>Ga0105046_10009965_pt1 | contig 14816 bp, 11 predicted proteins | sample MAT03_FD_78385 | JGI IMG/M metagenome (GOLD analysis project Ga0105046, IMG submission 78385) | Freshwater microbial communities from Lake Fryxell liftoff mats and glacier meltwater in Antarctica - MAT-03 (megahit assembly) | ecosystem: Environmental > Aquatic > Freshwater > Ice > Liftoff... | reverse complement strand
GCTTGTCGCGGGGCTTCAGGTGTCGGATTTTAGCATCGGTCAAGGGCATGATGGGGGTGTCGCTTTTTCTGCCTTCTGCCGATACGCCCAACAGCGCCCCCAAACCGGGGGCATTTCAGTGGATCGCGCTGGACGGTATCGGACAAGCGGACTAGCTGGCCCCTTGTATACAAAGGGTTTTCGGATGTAATCGGCCGAGTCTAGATGCAAGAAGTGGTGGGCGGTGAGGGACTCGAACCCCCGACATTCTCGGTGTAAACGAGACGCTCTACCAACTGAGCTAACCGCCCTACAGAGAGAGGCTTACCCTGCCCGCAGCCCTTGTGCAAGCAAAAGGCCGCCCGGTTGGGGGCGGCCTTTCGGAATGATGGTGGGCGATAACGGATTTGAACCGCTGACATCTTCGATGTGAACGAAGCGCTCTACCGCTGAGCTAATCGCCCGATGTCGTGGCTTCTAGCGTCAGTCGTCCGAGCCTGCAAGGGGCTCGTTCTCGGCCTTGGCAGCCTTGCCCAAGGCCACATCACGCAGCTTTATCGTGCGCACGCCCGCGTCGTCCCTGACCACCCGCAAGCGGCCAAGTGGCGGCAAAACCAGAACCTCGCCAATCTTGAGCCTAGCGTGCAACAGGGTCAGCGCGGCCTCCGGAACCGACCGGACCTCGCGCCGGTTCACCCTGCACGCCTCGGTGACAAGATCGGCAAAGTCCTTGAACCTGAGAGGCGCTTTCAAGATCGGCGAAATCAAAGGCCCGGTGTCCGCACGCACGGCCGCGGCCTTTGGAGCCTTCGCGGTGGATTTCTTCGCCGCAGTCTTTGCTGCAGTCTTCGCCGCAGTTTTTCAGTCATCCTTCGCTCCCTCGATTAGACGCCGATCAAAGCATTTTTGCGGCGGACCCTCATTGCAACGCCAAGACCTCTGCCGAGATCAGAGTGCGCAGTCAGATCACGTCACCCTGCAAAGGTCAGTCCGGTTTTACAACCCGGCCGACAAACGGGCCGCACCAGGTACCTCTTGCGATCAATCGGCGAGTTCGTAGACGATCGTCACGGTTGCGGTAAGACTGACCTCGCCCCCCTGCACGGGCGGCGCGCCGGCGGCCGCTTCAGCACGGAACATCGGCGCCGGGCCGGAAAAGCCGCCGCCATCGTTGATCGACACGACCCGGCCAAGTTTGCCACCCGTGGCCGCGGCCAGAACCTCTGCCCGGGAACGGGCATCGGCCACCGCTGCCTTGCGCGCCTCTTCCAGAAGCGGCTTTTGGTCAGTCACGCCAAAAGTAAGTCCGTTCAAGGTGTTCGCGCCATCACTGACAGCGGCATCCACCACGGCCCCCAGGCTGCCTAGCGCCCGAATCCGAACGTCAATCTGGTTCGCGGCGACGTAGCTTGAAATTCTCGACTCAGCGCCGCCTTCATAGGTCGACCAGTTCGGGTTGATCGACAGGTTTGACGTTTGCATGTCCCGCTCGGCGATGCCCGCTCCGGTCAACTGGGCCACGATAAGCGTCAGGGCTGCGGAATTGGCGCTCATCGCGGCCGCGGCGGTATCGGCCTGGGTGGTCACGCCGATCTGCAGCATCGCCTGGTCGGGCACCGCGCGGACAACGCCTTCGCCCGTTACAGTGATAAGTCCCGGGGTCGTGCTTTCGGCATGCGATGGCAGGGCAAGCGGCAGGGACAGGCTGGCAGCAAAGGCCAGGGCAGACAAGGAGCGCATCATAATCCTCCATTCTAGAGCCTCACATTCGCCCTGCGTGCGCCGGGCCGCAAGGTCAGAATTCTCGCCTTTCCCTTCCCTTCGGCGAAAAGCTGCTATAGAAGAACAGTATCAGGCCGGAACGCGTTCCCGCCCGCCCGGAACATATGCTAGACGCGCGGAATGAAACCAACATTTGCTCTGAACATCACGGATGACGGGTTCGTTCTTCTGCACCGGACAGCAAAAGGCTGGACCAGTGTGGGTGAGACGGCCTTTTCCGCCCCCGACCTCGGCGAAGCAATGGCCTATCTGCGCAACACCGCGCTTGGGCTGGTTCCGAAGGGGGTGTCGACCAAGCTTGTCATCCCCAATTCGCAGATCCTTTATACGGAGGTCGAAGCTCCGGGGCCGAGCGACAGTTCCCGCCGCAAGCAGATCAAGGCGGCGCTGGCGGGGCGCACACCTTATGACGTGTCAGACCTTGTTTTTGACTGGTCGGGCAAAGGGCCAAAACTGCAGGTTGTGGCGGTTGCCAAGGACACGTTGAAAGAGGCCGAGGCTTTCGCCGTCGAGCATCGGCTGAATCCGATGTCTTTTGTCGCGATCCCGGAGCCGGGCGCTTTTGATGGCGAGCCCTACTTCGGAATGACGGCGTTTGCGCCCGGGCATCTCAAGGCAGGCGAGACGGTGGAGCGCGATCCGGAGCCGATCCTGCCGCTGAGCCGCAGTCTTCCCAAGCCCGAGCCGGAGGTTGCGCAAGCGGCCGGTCCGGCCCCGGAGCCTTCGGATGTAGCGCCTAATGCGGCCGGTCCGGCCGACCCCGCCAGGGCCGGGCCCTCGGATCCTGCGGCTGCTGCCGGCCCCCCTGTACTCCAAACCCCTGCGATGACGGTTGCCGCGCCGTCAGTTGCTGCACCGGTGAGCGTTGACGCGCCCACGACGGACCGGCCCCCTTCGATGCCAGGGGCGATGGTCGCGCCGATGGACGGGCCCCCCGCACCAGCACAAGCACCCCAGGACGTGGTCTTCAATGGCGCCCCTGCGCCAGCCCCGGCCATGGAGCCTGGGCGCCTTGCAGCATCACTGATGCCCAATTCCGCGGTGCCGGACCCGGTTGTGACCGCCAGGGCTGCAGAATCCGCGGCAATCCCCCCCCAGATCGTGCCAGAAGCGCCCTTTGCCGAGGTTCCCGAAACTATTTCGTCGGTGGATCTGGATGATGTGCCCGACATGCCCGGCGATCCTCTGCGCGGTGGGTTGCCCGATGACGTGCCCCCTGCCCCGGCCTCTTCGATCCGCGTGGCCTTTGCCAGCCGACGGGCCGCAGCGGATTCAATTGCACCACCCCTGTCGATACCGTCGTCTGTTGTGCCGGTTGCTGCTTCGGCAGTGGGACGCCCTTCCGGGGGGGGCATCGGCACGCCACCAGCCCTTGGGATGCCCGCGCCGGATCCGGGACGTGCTCCGGGCCTTGGGCGCATCGTGCGCGACAAGCCGATCGAGGATTTGCCCCCCCTCCAACGGCCCGTCTTTGCCGCGCCCAAGAGCCCGCCTGCCTCGTCAGCGCGCAGTGCCGTGGCCAAAAGCTTCGGCGCCGTTATCTCTGCGCCCGGACTTTCCGGCTCGAAGAAAAAGGCCAAAGTCGCTCCAGCGGCTTCGGCTGCAGGTGGAATGCCGATGGCGTCAGTCATGCCGTCGTCAAGCTCTCCCCCGATAGGTGCACCGCGGACGCTGCAACCGACGAAGCCGCTGACCAAGCCTGGCGGGACGTTCGGCATACCGCCCAAGCGGAACAGGCCGCGCTATCTCGGATTGGTGCTGACAGCCCTGTTGCTGGTGTTCCTGGGGCTCGTGGCGGCCTGGTCGTCCTTTTACCTTTCTGCCGACATCGACGCCAGGGACGGGACCGATACGGCAGCCACGGCACCAGAGGGTGCGGCAATCTCTGCCCCCGATGCCGTGGCGCCGGAGGTGAGTGACGCGCTTCTGGCGACTCCGGCCCCTGCGGTCGAAGACGAGATGATCGCAGATGGCGAATTCCCCGAGGACGTACCGGCGGAGCCGATTGTCGATGGCGCCACGGGGACGGACCTTACAATATCCACCGCCGGGCAAGACGTCGGCGGTGATGCCGGCATCGATCTGGATGCAGATGCCGTAGCCGCATCGGTTGCTGCGGCCGTGACGGCGAATGCAACACCAGTGGCTGTGGCCGAAATCACCAGCGAAGCCGCCCGTGAGCCTGCTGCACAGGCCGCCGGTGCCCCCGCGAGCGAGGCAACTGCCGGGATTGCAACCGACACAGACGCGCCAACCATCCCTGAGGTCGCCGATGAAATCGTCTCGGCCACCACCGGTGTTGAAGCGAGTATCGCGGCCAGTATTCAGCCTGTGGCAGAACCCGCGCCCACGGAAGAAGTCGTGGCAGTGCCCGCCCCGGAGTTCGCGCCTGAGCCCGCGGCGGCGCCCGTGGCAGTGGCCGCCGCTGAGCCCGCCGCAGAACCGGTGCCAGAAACTGTCCTGGCGCCGGCGCCGGAGACCGACATTGCCTCGGACAGTCCCGCTGCGGCGGCCCTGACCGAAGATCAGGACGAAATCTTTCTCGCGGGCACGGACACGCCGCCCCCTGCGCTGGATGCCCTGGCCCTGCCGCCACCGGAGCAGCGCGGCGACCCGCCGCCTACGGCGCAGGCTCCGCCGCCGCCGTTTGGCACGGTCTATCAGTTTGACGCCCGGGGCCTGATACGCCCGACGCCTGAAGGGATAATGACCCCGGAGGGCGTCATGCTTTTTGCGGGAGCCCCGCCGCTTCTGCCACCCGCCCGCCCGCAATCGGTGATTGAAGCCGCCGCCGCCAGCGTTGAACCGGCACAAGCCTTGCCCGCGGCTGCGGCGGGCGCGACGCTTGGCAGCACCGTCACGCCCGCCGAAGCATCCCCCTCCCTGCAGGTTGCCGACCCGGCCCTAAGCGGTTTTCGCCCGCGCGCGCGACCGGATGACCTGACCCCACCCTCCGCCGATGACGCGAGTACCCCGGTGCTGTCGGGGACCGAAGTGGCCAGCCTGCGTCCGCGCCAAAAGCCACAAACCGTGATTTCCGCGAGTGAAACCGCACGTCAGCAAAGCGAGGCCGCGTCGCTTGCGGCTCAGGCCGAAGCCCAGAATGTCGCCGCTTTCGAAGCCCCGAACAATCCCTCGAATGCCAGCCTTCTTGCGATATCCCGCCGTCCCGCCACGCGCCCGGAAGATTTTGACAGAGCCGTCGGCGCCGCAGTAGAGCTCGCCGTCGCCGAAGCCGTGCGCCAACCCGACCCCGAACCGCAACCCGAAGCAGCCAATCCACTGCCCGAAGATGACCAGGAGCCGGAAGTCGTCTCAGCGACGCGGTCCGTTCCGCTGAAAGGAACCGTGGCCAAGAAGGCCACCTTCGTAAACGCACTGAACCTGTCGAGGATGAATCTGATCGGCGTTTATGGCACGGATTCAAAGCGCTATGCGTTGGTGCGCCAAGCCAATGGCCGGTTCAAGAAAGTACGCGTCGGTGACCGGATCGATGGCGGACAGGTGGCGGCCATTACCGCGTCAGAGATGCGCTACCAAAAGGACGGACGGCTGGTTTCGCTCAAGCTGCCGCGCGGCTGAGGCGGACCGGTCCTACCCCGATAGCCTTCAGACCGAACCTCCACACATTCAAAGCCACCGAACGCACGTCTTTTGTGCAATGAGGTCGGCAAGCGGCCAAGATAGCGTTGTGAGCCGCACGCTCCACGCCGGGGTCACGGGCAAGCCTTGCGACCGATCCGTCTAGCCACAGGCGCGCCGAAACCTCTGATCCCTGCTCTCGCGTAAGGGTGCGCCTGCTTCAACGTGCGCCTCTGGCAAAGGTTATGCCGTGTCTCCTGCGTCAATCTCGGCATGGACAATCCGGGGCTGGACAGATTACCCTTTATGCTGCTGGTGTTCCTGTCTTTGCGACCGCGATCCGTTGATCCGTCACTTCAGGCCTGCTCATCCCGGAATTGCGGGGCAGCGGGGCTGTTTTGTCCGCGGTAATCCCAGGTCCAAGGCAGTCTTGTCCGCCCGTCTGGTCATCACTTCACGGAGCCTGCCTATGGAAAGCGTCCTGCAGCAAGCCAGTCTCTACCTTGCAGCCGCCGTTCTGGTGGTGCCGCTGGCGCTGCGCGCTGGCCTCGGCTCGGTGCTGGGCTACCTTGCGGCGGGAATCTTGCTCGGCCCGGTTTTCGGCCTTGCGGGGGCCGAGACGACGGACCTTCAGCATGTCGCCGAATTCGGCGTGGTGATGATGCTGTTCCTGATCGGGCTGGAGCTTGAACCGCGCGTCCTGTGGGCCATGCGGCACAAGCTGATCGGACTGGGCGGGCTGCAGGTGGTGGGCACTTCGGGCCTGATCGCTGCAGTGCTGTACTTTGCCGGGATGGACTGGCGGGGGGCACTGACCGTCGGGATGCTCTTGTCGTTGTCGTCCACGGCCATCGTTTTGCAGTCGCTGGAAGAGCAGGGCCTTGTGCGCGGCCCCGGAGGGCGATCTGCCTTCTCCGTGTTACTCACGCAGGATCTGGCAGTCATTCCGATGCTGGCACTCATCCCGCTTCTGGCGTTACCCGGGGCTGAGTTCGCGGCCGGTACCGCCCACGAGACGCAAGGGTCACTGACAATCCCGGCCATGCAGTACCTGCCGGGGTGGGCCGCCGCGTTGCTTACGTTGGGCATCGTCGCGGGTATCGTTGCAGGTGGTCATTTCCTCAGCCGACCCATGTTCCGCTTCGTCCATGCCTCCCGCCTGCCTGAGATGTCGACCTTCTTTTCCCTCCTCCTCGTGTTTGGGGTCGCCTTCTTGATGGAACTGGTGGGTCTTTCGCCGGCACTTGGTACCTTCCTTGCCGGGGTCGTGCTTGCGAACTCCGAATTTCGCCACCAGATCGAGGCCGACATAAAGCCCTTCAAGGGCCTTCTTCTGGGCCTGTTTTTCATGACCGTGGGTATCGGGATCGACTTTCAGGTGCTGATGGCGGCCCCCCTCATGGTTCTGGGACTGACGCTTGCGCTGATCCTGGGCAAAGCTGTGGTGCTTCTTGCGGCCGCAATCGTTTTTCGTATCAAGGGCCGCGACCGCTGGCTCTTTGTGCTGGCCCTCGCGCAAGGGGGCGAGTTCGGCTTTCTCGTCGTCAGCTTTTCGCGCAGCGAGGGCATCTTGTCCGACACGACGGGTCAGATGGTGTTGCTGGTGATCAGCCTGTCGATGCTGTTCACCCCTCTCTTGTTCATCCTTTATACCTACCTTGCCCGCCGCCTTGCCGCGACGACGCCCAAACAGCCCGCAGACGAGATCACTGAAAAAGGCCGCGTGATCATTGCCGGAATGGGGCGCTTCGGGCAGGTGGTGAACCGGCTGGTCCGCAGCTCGGGCCTTTCTACCATCGTGCTGGACAGCGACCCTGCCACCATCGAGACGATGCGCGGCTTTGGGGTCCAAAGCTTTTTCGGCGATCCCTCGCGCCCGGAACTTCTGGCGGCAGCGGGCCTGCAGGACGCAGAAGTGCTTGTGGTAGCAGTGGATGACCGCGAAACCGCCAACCGTATCGTGCGTTTTGCCCGGGCCGAGCGTCCTGACCTGCATATCATCGCACGGGCCCACGACCGGGTGCATGTCTATGAGCTTTATCAGGCAGGCGCGTCGGATATCGTGCGCGAGATGTTCGACAGCTCGGTCCGTGCCGGGCGCTATGTGCTGGAAAACATGGGCTTCACCGAATATGAGGCTTCCCAGCTCTCGCAGGCCTTCTTCCAGATTGACCGCGCGGGCGTGCGCGAGCTTGCGGGCTTGTGGGTGCCCGGCCAGCCCGTGCATCTGAACAAGCCCTATGTCGAACGCGCGAAAGAGCTGAGCCGCGATCTGGAAACCGCCCTGATTGCCGAACTTGACAACGCCCGTCCCAAGGATCGCGCCGCCGAATAGGCTGCGATGCGAGCCGTTTCATTCTGGATCGATTATCCAGATCGCGCCGCTCGCGAGGTGCACCGCTGACGATCCTCATGCCCCGTCGGAAACCCCCGCCTCGGCAAAGGTCGCCATGCCGGTAAGGCAAGCCACCGCCCCCTGCAGCACCCCTAATGCCAACGCCGCCCCCGACCCCTCGCCCAGACGCAGGCCAAGCGATAACAGCGGCTCCTTCTCAAGCGCGCTCAGAAGCTGCCCATGGGCGCCTTCGGCGCTCAAATGCCCCGCCACGCAGTGATCGAGAGCGCCCGGCACGGCACGCGCCAGAACCGCCGCCGCTGCACAGGCGATGAAGCCGTCAAGGATCACCGGCACCCGCAAAAGTCGCGCCCGCGCCATGGCACCCGCCATCGCAGCAATTTCGCGTCCGCCAAGACACCGCAACGCCTGCAGCGGATCGGCCAGCGCCTCTGCATGCAGCGCCAGCCCTGCGGCAACAACCGCGGCCTTGCGCGCAAGGCCCGCGTCGTCGACGCCCGTCCCCCGTCCGACCCAGATCGCCGCGCCGCCGCCAAAAAGCGCCGCTGCCAACGCCGCGGCAGACGTGGTATTGCCGATCCCCATCTCTCCCACCACCAAAAGGTCGGCGCTTGGGTCCACCGAGGCCCAGCCCGCCTGCAGCGCCGCCACACAGTCCGCTTCGGTCATTGCGGGGCTGGTCGTGAAATCCGCTGTCGGCCGCCCCAACTCCAGCGCCACGACCTGCAAGGACGCCCCAAAACAAAGGGCAAGCTGGTTTATCGCGGCGCCGCCTGCCCGAAAATTAGCCACCATCTGCATTGTAACCTCGGGCGGAAATGCCGAAACGCCACGCGCCGCAACCCCGTGATTTCCTGCAAAGATCACCACCTGCGGACGGGCGGCCCGCGGTTTTTCGACTCCTTGCCAACCCGCCACCCAGATCGCAAGTGCCTCAAGCCGCCCCAAGGCGCCCGGGGGCTTGGTCAGTTGCCCATTGCGCGCCGCGGCTGCTTGCAGAGCCGCGGTATCCGGCCCGGGCATCGCCTCCAGCAAGGCACGAAACGCGGCCAGTGTGGTAAAATCGGGCGCCTGAGCCATGGTCTTCTCCGGGTTGATCCTGCAGCCTGCCCGCGGTAGCTGAGCGCTCGGGCCTGCACCAGCGCGAAAAGGGACATCCTATGGCGGGAAACGACATCTTGACGCGTATGCCGGGCGACGTGCTGTCAGCCTTCAGCCTGCTCACGCGGTTGCCGATGCCGGATCACACCCCACGCGGCGCGGCTTCGGCCTGGGCCTGGCCGCTGGTAGGGGCAACGCTTGGAGCGCTTGCAGCATTTGGGGCCAGTGTCGCGCAGGCGTTCGGCCTGACCCCCGGGCTCGTTGCGGCGCTTGTAATGGGGCTCCTGGCCGCGCTGACCGGCGCCTTGCACGAAGACGGGCTTGCCGACACGGCGGATGGCCTGTTTGGCGGCTGGACGAAAGAACGGCGGCTTGAGATCATGAAGGACAGCCGGATCGGTACCTACGGCGCATTGGCGCTGATGCTGATCACGATCGCAAGATGGAGCGCGCTTTCCGCGCTGCTGACTGCAGGCGCAGGCTGGCCCGCGTTGATTGCCGCTGGTGCCTTCAGCCGGGTCCCGATGGCGGTCATGATGGCAACGCTGCCGAATGCCCGGGCCGAGGGTCTGTCGCACAGAGTAGGGCGCCCGACACTTGCCACAGCTGCCCTTGCCGTGGCGCTCGGCCTCGGAGTCGCAGTTCTGGCGGTTGGTGGTGCGACGTTACCGATGCTTATGGTGACCTTCATCGCAACCTTTGGGCTCGGCCTGGTTGCCCGGGCGCGCATCGGCGGGCAGTCCGGCGATATTCTTGGCGCATCGCAGCAGCTTGCTGAGTTATCGGTCCTTGCAGTGCTGGCCTCCGGCCTCAACTGACCGTATCGCCCATCGCGGCTGGCGCAGGATGGGCGTGGCAAGTCCCAGACAGACCCTGCCACGCCCATTATCACACGAAGAGGTCGAAATTTGCCGACGACAGCGACGCCACGTTGGTCAAGACGACAACCGCCACTGCCAGCGCGCCGCCGGTACCATCCCGATCCCAGGACAGTGTGTCATTGGCCGCGTTGTAGATGAAGGTGCCCAGGTTCTGCGTCGCCGCCGTGCCGTTCACGACCAAAGCTGTGCCGGTCATGCCGGTGAAATTTGCGACTTCGAAAGCAAGCTTATCTGCTGCCGGGCCGGTGGCCGTAAAATCGGTGACACGGTCGCCATCGCCAAGCTCGGCTTGTTCATACCAGAAGAACTCATCACTCCCGCCGCGCCCGGTCATGACATCGGCACCTTGCCGGCCTTCAAAGAAGTTTCCCGCTGCGTTGCCGCTGAACCGGTCATTCTGGTCGCCACCGCGCAACTCCTCGATGTTGATCGCGGTCTCGACATTGCCAAAGCCGTCGTTCTGCACCTGCCCGTTGGCGCGGGCGAGGTCAACGACCACCCCGGCCGGTGCGCTGTTGCCAAAATAACGGCCGAAGTCGATAAAATCGGAGTCTGCGCCGCCGTCATAACTGTCGATCCCCTCGCCGCCGGAAAAACCGTTGTTGATCCGGGAGCCTACAAAGACATCGTCGAAACGCGTGCCGATAACCCGCTCGATATCGATCACGGTGTCAAGATTGCCAAAGCCGTCGCGGATGGTGCCTCGGATGGATGACGGGTTGGCGTTCGTTTCCAGATCGACAATGATCCCGCGGAGGCCGCCACCCCAGTAATCGCTCTGATAGCTGACCTCATCTCGCCGGTCGTCCGTCTTGATGGTGCCGGTAGCATCGTAACTGTTGTTACCCCCGTCGATCGTGTCACGTCCGCGCAAACCGGCAAACCGGTCGCGGTCCACTCCACCAATGAACGTGTCGTTGAAACGCGAACCGCTGAATTCCTCGATCCCGGAAAAGCGGTCCGTCCCGCCCCAGGGGTCAAGCGCCCTTCCAGTTACGACATTGATGCTCACTCCCCGGAAGGCCGGCAAGCCCTCGTTATAGTTCGTCTGTTCATATGACAGAAAGTCAAAGCCGTTGCCGCCATTGATCGTATCGTTCCCCATCCCGCCGTTGATGAAATCATCGCCGTTGCGCATGTTGTAAAGATCGTTGCCTTGATCGAGGCCCACAATGCCCTGCCAGTCATCGCCTTGGGTTCCGATGATCGTGTCGTTGCCCGACATCAGGTGCGACCAGGTCTGCTTGCTGTCCGGCCCCTGCCCTTCGCCCGGCAGGAACTCGGAGCCGAAGAAGTTGGCATAGAACTGCGCGAAATCCGATGCGAGCGTGTTCGGTGTGAGGCCGCCAAAGGTCAGCACCGTGGCTCCCATCCCGTCAAGAATGCGCAGTTGCGACATCGTCCCGCCGATTGCCACGCCCGCGTCATATTGAAAACCGGTACCCGTAATCACCACCCGATAGTCGGGAAAATTCACCCCGGAGGCCGGATAGGTGAAGGAATAGCTCGTGGCTGTCTGGGTGTTGACGGTCAGACCCGGCTCATAGCGGAACAGATTCCCAGGCCAGCTGTTGAGGTTCGAGTAAAGTTGAGTCAGGGAGATTGTTGCCATGGCTAAAATTTCCTTTGATCCGGGCGCCTTGGTTGACGCGATGAAGCCCGTAATTAAACGTAGGCCAAAATCCGCCAGCCTTTTTTACGGACCTGAAACCGACATTAGACGACGATTTTCTAGCCACAAGGAGTAAATTTGCGTTCCGTGGCCGAAAGGGCGCTGCCACATCCCCGCTGTGCGCCCTGCGCCGAAAATCGCCCCCCCCCCCCGCAAACGCCTCTGGCTGTCGCCGCGCGGCGCGCACCGATGCGGGCGGGCAAGGTCACCGGAACGCAGCCATGCCGCTTACAATTCAAACGAGATGGGCGTGGCAGGTTCCCGACAGGACCTGCCACGCCAGTGTTTACACAAAAAGATCGAAGTTTGCCGCCGACAGCGAGGCCACATTGGTCAGCACAACCACCGCGACCGCTGGTGCGACAGCGGCACCATCCCGATCCCAGAACAATCTGTCATTGGCGGCATTGTAAAAGAAGGTGCCAACAGCCTGCGTCGCCGCCGTGCCGTTCACGACCACGGCGGTGCCGGTCATGCCGACGTCGCTTGCCACGTCAAATGCCAGCCTGTCCGCTGCAACGCCGGTTGCGGTAAAGTCGGTCACCCGGTCAACGGCGTCCAGATCATAATCGCCATCCCAGTAGAACGTGTCGATGCCGGCACGCCCGGTCATGACATCGGAGCCCTTGACACCTTCGATGAAATTGTCCAGGGCGTTGCCGCTGAAGCGGTCATTCCCGTCGGCACCCCAAATCATTTTAATGCTGATTGCGGTTTCCGCATTACCAAAGCCATCATTCTGAATTTGCCCGGTGGCCCGCGCAAGATCGACTACCGCTTCGCCGGGCGGGGTGTTTCCGAACGACCAGCCAAAGTTGATCGCATCGAACCCGGCCTGGCCATCGTAGCTATCAACCCCTTCAGCAGCCGCAAATACATTGTCTGTCCACGAGCCGACAAAGACAACGTTGAACCGGGTACCCACCACCCGCTCAATGTCGATAACAGTATCCAAGTTGCCGAAGCCATCCCGAATTGTACCGCGAATGGAAGAGATGTCGGTAGTCGTCTCAATATCGACGACAATTCCACGCCGCCCGCCGTTCCACACGTCATTGTTTTATTGCACCTGATCGCTCCGGTCATCAGATCGGACGGTCCCGCGGTCGCATCGAAGCTGTTCGCACCTCCGTCGATCGTGTCACGTCCGCTCCCGCCGATAAAGCGGTCCCGCTGGGTGTTGTTGCCGATGAACTGTCGTTAAAGCGCGACCCTTCCACCTGCTCGAAATTGGAGATCACATCGCGCCCGCCGCACGTATCAAGGACGATGCCGGTATTCATGTTGACGCTGATCCCCTTGATGGCTGCCTGCCCCTCGCTCCAGATGGCGCGCTCATAGCTCAACGTGTCATAATCCGCGCCGCCATTCATGGTGTCGTTGCCCGTGCCCCCGTAGACGAAGTCGTCGCCCGCACCCATGTCGTAGCGGTCGCTGCCTGCATCGATGCCCAGAAAGCCTTGCCTGTCATTGCCCCCGGTACCAGTGATCATCGGGCGACGGCGCTCCCCAGATCCAGAACACCGCCGAAACAGCAAAATGAATGTTGATGTGACTGTAGGTCAGTCGCTGCCGCAGCGACGGCCAGGTGACCTACAGCATGAACATAGACCGGCCCAACCGCATCCCCGTACAGGCCAGCGCAAAGACCCACCCGCGCGCCCCGAACGCGTCCGGCAAAGTCATCGACATGAACAGCCCCGCTGCCATCAGCCCGAACAGCAGCATCCGTACGGCGATGGTTTCGGGGTCGAGGAAATTCAATGCCCAGGTCGAGGAGATCCAGACCCACCAGACGGCGACGAACATGAAGCCCGTCTTTAGCGCGCCGTGCAGCGTGTAGTGGTGCAGCAGGCTGTGGCTGAACTGCGTGATTGCAAAGAGAAACACGAGGTCAAATAACAGTTCGGCAAAGCCCACTCTGGCGTTCGCCCCGGGCGAAGGATGCAGCCATGTCAAATTCTCCTCACACTCGCCCAAGCCTGGGTGGGCTGGACAAGGCCTGCAAGCCCCGCCACTGATCGCGTATGCCCGCCGCTGCCCGTCCTCTCGCTGCCGCCTCGTGGATGATCGGGGCAATAGCCTCCTTCACGGCCATGGCAGTGGCCGCCCGTCAGATCGCGGGCGTGCATGACACGTTCGAAATTTTGGCCTTTCGCTCGCTGGTAGGCTTTTGCATCGTGCTTGGGGTCGGCGCCGCCTTTGGCCGCCTGGGCGACATCCGCACCGACCGTCTGCCCAGCCACCTTTTGCGCAACATCTTTCACTTCACCGGGCAGAGTCTGTGGTTTTGGGCGATCACGATGATCCCGCTCGCGCAAGTGTTCGCGCTGGAGTTCACTTCGCCGATCTGGGTGATCCTTTTGTCACCGCTTGTGCTGGGCGAAACACTGACCGCGCGCAAACTGCTGGCGGCGGCTTGCGGCTTTGTCGGGGTACTAATCGTGGCGCGCCCGGATTTCGGGCATGTGGAGCCGGGGGTACTGGCGGCGCTGACAGCAGCCTTCTTCTTTGCGTCGACGACGCTGCTGACCAAGGCGCTGACGCTGGGCGAGGCGATCCTGTCGATCCTGTTCTGGCTGACGCTGATGCAATTCGTCTTTGGCACAGTCGCGATGCTTGCCGATGGTGCCGTCACCCTGCCGACAAGGGCCACCCTGCCTTGGCTCTGCCTGATCGGCGTGGCAGGCGTCAGCGCGCATCTGAGCCTGACCTCTGCCCTCTCGCTCGCCCCGGCGAGTCAGGTCGTGCCCATCGACTTTGCCCGCCTGCCGGTGATCGCGGCCATCGGAGCGCTGGTCTATAACGAGGCAGTACCACCGACGCTTTTCCTCGGCGCAGCTCTTATTTTCCTGGGGATCTGGATCGTCTTGAGCCGACGCCACGTTGCCTAGATGCCATGGGGTAACATCCCAACACTTTGACGCGACGTCACGATATGGCAGCGCGTCTAGCTTTTCCAAAGGGAAAATTCCTTTGGGGAAAAGGAAATGAAAACAAGCATAATTGCACTGGCCGCCCTGGCGGCCAAGACCTCTCTGGCGCAGGCGGGGGGGGATCGACCGGTCAGATTTGAACTTTGGCATTTTGTATGAGGACGGCAACTACGTCGAACTTGGGTATTCCCGGGTTACACCGACCGTATCAGGCACCTATTCTGCGGCCTTTTGCCCGTTTTCAGGCTCGTCCACTGGCGATCTGGCAGGCGGCTACTCCGCCTTCAGCCTTGGCTGCAAGCATCAATTCACCGACAGACTCGCCCTCGCGCTGATATTGAACACACCTTACGGGGCCGATGCCCATTACACGGCGGGCCCCTACACCGGCCTGACCGCCCAACGGAAAAGCCGCCAGATTGCGGCCGTTCTGAAATATGATCTTACAGACAATTTCTCGGCCCATGGCGGTTTGAAATACCTGCGTTCCTCGGCCCAGATCGGCATCCCGAATGCCTTGTTTCCCG
>Ga0105046_10009964_pt1 | contig 14817 bp, 14 predicted proteins | sample MAT03_FD_78385 | JGI IMG/M metagenome (GOLD analysis project Ga0105046, IMG submission 78385) | Freshwater microbial communities from Lake Fryxell liftoff mats and glacier meltwater in Antarctica - MAT-03 (megahit assembly) | ecosystem: Environmental > Aquatic > Freshwater > Ice > Liftoff... | reverse complement strand
TAAAGATGGCCGTTTGGGTTTTACTTTCGATTAAAAAACACGCAATGGTAATAAAAGAGGTGGCATAGGTGTTAGCCTTGGGTGCATTTTGTCGAAAAATCGACAAAGTTCGTCTATTTTTTTTCTTTTTGATCAAACCTGCCTATCCACAACAGCTTCGATTTTCGCAAGCAAAATGCTTCCCAACAGGTATTTGGATTCATGCGTCCACCCGGCGATGTGTGGGGTTAGTACCACATTTTTGAGGTTGTAAAGCCGATCAAAAATGGCCTGTTCAATTTCCGAATACGTTTGAGGCTTTTCATTTTCAAACACATCCAGGCAAGCGCCTCCAATCCGGCCGTTCTCAAGGGCATCCGCCAGATCGTCTGTTTTTACACAGCTGCCGCGCGAAGTATTGATGAGTATCATGCCGGGCTTGCAGTTGTTGAAAAAACTGCTGTCGGCAAGATGTTTGGTTTCATTGGTCAGGGGCAGATGCAAACTTACCATGTCGCTTTGGGCTTGCAAGGTCTCCAGCGAACATTCCTTTACCCACGGTAGCGCTGAAGCATATCCGGCTTCGAGGTATTTGTCGTAAGCCAGAACGTGCATTTCCATGCCGGCCAGTTTCCGGGCAAACTGACTTCCGGTATGCCCGAAGCCAACAAGCCCTATGGTTTTGCCCCGCAGCTCAAAACCCCGATTTGCTTCTCGGTGCCATGCATTGTTGCGCACTTGCCGGTCGGCCCTCAGGATGTTGTTCGCAAGCGCTAGCAACATGCCCAGCGCCTGTTCGGCTACAGCGTTGCGGTTGCCTTCCGGACTGCTGAGTACTGCGATGCCTTTTTCGGCAGCGTAGGCCCGGTCGACAATTTCCATGCCCGAACCCAAACGCGCAACAAAACGAAGTTGAACAGCAGCATCAAGCAGTTCCCGGTCGACCAAAATTTTGCTGTTGATGATCAATCCTTCGTAGCCTGCGATCCGATTGCGTGTTTCTGCGAGCGTGATGTCGGGCTCGAAATGAATTTCGTACCCAAGCCGCTTCAATCCTTCTGTCAAAACCGGATGACAATCATCCGTGATTAGCACTCTTTTCATGCTAACAATACCTCGAAATTAGGCCCTTTTTCCAAAACGAATGTGGGTCACTGTGTGAATGCATTACTGTGGGGTGTGAATGCAGCTCCTGATTTCGTGAAAGAATGTCCGCTTCTGTTGGTGGTTCAGGTATCATGGCAGAACTTTGTCCTTCCATTATCCTTCACATCCTTGGCACGTTTCGTTCAACTGCAAAGGCAAAGATATTTATACCGCGATATGAAACACATCTTTTTTTTAATTCTGACAACATTGGCGTTTTCCTTTTGTTCTCCCGAAAAACCGGTCAACCAACAATCACTGGAAACCTATGTCCGATACCTCGGGCAAGAAGGCCAAATCCATACCGAGGCTACGATGCGCATCGCCGAAGCCGGTAAAGAAGGCTTGCCCGTTGAAGTTGCCGGAGGCGTCCGGTACCAGGACATGAGCATGAGCGTTCAACCCCTGCGCAGCATCACCTACCGTTTCGACAAAACCGGTGGCTTCGAAACCAAACATACCTTCAGCTGGAAAGACGATAAGGGTCGGGAACAGTTTTTCAACAACGAACTCGATCCCATAAGCAGCTTCGGGTTCGAAAACAAGGTTGTAGACCGCAACAAAGCAGCAACCTTTCGATGGGAAGGCAAACCTTTGGGCAAAGGCGAAGCACTCGTATTCATGTGGGAAAATGCCAAACTGAACAAAACAGTTCCGCTTGAAGTCATCAACCCTGGCCCCACTTCAAGCTTCAGCTACCCCGCCGCAAAACTCAGCGAACTCGATCCTGGTGCATGGACCCTTTACCTGGTGCGCAAAAAAATGATCAAGTCAAATGTCAATGGCGTCGATTGTACTGGCATCATTGAATACTATACCCGTACCGATACCATTGTTGTTCAGTGATACCCAATGAAAGTGATTTGCTGGAAAATGCGCTTTGAAATCCTCAAAAGTCAAGAGCTTGTTCGGGTAAATTCTGGTAATCCTGATCGGATTTGAGGCTTGTTAACGTTTGCATCCCTACGTTGTAACTTCAAACGCCTTAGTTTTGCCTTGTCTTTCCTTTTTAAATTTTTTTATGAAAAACATACTCTTACTGCTCCTGCTGCCGGCAAGCCTTTTTGCATTCCAACAGCCCGCCGCCAACAAGGTTACCCTCGTATGCAAAGTGGTTAACGTACCGGCCAATGCCGACAGCCTAAGCCTCTACGATCTGGGCGGTTTGGCCAACACCGTTATCGCTCGATCGGGCAAACGCGCTGGCGACAGTGCTTTTGTCTTTGTTGTTCCACGCAGCCAACCCCGTTATTATGGCGTAGGACTGAGCGATTTGTCACTCAGCCGTGTCATACTCGGCGAAGAAGCAGAAGTTACCCTTTGGGGCAATGCCCAGGTGATCGACAAGGCGCGTACCGCAAACTCACCAGCCAACAAATCGTACGAAACCATGCTGAAACGCGTGGAATCTTTCAATGAGGAAGCACTCGTCGCACGAACCGCTTTCGCCAACGACCAGCGCGCCGACGAAACACGGCTGAAAAAACTCGAAGCTGACAAATTGCGCTTCCTCGATTCTTTGCAAAAAGCCAATCCGCTCGTTTGGCGCTCAACTACCCTGCTCCTTTCCCCCGAATTTACGCCAAAACCCGGTGCCACAGAGCTCGATTTTGTGAGCAAAGAATATTTTCGCTTTGCCAAACTAGCCGATAAGGGTTACGAACAGTGCCCCGATGTGTACACGTCTTTCGACAACTTTACACGCAAACTCATTAATCTCGGCGCCAAACCCGACCAGCTTCAGCAAATGGTTGAAGCGCAACTTGCCAAACTAAACCCGGGTTCCCCTACGCACCGTCTTGCCCTCGGTGGCGTCGTTAATGCCGCCAAGGCCACCAGCCATAACAAATACCTGACTTTTGCAAACCTTTACATCAACCAGTACCGCAGCAGCAGCAAAGGTGAAATTGGCAGGCTCGAATACGATTTGAAACGCTCAAGCACCAGCACGACCGGCGCCGAAGCCCCCGACCTTGCTGGCGCTACGCCCGAAGGTGGAACGCTTTCCCTCAAAGAACTGCGCGGCCAATACGTCCTCATCGACTTCTGGGCAAGCTGGTGCGGTCCCTGCCGCCGCGAAAATCCCAACGTGAAAGCCAACTACGAAAAATACCATTCCAAAGGTTTCGAAATCCTCGGCGTAAGTCTCGACCGCGACCATACAGCATGGGTCAATGCCATCAAACAGGACGGCATTCACTGGAAACACATCAGCGATCTTAAAGGATGGCAAAGCGAACACGCCAAACTCTACTCGGTCAACTCCATCCCACAAACACTGCTGCTCGACAAAGAAGGCAACATACTCGCCCGCAACCTGCGCGGTGAACAACTTGGAGAGAAACTCAAAGAGCTTTTTGGGGAGTAGGTTGGATACACGGCAGTTTAAAAAAACGTGGTTGAAAAAATAAGTGGTTTGCCGGCTGGCCGGCAAACCACTTATTTTTTCAACCACGTTTTTTTAAAATGCTATGCCCTCCGGGCAAAAACAGGAATCACAAACTTGTTACAATGCCTGCTTGTACGGAGAGGGTTTGTACGGTGGACTTGCTGGGTCCCAAGGATTGTCCGGGCAAAGCCATTCGGAAGCCAGGCTCGATGAAGGCGGCAAAACGTTTGCCTATGGGGTGTTCGTAACGGATGCCAGCGTCGAAGGAAGCGTAAACATTACTCTGCAATTGTCCATCCGACTCAAGAGCACCACGACCAGGCACGCGAAGGCCAGCAGCATTTTCGTCATCAGGGGGCCTGGATCCTGAAGGTGCGGAACCCGGAAAATAATAGGTGTCGTAGTTGTAGGCTTTTTGCACAACCACATTGGCCGATGCGCCAGCCAGAACAGTAAGTCTTCCTTTCCCGATGGCGGCAAGGCGTCTTGTAGCCTTGAAAGGAATGGACACCACATCGGCCTCCACACTTTGGAGGGCTGAACCGAAGTAGCCGTTGGAAACGTTTCCAGAGAATATTTCTATTTGCCGCTTGGGCTCATATTGTTTGTTGGCGTAACCAATTCCGGTTTCAATACCCCATTTGCCCTTGCGGTAACCCACGGCTACTGCTGCTCCGTAACCATTGCTTGATCGTACGCCATGGTCGGTGTACACGCGGTTATGGTCGAAGGATGGTCCTACGGCAACATACCACCCGGATGGCCTGATGATGTTAACAGGCACAGCGGCAGGTGCAGCGTTGATGCGGTCGTAATAAACGGCAAACGGCCCTACCGGCAAGCCGAAGGTTGTTTCAATGGACACATGATATGGTAAAATGACATCGTCCGCGAAATGGGAAGTTGCTGTTTGCTCGTTTGAAATCAGTAGATCCGCAACAAAAGCGGGTGGAAAAAAGCTCAATGCTGCAATTTCGGGGTTGGTGGATGTGTGAACGGGTATCAGAATGGTATGGTCCATTCCACTGTTTTGTGCGCTCACTTCGCGGATACCGTAAACGTCCGTTGGGATGGTTTTTGGTTGTTCCATGGATGCAACCGGACCATTGTAGGTGCGTTTGGCAGGTTCAGATTGGAGGTTTTCATCGGGCAGCAAGCCATCGAGATTGATCAGCAGCAGCAGAAAAATAGCTGCTTCGCCGATTTTGACAAGCCAGATGCGGCGGCGTTGCCTGGACAGGTGTTGCATGCGGCTGGCAAGTTGTTCCCAATGGGCCGACTGGTAAGGCGCTTCCAAGCGTTCCAATTTGTGGAACACAGCCTTATCCACCCGGTCTACGGCAGCAGGATGTTCTTCTGCAAAAGGCGCGTTGAGGCGCTTTTCCAAAAGATCCCATGTGGAAGCATCATACGCCGGTTCGATGTTGTCCAGCGCTGCTTTGATGCGTTCGTCAAAATTTTTATTGTTCATGGCACAAAAAGCCTGTTTGGCTAAAATCGATTTAAGAAGCAGGTTCGTCGTCGTTTTTAGAAATCCGGTATCCAAATTCCATACGCTGGCGGGTAAAATAATCCTGTAGTTTGATCCGCGCTTTCACAAGGTTGCTGCGCGATGTGCTTTCGTTGATGTCGAGCGCATCGGCAATTTCCTTGTGCGAATAACCTTCAATAACATACAGGTTGAAAACGGCGCGGTAAGCTGGCGAAAGTTCCTGAACGGCATCAAGGATTTCCTTTTCCGTCAGGTTGCTCAATACATCCGGATCATCGTTGCTCAGATGATGTACCGACCCAAGGTCTTCCGTACGGCGGCGTACCGACTTTCGGTAATAATCAATGCATGTATTCACAATGATGGTACGCATCCACGCAGGTAAAGACGTGCCTGGTTTGTACTTACCGATGTTGTTGAAAACTTTGATGAAGCCTTCATGCAACAAATCAAGCGCCTCATCCTTTGATCCGGCATAACGCAAACAAACACCCATCATCTTCCCGTAATACTGTTCGTACAGGTGCTGTTGAGCCCAGCGCTCCTGGCGTACCAGAGACTGAATAAGATGTTGTTCGGATTGTTCCAAGGTTATTGCGAAATCCATGCGTTGATTTCCGTTCGAAAGTTAAGAAGTCCCGGCGAAATAATGAAGACTTTCAAATCAAACGGCTGCGGTGTGCCTTCCGCTGCCTTGTTCTGAAAAGTAAATGCCTGCCGGCAAAAACAGATGCTTTGGGTATGGCGCAAGGATTGGACAAATGGCTGCCTTGATCTGCCGGATGTGAAAAAAATGTTGGTAAAATAAAACAAAATGTTTAGTATTAAAACAAAAAATGCCTCATATTTGTGACCCGAAGTGCATAAAACACGAATTGTTTTAAATAAAAAAGTCATGGGAAAAACGAAATGGTCCGAAGAAGAGGAGGTATTACCCCCACGCAACCCTCGGTCATCCGGCAACCGCAGCAAAAATTACAAACCGGTGCACCAAAAAACGATGTACACGCAACGCAACATCAGGCAACAACCCTGGTGGCATCGGCTGCAAAGAAGCTGGCTAGCCCTGCGTTTCCAGGCACACCGGTACACCTTGGGCTTGTTTCAAAAACAAACCCTGCTTAAAATCGGGGTCATCAGCGCATTTACTTACATTCTTTTTTCAGGCAACACTTCCAAATTCAGGAATGAAAGCGAAGCCACGCCTATTTCCACGCAAACGACACTTGACGTTGCCGGAGGCATTGGAGAACCTGTGAAAAAAGTGGTGAAAAAAGCCAAACCAAAGCCAAAAGCCAAGCCGGTATCTGAAAAAAACACGGCGGCCCCCGTCGCCCATAAAGACCTGAGCGCCGGCACCGCTGAGGATTACATCCGCAGGTACAACAACATTGCCCGCGTCGAAATGGAAAAATTCGGTATTCCCGCCAGCATCAGTCTGGCTCAGGGACTGGTTGAAAGTCGCGCCGGAACCAGCTCGCTGGCCCGCAAAAACAACAACCATTTCGGCATCAAATGTTTTTCAAAAAATTGCCCTGGAGGCCACTGCTCCAACCACAACGACGACCACCACAAAGATTTTTTCAGAATTTTTGGAAATCCTTGGGAAAGCTGGCGCGCGCACAGCCGTATGTTGGCATCCGGCCGGTACGAAAAACTTAAAAAACACGGCCGCGATTACCGCAAATGGGCTTACGGACTAAAATCGGTCGGCTACGCCACCGACAGAAGCTATGCGGAAAAACTAATCGGAATCATCGAAAAATACGAGCTGTATAAGTACGATAGGTAAGAAAGTTTGGAGTTTGGAGTTCCAAACTATAAACTTTCCCCCAAGCCAAACGCCGCCTCCAAACTCCGAACTCCAAACTCCAAACTCCAAACTTTCACCCCTGCACGTACACCACCGATTTTTCTTCAAAAAATTCTTCTTTGAACATTTTTCGGATGGGAAACAGTTCGGAGTAGTTGAAGCCATTGCCGGGTAATGCTTTGATTTCAGCGTCCAACCTCCCACCTTTCAGCGCAATCAGGCCGTTGGGATAAGCATGCAGGTGTTTCTTTTTCAAAAACTTGTGGCTCCAAAACATCAATTGGGTTAGTGGCGCCACACCTCTGGTCACCACAAAATCGAACGTAGGACCGAGTTTTAATGATTCTACCCGGGCGTGTATGGCTTTCACGTTGTTAAGGCCCAATGCAGCAGCGACTTCCTGAACCACGCGTATTTTTTTACCCGTTGCATCCACCAAAACAAACTGGGTTTCAGGAAAAAAGATGGCCAGTGGAATACCCGGGAAACCGCCGCCTGTGCCGAGGTCGAGTACCTGGGCTTCGGGTTTGAACTGAAACAATTTGGCGATGGCAAGGGAATGCAAAACATGGCGTTCGGTCAGGTTGTCAATGTCTTGGCGAGAAACCACGTTGATTTGGGCATTCCACTCTTTGTACAAGGGGTCAAGTTGTGCAAATCGCTCGCGCTGTTCGGCGCTTAACTCGGGGAAATAGGTGTCTATCAGGCTCATACTTTTTATTCGGACAAATCTTTCAACATTTCGGCGGCCTGCTGTTTGCGGTCGGGCCGGCTGGTATTGGCCAAAGCGCGTTCCACAGCCCTCCTGGCCAAATCACGCCGTGAAGGATCATTCACGGCAAGGCGCACAAACGCCAGTCCCTGGTACCAGTACAAATCCTCGCCGAACGCTTCCAGGTTTTCTATTTTGGCAAAACATTCGATGGCGGTTTTAGGGTCGTCCATGGCTAATCTTACAACTCCCATGTAATACCAGGCATCCGAGTGGCAGGCCGTTTGGGTCGAATCAATGACAAGCATCATCAAAGGTTCCTGTGCCGATTCCATGTTACCGGCTTGGTATTGTTCGTCTGCAATTTTAAACATCACCAGGCATTCAGCCGCTGTTGGTTCATCGCCGTGCCGCAATTGCATGTCGGCCATCAGACTTTCTGGAGGCGAAAAATTGGAAGCAAATACATTTTCTGTTGATACGGGCTGATCAAAATATTTGTAAACATACCATGCGCCGGTGATGAGCAAAGCGATGAAAAAAGCAATGCGAATCCAGGGCTTGCTGCTCCATGAAGGCGCTACATCCTTCTCAACTGCTTGTTGACCAAGGAGCCAATTGTGGTAGCCAGTTTCATCGGCAAGGGCACCGAGGGCCCACCCTGGTAAGGTAGGTTGGCGGTTGGCGGCATTCGGGAAAAGCAAAGCCAGGTAATCCTTCATGCAGGTTCCCTGATTGGGAGCATTTTCCACAAGTTTTTCACGACAAATTGGGCCGAGTTGCCGAAGCTTTTTCCAGGCATATACTTTTTGTCGAAAGGCATTCATGTGGTCTTCTGAAGGCAACCATGCCGCATTGGCTTCAAGTCCAGCAGGCGGTTCCTGACCATGCTCCATCAGCCACGACCGGTAATGCGCCAAAGCCAGCGTGGTGATCAATTCGACCGCATCGTCCGGGGCATTTTCAAACGACAATTCAGGCGATTGGGCAACGGCAGTTTGAAAAAACACCTCACCGTCGGCAGAAGTGCCGCCAATTCCCCGAACAGCTTCAATGGCAGCTCTACGGGCTGTCAAAAGCAACCCATCCCATTCGGTTGTGCCGGGGTGGGACAACAATTGTGACGCGAAAAAGGATGGTTCTGACTGCACAGTTTGTAAATAAAAGAGCAAAGGTAAGCCATGTACACCACGGTAACAGATGTTTTGTAAAATCCCTTTCGGCAAACCTTTAAATCAACCAATCAATTCTGCAAATCCTCTGATCCTGAAATGCTGATCAAAAAAGAGAGCCAGGACATTGCTGCCCCGGCTCCATGAAAACACCTAAAACCCTATTAACTAACCTTATGAAAACAATTCATTCACTTTTTTAGCCGACGGAAATGGACTTTACCACCGGTTTGGCTTCTTCGTTTTTGGTTAATTTCACCTGAAGAACACCATTTTCATAAACAGCCTCAATGGCCTCGTGGTTCACAGTTTTGGGCAATTTAAAAGATCGTTCAAAAGAGCTTACCACAAATTCCCTTCGGGTTAAGCGACCTTCAGCAGGACTTTCCTGCGGAAGGTTTTTGGCGCTTATGTTCAGTTGTCCATTTTCAACAGCAAGGTTGAAATCCTGTTTTTCAAAACCCGGAGCCGCCAATTCAAGGCGGAAATGATCCGGGGTTTCAATTAAATTAACAAAAACAGTATTCCTTAAAGCATCATGGCCTACATGGTCGCTTATGCCGCTGTTGAAAAATGTATGTAATAAACCGTCTAAGCCAGTTTTGGTTTTTAAAGCAGGATGGTATTTCGAATGAAGTTGCATTTTTTAACAAAATTTTAACATTTGAAAAATCCCCCGACAGTTTTTTGCCGGGGGTATTAAAGGGGTGTTAGGCCACCTCGATGGTTTTCGCCACCGGATGGTGTTCGGGTTTTTTAATGAGTTCAACCACAAGGATACCCTTGTTGAAAACTGCTTTTACACCCTCTGTATCGATCGTTTCAGGCAAACGGAACGAACGCTCAAACGACATAAGGCCGAATTCGCGACGGCGGTAGGTCGTGTTTTCTTCTTCCTGCTTGGACTCCTTTTTGGCCGAAATGGTGAGGACGTCTTTTTCTACTTTTAGGTTAAAATCTTCCTTCGACAATCCTGGAGCGGCCAGCTCGATGCGGAATCCATCGGCCGTTTCAAGGATGTTCACTGCGGGCTGGTTTGCAAAAGGTGTGGCATTGTTCCAGAAGTCGTTTAAAATACTTTGGTTTGGAGCCTGTTGAAATTTTACAAGTGACATGGTCGAACGTATTTTTTATTGTTAGGGAAGCTTTGAGTAACACCAAACCCCTTTCAAAAGCTATACCATGCGACCAAAACTGACCGAATTGCATTTTCCAACAACACATGTATGCCATAATGGCATATTTTAATTTAGAGTGTATGACAAAATGGCGTTAGCTACGCATTGTAACCCTGTGTGAAGCTGCGGTTCAGCTCATGGTACCGTATACCTTCGTGGTTCATTTGGGCAGCACTTCGAATTTCTTCATCTTTGACCTTTACAAATCCATCGCATGTTTGAAAAAAATCTTTTTTCCGGAAAAACCGTACTTGTTACCGGAGGTGGCAGCGGCATCGGACTTGCCACCGCCCGGAAATTTTTGGAATTCGGCGCTGATGTTTTCATCGCAGGAAGAAAAGCCGATAAGTTGGAAACGGCCATGGAAGAACTTGCCAAATTGGGTACAGTACATGCGTTCCAGGCCGACATTCGCGAAGCTGAACAAGTGGAAAACCTGGCAAATTTTATCCGTGAAAAAAACGGCAAACTCGACGTACTCATCAACAATGCAGGCGGCCAGTTCCCCAGTCTCGCCGAAGACATTTCGGTGAAAGGATGGCAAGCCGTGGTAAATACCAACCTGAACGGAACGTGGTACGTCACCCAAACCATGGCAAAACACTTTTTCATCCCAGCCAATGCCGGCGCCATCGTGAATGTGGTGCTCAACAATTTCCGAGGCACTCCCGGCATGTCGCATTCCGCCGCTGCGAGAGCTGCGGTGAGCAACCTCAGCATGACGCTTGCCGTGGAGTGGGCGCGTTACAACATCCGCATCAATTGCATCGCACCGGGCATCATCCAGAGCAGCGGACTCAACAACTACCCGCCCGAACTCACGGCCGATCTCACCAAACACCTGCCCATGAAACGCCTCGGAACAGTAGATGAAGTAGCCTGGATGGCCTTGTTTTTGTCCAGTCCAATGGCAGCATACACTACAGGCGATACCATCTACGTTGATGGAGGCGCCAGACTTTGGGGCGATATTTATCAAATATGAACAAATGGCTCTTGTTGTTGCTGTTGCTGAACGCCGGAAAACTGGCCGCACAAACCACGGATACCCTCTGGGCTTCAACCGGTATTGAAACAGCTACCAGACTGGCTACCACCGACAACCTCAATCAGATTTATGTCTTCACTGCGGGTTATACGTTGGAAAAATTCAGTCCAGACCTGAAAATGCTCGGTCGTTACAGCAACAACCGCCTGGGATACCCTACAGCCATTGATGTTTCAAACCCCATGAAAATCCTGTTGTGGTACGCCGATTTCCGCACGGTTGTTTTCCTCGATAGAAACATGACTGTTTTGGGCGAACTCAACCTCATTCAAGCGGGCTTCCCGGAAGTGCGCACCCTTGCTGCTGCACGCGATGGAAACCTATGGATTTACGACGAGGTAGATTTTAAGCTCCGAAAAATCAGTCCCGAAGGTCAAATTCTGTTCGATAGCCAGGAACTCAACCTGCTTTTCGACAGCCTGCTTACCATCACCTGCCTCTACGAAAGCAACGCTTCCCTTTTTGCCGCCGATGTCAATATGGGTCTGCTGCAGTTTGACAACTACGCACAACTTACCCAAACCCTCCCCTGGAAAGGCATCACCCAGTTTATGGTAGACGACAATCTTCTTTACTATTTTCAGGAAAACAGCCTGCATGTGAAACAATTGCAAGGTTGGGGCGCAAACAAACGCCGTCTGCCCGCCTCAGCCCCCAGCCACAACGGCATCAAACGCTGGCTCGGCCACCGGGCAGTGCTGCAACAAGAGGGAGAGATGTTGAAGGTTTATTCTTTTTAGCAGGCAGCGGGATTTCTCGCCACGCTCGAAATCCAAATAACCCCTAACCACAAGCGCCTTTTCATGTCGACTGAAAGGAGACACCCGCTACCTACTTCCCGCTACTAAGGCGCCAGCCGTTCAACGTGCCACTTCTCCCCTTTCAGAGCATACAAAATCCTGTCGTGCAGCCGGTTTTCACGGCCTTGCCAAAACTCTATGGCGACTGGCCGCAAAACATAACCTCCCCAAAAAGGTGGCAATGGAAGTTCCTGGTCGTGTTTGAATGTTTCGGTGAGCTCCTCGATTTTTTCTTCCAAAATTTCCCTTCCGGTAATGACAGCACTTTGCGGGCTTGCCCAAGCGCCGATCTGGCTTCCTTTCGGACGGGAGCGGAAATAGTTGTTTGATGTTTCCGCAGAAACTTTTTCCACCTTGCCTTCGATGCGTACCTGTCTTTCGAGTTCGAGCCAGTTAAAGAGCAGGGCTGCATGTGGGTTTACGGCCAACTCTGCTCCTTTGCGACTTTCGTAGTTGGTATAAAACACAAAACCGTCGTTTTCCAGTCCCTTCAACAAAACCGTACGCGCACTGGGCCGTCCGTCGGCACTGGCGGTGGCAAGGGTCATGGCATTGGGTTCTACGAGTTGGCTGTTCAGTGCTTCCTGAAACCAAGTTTTAAATTGTTCGAGCGGATTTGAGTGCACATCGGTTTCCGAAAGTGACTCCAGGCTGTAATTGCGACGCAGATCGGCTATGTTCATGGTGTTGTTCTTTGTTTGAGCGGCAATTTACGCCAGCAAACGGAATAAAAGGAACAACAAGCCTGCCAAAACAAAGGTTACCGGCAACGTGAATATCCATGCCAGAGCTAGGCTGTTGATGGTTTTTTTGCGCAGGTTTTTCAACCCCCCCGATGCTACCATGGTACCTGCCACACCCGATGATAAAACGTGGGTGGTGGATACTGGAAGCCCGAACCAGGTACTCAGACCGATGGTCATGGCTGCAATCACTTCAGCCGAAGCGCCTTGTGCATAGGTAAGGTGACTTTTGCCGATTTTTTCACCGATGGTGACTACAATACGCTTCCACCCGACCATGGTACCGATACCCAGCGATAAGGAAATGAGGACCATCACCCAGGTGGGTGCAAATTCGTAGGACTTTTTGAGTTGTTTGATTTCGGATTTTATGGTTGGTACAAGTGCCGGATCCACCCACTGGTTGTCGATGGCCGACTGCAAAGACTTGTTGAAGGACTGCATGTTTTTTCGCAGCAGCAACGCTCCGGTTTTGTCGCCATGAAACTTTAAGGTGTCCACCTGGTTTTGCACCCCTCGTGCCAGAGCAACAAGAGGCAAGGTGCGCACATCAAGGATGCTGTCGGGCTTTCCTTGGGTAAGTTCGTTTTCGATGCGTAAAGCAGACCCGCGCAAGTCGTCGAGTGGGATACGGCCGTCGAAAGCAAATTGCATGGGCAGGAAAGCGATAAGCACCACGAGCATAAGACCAACACCTTTTTGTCCGTCATTGGAGCCGTGGAAAAAGCTCACGAGTGTGCAGGTAGTCACCAAAACGGCGCGGATCCAGAATGGAGGCTTATTCTTTTTATCGGGTTCGTTGAAAATTGTTTTGTTTTTGATGGTTGTGCTCATCACGAACATGAGCAAAATGGCCATGGAAAATCCAAAAATTGGCGAAAAAAGCAAGGAAAGCCCAATGTCTTTGGCTTTTTCCCAGTTTATGCCATCGCCGCCATGAAGCGACCAGAAGGCAAAGCCGCCACCCAGCAAAGCACCGATGAGGGTGTGGGACGAAGAATTGGGAATGCCCAAATACCATGTTGCAAGGTTCCAGAAAATGGCTGCGACCAAAATGGCCATCACCAGTGCTATGTTTTCTCCGAGTGAATGCGCCATAAGGTCGTTGAGCGGCAACATTTTAATGATGCCCATGGCCACAGCGATGCCCCCGGCCCAAACGCCCAAAAAATTCCATATGCCCGACCAAACGACGGCAAAACCGGGTTTGAGCGTTTTGGTGTAAATGACGGTTGCTACCGCGTTTGCCGTGTCGTGAAAACCATTGATCGCTTCGTAAAAACAAACAGCTACGACACAAAGGATTAAAAACATGGATGCGGTGGAGTCAAGTCCGAAGATAAATGCCAGCATGGTTCAGGAAAGGTGGTTTCAAAGCCCAAAATTAGCAATTAAATTGTACTTGCAATCGGAGCAAGTTCCCGCATCAGTTCCGCTTTGGGCGGAACCGGGCGCTGCCAATGGGTGGCGCCTTGTTTTTAGCAGGCAGCAGGCAGGGAGTTCGAGACTGTTCAAGAGTTCTTCAATTAATTATGTCAATTTTTAATAAAGCCTCCCAGCGCCTGCGACCACAGGCCGAGAAGCCCTGCCTGCTGCCTGCTATCTGCCTTTTTGTCGGATCAACAGTAACCATTCCTGCCAACTTAAGTCTTAATATTCCGGTGGCAAGCTATTTGCTTTTACCATGAGGCGACATCCTGGCACATTTTTGCTGTCAGGTTGACACAAACCATCATTTTTAAGCGCTTGTTTGGTGAAAAAACCCAAAATTTGCGGAATAGCGCCATTGACACAAATTTCCCTTATTGACCGGAGGATATGAGCATGTTTGAAAACTGGATTATGACAACACAATCGGACGATGAACCCGAATTTGTACCGCTTTTTTCACTCGAAGAAGACGATGAAGCAAAGCAGGGTGAGGTGTTTCCCGACACCATGCCCATTTTACCGTTGAAAAATACCGTGCTGTTTCCCGGCATCGTTACACCCATCACCATCGGCCGCGACAAAAGCATTCGCGCCGTTCAAAAAGCTTATGAAGACAACCGCCTGGTTGGTGTTTTGTCGCAAAAAGACGTCAAAATAGAAAGTCCTACGGCCCGCGACCTTTACCGCGTTGGTACCATAGCCCGTATTTTGAAACTGCTTAAAATGCCCGATGGCTCTACCACGGCCATCCTTCAGGGCCGCAAACGCTTCCAATTGGAAGACATGGTGACCGAAGATCCCTACATGATTGGCGAAATCAGCACCCTGGAATACGAGCAACCCAAAAACAAACTCGAATTCAAGGCCATGCTCAGCAGCATCCGCGATGCCGCCAAGCAAATCATCGAACTCTC
>Ga0105046_10009963_pt1 | contig 14819 bp, 12 predicted proteins | sample MAT03_FD_78385 | JGI IMG/M metagenome (GOLD analysis project Ga0105046, IMG submission 78385) | Freshwater microbial communities from Lake Fryxell liftoff mats and glacier meltwater in Antarctica - MAT-03 (megahit assembly) | ecosystem: Environmental > Aquatic > Freshwater > Ice > Liftoff... | reverse complement strand
GACCGAAGCCCTGAAGCTCAATCGACAAGCATATCCGGCGAGCAAATATCCCAACGGTCACGCTCAACTGGCAGCAAGCCTGAACAACCTCGGCTACATGTTCGCGATGACGGGGCAGAACGACAAGGCCCGCAAGTCTCTGGAAGATGCCGTGGCGATGAACGAAAAGATCTATCCTGCGAAGGATTTCCCAAAAGGACACACTCAGCTTGCCTCCGGCTTGCACACGATGGGGCACTTCCTGGCGGACATCGGGGAGCAAAAACAAGCACTCGTTTATTATGAACGCGCACTGGCCATGCGCGAACGGCTCTACCCGGAAAAAGAGTTCCCCGATGGACACGAGGAATTGGCGACCAGCATCAACAACATGGGCTTTCTGCTCAAGGCAATGGATCAAGACGCCAAGGCTCTGCCCTACTACGAACGCGGTCTGGCCATGAACGAGCGCCTGTATCCCGAAAAGAAATTTCCGATGGGCCATCCGGTCCTGGCACAGAGCATCCACAATTTGGGGTACTTGCTGGCGGGCATGGGACAGAAAGCGAAAGGCCTCCAATACTTCGAACGCGGGCTGACCATGCGTGAAAAGCTCTTCAAGGAAAAATCAACGTTCGGGGCTCTCGGGAATCTTGTCGCCAGCGTGGACAGTGTTGCTTCGGTTCTTGAATCAACTGGAGAACGCTCCAAGTCGCTTGCTTACTTCGAGCGGGCTGTCCGGATCAAGGAACAGCTTTACCTGGAGAAGCGGTTTCCGATCGGCCATCCCGATTTGGCGATGGGCTTGCACAATCTGGGCGATGTCCTGAGCAAGCTGGGTCAGAAGCAAAAGGCAGTTGGCCCGTATGAACGCGCGCGCGCCATGCGTGAGCGTCTGTTCCCGGAAAAGGATTTCCCCGAGGGACAAGTGGAACTGTCCCTCACGTTGAATCACCTCGGTGCCCTGTTCGATGACCTGGGTGAGCACGCGAAAGCGTTGAAGTACTACGAACGCGACTTGGCCATTTGCGAACGATTAGCCCCAGAGAAGGACTTTCCGCTTCGCCACGTTGAATTGGCTGGAAGCTTGAACAATCTCGCAAGTCTGTTGAAAGCGATGGGCGAGCGTGGTCGCGCTTTACCGATGTACGAACGAGCCTTGAAGATTCGCGAGCGACTTTATCCAAGCAAGGATCACCCGTCGGGCCACCACGAACTGGCCGTCAGCCTGAACAATCTGGGCAACATGTTGGAGGAATTTGGAGAATATCGCCACGCGCGCGAGTTGATCGAACGCGCCCTCGCGATGAACGAGCGACTTTACCCTGAAAAAGACTATCCCAACGGCAACCGCGATACCGCGAGCAGTTTGAATGGCCTGGGGCACCTGTATTCGACGATGGGCGACTATGCCAAATCGCTTGCCTATTACGAGCGTGCCTTGGCCATGCGCGAGCGTCTCTTCCCCGAGACGGAATTTCCACGGGGACATGCTGAACTCGCCATCAGTCTCAATAATCTCGGATCTCTTTACGACCATATCGGCGAATTCGGCAAGACCTTGCCAATCTACGAACGGGCACTGGCCATGCGTGAACGCCTATATCCGCCAAGCGAATTTCCACGCGGACATCAGGACTTGGTCATGAGCCTGAACAATTTAGCATACGTGCTGCAAACCTTGGGCGCCAACACGAAGGCACTTCCGTATTTCGAGCGCGCTCTCAAAATGAATCGCCAACTCTATCCGTTGCAGGACTTTCCTCGCGGCCATCCCAGCCTCGCGGTTGGCCTCAACAACATGGGATACATCTTGCTGAAGCTCGGCCGTGGCCAGGACGCCCAGGCCTACTTCCGTCAGACACTAGAGATGCGTGAGCGAATCTATCCTGAAAGTGAATTTCCGCGTGGGCACAGTCTGCTTGCGAGCAGCTTGAACAGTATGGGTTTCACGCTGTCGCGTCTCGGCGAGCCGGAAAAGGCCTTGCCATTCCACAAGCGAGCGGTCGAGATGAGCGACCGACTCTTTCCGAAAGAGGAGTTTCCTCGCGGGCATCAGGATTTGGCCCGAAATCTGAACACATATGGGCACTTGCTTGCCTCCCTGGGCGACAACAATCAAGCGATGCAACATCTTGAACGAGCGCTGACGATGCGGCTGGCTCTCGCGGAGGCCTATGCCTCCGGGGCCAGCACGGCCGAGGCGCTGGCATTCGAGTCTGAATTGCCAGTGTCACGCAGCGCCTATCTGTCAGTCTCGCGCGACGACGCCGTGCCCGATTCGACGGTGTACGGCCACGTTTGGCAATCCCGGTCGCGCTTGAGCCGCATTTTCGAGACGCGTCATGAAGCTGCACGCCTCGCGGCCAACCAATCGGAGAAGACGCGTGAACTGGGCCGCGACCTGGGTGAAGTACGCCGGCAATTGCACGATCTGCTGCTCGCAGCGCCCAACATGGATTCCAAGAAGCAGTCGGACCGCGATCAGAAGTTGCGCATCCTAACCGATCGACGTGATCGGCTTGAGCGTGAGTTGGTCGCCATTGTGCCAGAATATCGCACCCGCACCGAAGTCGCCCGACTCGGGCCGGCCGACTTGGCAAGCAAATTGCCCCCGGACACTGTCTTCATTGACTTCGTGCGTTATCGCCGAATGTTTGAAAAGGGTCAGCAACCTGTCGATTGGTATGTGGCCTTTGTTGTCGCCCCAAGATTGGAAGTCAAGCGTGTGGAACTCGGTCCGGCTGCGGCTATCGATGAGTCGATCATGGCCTGGCGACAGGCGATTGACAAACGGGCGTCGACAACCGCGCCAGGTACGCTTCGCAAGAGCATCTGGGATAAACTTGCCTCCCATTTGCCGAAGGACACGCGTTCCGTCTACCTCGCCCTCGACGGCGACCTTGCCCGCTTGCCGTTCCCCGCGCTGCCGGGCAAAATCCCGGATACCGTTTTGCTCGAAGAACTTCAGGGAGGTATGGCATCAGTTCCGCACGGACACTTCCTTCTCGAACACTTGATTCAACCCCGGAAATTTGAAGGCAACGAACGTCTCTTGGCCGTTGGTGCCGTTCGTTACGATCGTCCCGAAATGCCCAGTGATCATCCATGGCCATTCCTTCCAGGAACGGAGATCGAAATCAAACGAGTGTTCGACTTGGCAGTCCGTGGTTCCACGCCAGTCTTGACCGGACACAACGCAACCAGTGCTGCCGTGCTCAAGGCACTGCCTCAGTCTCGCTATGCGCATCTGGCGACGCACGGGTTTTTCGATGAGCAGGCGTTGTCGGTCGAGCGAAAGCGTTCGACCGACCAACTGGTCAATTGGCAGTACGCCGCGGGCCAAACCACAGAACGGATCGGCGTGGGCAGCCGAAGCCCGCTTGGATACGTCGGCCTCGTTCTGGCTGGGGCCAACTCTCCAGAGGCGATTCGCAAACATAGCGGCATCATTTCCGGCGAAGCAATCGTCGATCTCCCACTTGAAGGCTTGCGGCTGTGCGTCCTGTCTGCTTGCGAGACAGGACTTGGCGAGTACACGTCCGGCGAAGGCGTCCAAGGATTGCAGCGAGCTTTTCACCTGGCTGGGTGTCCGAATGTCGTCGCGTCTTTGTGGAAGGTCGGCGACGTTTCGACGGCCGTGCTGATGGAGGAGTTTTACAAGCGACTGTGGGACAAAGAAAAGCCGCTGTCGCCCATCGAGGCACTGCGAGAAGCACAACTCACTATCCTTCGCAATCCAGATCTAGTGTTGAAACGGCATGAAGCGATGGTGGCGGAACTCAAGAAGCAAGGGTTTTCCGAAAAAGAGATTGCGTCGCGTGGATTCAAATCGGATCTGGTCGCCCTTCCGGAAGGTGGGAAAGTCGGAGTGTTGAAACGTAGTCCGACGCAATGGTGGGCGGCGTTTGCTTTGAGCGGCGTGGGCAAATGATCTCCACCACAGTAATTTTTTCGAGGACAAGCCAAGGAGTATGCTACTTCCATTCGTGCTATCGAAATCGCCAATGTCAAGGCGCCAGATATCCAGATTCGAGGCCTCAAGGCCATTTGGAATGGCAAGAAAAGAGCCCAAGTTCGAAAAAATGTGGCCGGACACGTCTCAACGGAATGAACAATGCATAGTAGGGATCTGACGCCCCCAGGCATCATCGAGCTTAGCCGTGGAAACCACTGGTACGCAAACCTCCCCGATACTCTCGGTCCTGATAATTGAGGATCAAGCTGATATAGCAACAAGTTTAAGAATGTATCTGGAGCTTGCTGCAGGACATAAGGTGATCGTTGCACTCGATGGTGAAGCCGGAGTCGCAGCTGCAATAAATAACTCTCCGGATGTGGTTGTTTGTGATATTGGTTTGCCCAAAAAGAACGGTTTCGAGGTGGCTCGCGAAATCTCGCGCATGGCGTGCAAACCGCTGCTCATCGCCTGCACTGCTTACTGCGATGAAGCCATGAAAGAAAAAGGAAAAGCAGCCGGTTTCGATTATTACCTTTGCAAGCCTGCAGATCCAATCCAAATCGTACAGATGTTAGATGCACACAAGAAAAAGTTGATGGCATCTTAGTGGAAGACCAAATTTTAGCGTCTTTGACCTCCAAATGTGCAGAGTTTAATAGGGTATTCGTGTCTCGCATCGAGCTGTCCAAGACGGAGGATCGCTGGCGGGAAATGAATCTTCAGATGCTTCTTGCACGACGTCAATGTCGCCAGAGGGACAATAAATCCTCTCTGGATCCCTCTCGCACTCTTGAACGACCCAATTTCCGGTGATCAGCACTTTAACGATGTTGTGCGGCATAGTATGTACTCCTGATTTGTGATTGAAGTGCAAGCGGCGTGCCAGATAATTTCGAATGACCCAAGGACCAGTTTACAATGGAACCAAAGTTGCACTGGTAAGACATCTTCTCTGAAGAAATAGGAGTAATCATGTCAAGCATCTCAAACCACTCCCGAGTTCGGTATGCGGTTGTGGGGGCCGGTTGGTTCGGTCAAGCTGCCGTGCTGCCCGCCTTTCAGAACGCGAGCGAAAACAGTGAACTGGTAGCCATCGTATCTGGTGACGCGCAGAAGCGTGCCTTATTATCGACCGATTACGAAGTTCCGACATTTTCCCTCGACCAATATCCTGCCCTACTCGCCTCCGGTTCTTTGGACGCCGTTTATTTAGTCAGTCCAAATGCGATTCACAAAGAGCAAGCGATACTTGCAGCCCAGAGCGGAATACACGTCCTCTGTGAAAAACCCCTGGCCGATACGGCCATCTCCGCAGAAGAAATGGTGGCCGCTTGCGACCGGGCGGGCGTTTTACTGATGACCGCCTACCGCCTCCACTTCGAGAAGGCTAATCTCCATGCAATCGAGTTAATCCGTAAGGGAATGATTGGTGATCCTCGCGTTTTCGTTTCTACGTTCACTCAGCAGGTAGAACCGGATAACTCGCGGCTCAACGCCTCGCTTGGCGGGCATCCATTGCTCGATGTCGGTATTTATTGTGTCAATGCGGCGCGTTATTTGTTTCAAGCTGAGCCGCTGGAAGTGACGGCCTTCACTGCTGCCGGAGCCGACTCGAAATTCAAGGATGTGCCGGAAATGGTGTCGGCTATCATGCGATTCCCGGGCGACCGCCTGGCCTCCTTCGTCTGCGGGTTTGGTGAAGCCAAGACATCCGTTTATCAGGTGGTCGGCACCAAGGGCGATCTCCGCATCGACGGTGCTTACAGCCATAAAGGCGAGCGTACGATCTCGATGTCGGTCGACGGGAACATCAAGCAGACCACATTTCCGGACAGCGACCAAATTGCCCCTGAAATCGTTTATTTTTCGAAGTGCATCCAGGAAAAACGCAGGCCCGAACCCGATGGCCGAGAGGGCTTGATCGACATGTGGATCTTGGAGGCAATTAAGTCTTCCGCGGTGAAAGGGATTGCCGTTCCGTTGCAGCCCGTGCCCGATAAACCACGACCCTCCAACCGTCAACAGATGACTAAACCGGTCCTAAATGAGCCAGAACTGGTCAATGCTGCACCGCCGCAAGTATAGCGTGAAGGAATTGCGGGCACGAGCAACTTGCCATGGTTATCGACCGGAAGCCAATGTTCCGGCACACCGATTGCGTGCTCGAACCTCATCGGGCTCCAAATGTTGAGCCGAATTCGTAACTTTGTTTTGAGGGTATTCCATGCTCCGTTTTGCAATGGTTTTGCTGGCGGCCGCTCTGATCGCCCCGCCGATCGCCTATGCTCTAGTGCCCGATTTCACCTTCGAATTAGCCAAGACCGTATTTTTTGGAATTGTTGTCTTGGCGATCGCCGTGTTTATCCTGGATTCGTTTCGTAGCCGTGCTCCGGTCTGAGCTTAAAATAATTTGGTGTGGCATTTGGCACGCAGGATGCATTTTAATTATTTGAATCAACCTGTTGTCGGAAAGACCGAAGTAGCCGATGCAGTTCATTGATAGATTCCTGGATTAGCCCGCCGGCAACGCCGGCGGTTTTTCAACACCGATTTCACTGACGTAGCCGCTCGCGGCTCACGAGGAGTTTCCTATGTTACGCTATGCACTCGTTTTCCTATTGGTTGCACTATTGGCGGGCTTGTTTGGGTTTACCGAGGTAGCCGGTCCATCGTACTTCATCGCCAAGGTTCTCTTCTTCGTGTTCTTGGTTCTCTTTGTCCTCAGCCTCATCATGGGACGCCGTGGCAGTCGCGGTGTCATATAAGTTGGTCCGCAAAGCAACGAGACGAGCCCGCTGGGAAGAACCCGCGGGCTCGCCTCACTTATACTTGGAGCCCAGATGAAAGTTGCCAATGTTTGGCCGCTCGTAAAAGACGCAGGCATTCAGTTCTGGGCGGATAAGGGCCCACGGCTGGGAGCTGCACTGGCCTTTTACACCACATTATCGCTCTCTCCGTTATTGCTCGTAGTTATTGCCATTGCTGGTGCCGTTTTTGGGGAGCAAGCTGCCCGGGGCGAAATTCAATCGCAAATCCACGATATGGTCGGCGAAGATGGTGCGAAAATGATTGAGGGCATGCTCGCCAAAACGCGTTCCAGCTCAACCAGCACTCTCATGACAATTGTTGGCATTGCCACTTTGTTGATCGGAGCGTCAGGCGTCTTTGCTGAGCTTCAAGGTGCGTTGGATACCGTGTGGGATGTGAAGCCGAATCAGGTACGCGGTGGAATTTGGGGTGCGGTCAAGGATCGGCTGTTATCCTTCTCAGTGGTATGTGGGCTCGCCTTCCTTCTCTTGGCTTCGCTTACCTTTAGTGCGGCCCTTTCGGCCCTGAACGGCTGGCTCGAGGACCGCCTCCCCATCGGAGGGTGGGGATTGCGAGTGGGCAATCAGGCACTGGCGTTCCTGCTAACGGGGGCACTGTTCGCATTCATCTTCAAAGTCTTGCCTCACGCCAAGCCCGCATGGTCGGATGTGTGGGTTGGGGCGCTCGTCACGGCGGCTTTGTTTTCACTCGGAAAATACCTAATTGGCCTGTATCTGGGTCAGACGGCACCAGGTTCCGCTTATGGTGCGGCAGGTTCCTTCGTGGTTTTGCTCGTTTGGATCTATTATTCTACCCAAATCCTGCTGCTCGGGGCCGAGTTCACAGAAGTGTATGCGAATCGATTTGGTTCTGGACTGGCCGTTGGCCCGGCCGGAAAGCTTGGGGAGAGAGAATCGACCCCTCAACCCATCGCGACTGGCACACCGGTTGCTTAACATTCAAATACGAAGCTCTCGGAGGAAACAATCATGGTTGATGCTCCTGTCTCGGATTTGACGCGAAAACCCCTTGCCAATGGTGTTGCTAACAGTGAGTCGACATTAACTCAGTTAGTTTCCGGTATCGCCGACGATGCCCAGCAGTTAATTCGCCAGCAATACCAAATGCTTCGAGCTGAGATCCGCGAAGATATTAGGCGGACTACCTCCGCAGCCAAATACATGAGCATCGGAGCGGCAGGGGTGTTCGTCGGCATGCTATTTCTCGTTGTATCAACGCCATTGCTATTGAACTGGTTGTTCGACTTACCGCCCTGGGGCGGTTGGGCAATCATCGGGGGCACGCTATTCGTTGCCGGGGCCATTGCCCTTTATGTTGGTAAAAGAATGTTTGCGAAATTTAATCCCCTGCCGGACAAAACACTCAACGCCATAGAGGAGAATTTATCATGGATAGCGAAACCCCGGAGCTAATCGGGAAGCAGATGGAACAGACGCGGGAATCGCTGAGTGAGAAGGTTTCCCTTCTTGAGCAACAAGTCGTTGGAACGATACAATCGGCCACCGACGCGGTTCAAGATACTGTTGATTCCGTGAAAACGGCGGTGGCCGACACAATGGCCACGGTTAGCGGTGGCGTAAAAGAGTCGATTGATTCGGTTTCCGACGGAGTTAAGGAAGTGTTTGACGTGAGAAGACATGTCCGTGAAAATCCGCTGCAAATGGTCGGTGGCGCGGCCGTAGCGGGCCTTATTACTGGGCTGTTGTTAACGAGGAGATCTACCGAGCCCGTTTACTCAGGGGTTCCCGCGTTCATGCCAATGCCTTCCACGCCTGCACCGACCGCTGCTCCCCGACCTGCGTGGTTGAATGACCTCATGGAGATAGCAGGACGCGAAGTGAAAAAACTTGCGGAGCACGCTATTGCGCGAGCTTCTTCCTCGATGCAGAAGAGTGTTGAAGAGGGCATTCCAAAACTCATCAATCGCGCCTTGCCGGATGTAGCCGCGAGCACTCATCGAGATAACGGTAGCTTTGCTCGCCGATAGTCATTCCGCATCCGTCTTAAAGGATGTTTTGTCAATTTGATATTGTGCAATCTTATCGGTGACGCTTCGTCTAGAAAGTCCGCTTATGGTTGCACATTTACCCACGTGGCCGCGGGTTCGTTTGAGTGCTCGGCGCAGATACCGCTCCTCAAATGCCGCAGTTAATTCGGCGAGTTGATCGGGCAAAGGCCGCGTCAGATCTACGTTAAACGGATGCTTGATACCACCCGTCCTGGCTACGTCTAAAGGTAAGTTCTTCGGCAAGATAACATCCTCTCTCGCCGTGACACATCCATGCTCAATCGCGTTTTCAAGTTGTCTCACGTTCCCGGGCCAGGGACATTTCAGCAGAATTTCCATCGCTTCATCACTGACCGAGGCAGGCGGATGACCGGGTCTTGCGAAACGCTGGCAAAAATGGGCGGCAAGCAGCCTGATATCCTCGGGACGTTCACGCAATGGGGGCAGTTCAATGCGAATGACATTCAACCGGTAGTAAAGATCGTCTCGAAACGCTCCGGTCTTAATCATCTGATCGACGTTACGGTGAGTGGCCGCGATCACTCGCACGTCCACCTCAACCGATTCAGTCCCACCCACGCGTTCGAAGCGACGTTCCTGCAGTACACGAAGGAGACGCACTTGCATGGACATCGGCACATCGCCGATCTCGTCAAGGAAAAGCGTTCCTCCATTTGCCACCTCGAATCTCCCTTTGCGTGTTCCGGCCGCGCCGGTGAAAGAGCCCTTCTCGTGGCCGAACAACTCGCTTTCAAGCAGATTCTCGTTCAGAGCACCGCAATTTACCGCAATGAACGGCGCGTCTTTCCGGGTCGAACCTTGATGGATGGCTCGGGCAATCTGTTCCTTGCCCGTACCGGTTTCTCCGAGGATCAACACGGTGGATTGTGTGTGCGCGACTTGAGAGATCAATTCGAAGATTTCTATCATCCGCGGACTTCTGCTCAAAACATTTTGAAAGGAATGTCGTCCGAGCAATTCCTGCCGAAGGGCCGCAACCTCGTCTTGCAGCGACCGCTCGCGGAGAGCACGCTGGATCACCAAAACGAGGTGTTCCGGTTCGGGCGGCTTGATAAAGAAATCGTACGCCCCCATCTGCATTGCCTTGACGGCCTCCGGCACGCCGCCATGCCCCGTGGTCACGATCACTGTAACCGGCAACCGTCTTTGGATAATCGCCTCGATCAACTTCATGCCGCTCAGTTTCGGCATTCGCAAGTCGGTAATCAGAAGGCTGTAGGGCTTTTCCTCCAGCATCTGTAGGGCTTTTTGGCCGTCTTCCGCGGTATCAACTTCCAGGCCTAGCGATAGCTTGAGAAGATCCTGGAGTGTAGTTCGTGTATCTTCAACATCCTCCGCGATGAGAATTCGCTGTGGGACGACCGACACAACAGTTTGGTTTGCGGAATCTGGCATGATAAGCTCGAAAACTGGTCTTTAGGAACTGTTGTTGGCGAATTCATCCACTCGATTGATCGCCACAATCGCTTACAAGGCCTGCGGAACCACCCTATTTCGGTAGTATATGAGAGAAAGAGAGATCGAAGAATGCGTCGGACTCCGCGCTGGGTAATTGCCGTGTGGTTTGGAGCATTTGGATTGCTCGTTCTCGACGTCGTATTCTCGTTTTACAACATAGAGGAAATGGCCCGGAACGAGAAGAAGGTGATTCACTCCCGCGATGTCGCTCGTACCATTCGCAGCCTGCTGAACTCGCTGATCAATGCCGAGACCGGTCAGAGAGGATACCTGATCACCGGACAGGATGATTATCTTGATCCCTATACGATCGCCATGAAGGTCACCCCACAACACTTGCAGCAGCTCAAGGAATTGACCGCGGACGATCCTTTTCACCGGTCGCGAATGCCCGAAGTCACTCGACTGATCGATGAGCGGTACAAGGTGATGAGTCGAGGCATCCAGATTCGCCCGAATGGCCCCGAGGCTGCTCGCCAGTTCATGTTGGAAGGTGCGGGACAGCGAGTGATGGATCGGATTCGAGTGGAGCTTGCCGAGTTGGAGCAGCACGAGGAGCAAGTCCTGGCCCAGAAGTCGAGCATCGCCCGCCGCCATTCGTTGTGGACGACTTCTTCCGCGATTATCGGTGGCGTTTTGACCGTGCTCATGGTCGCGTCGGCCTTTTTCCTGGTTCGGCAGGAACTAGCTCGGCGGGAACGAGCCGAGAACGAAGTCCGCCAAGTTGCCGAGTTCCTGGATCAATCGCGAAAATCCACGGCGGAGTCGTTGTCGCTGCTCGACACGTTCTTGTCCAACGTACCAATCGGCATCGCATTTCTTGATAGCGACTTGCGTATCGTGCGCATCAACGATAACCTGGCGGCGGCCAACGGCATGGCCAATTCGGAACAAATCGGTCAGGCCATTGCGGGTGCGATGCCGACTCTCCCCATCGAAGTCTTTGAAGACTTTCGCCGTGTCCTCCTGGATGGCCGGCCAATCCTGAATCGCGAAGTTCGAAATCGACCGGGTAGTCCAAACCGAGTTTGGCGGTCGAGTTTCTTTCCCGTTCTCTCGGCGACGGGGCAGTTGATCGGCGTGGGCGAAGTCAGTCAGGACGTGACCGAGCACCTGTCCGCGCAAGAAAACCTGAAACGGAGCGAGGTACGCAAGGCAGCAATTCTCTCAACCGCACTCGATTGCGTGATCACCATGGATTCGGAAGGGTGCGTAGTCGAATTCAATCCGGCGGCCGAACGCACCTTCGGCTACAATCAGGCAGAAGTGTTGGGCCAGAACATGGCGGAACTGATTGTCCCGCTAGCGCATCGAGCGGCGCACGCCCGGGGGCTTGCCCACTTCCTCGCAACCGGAGAGGGGCCCGTTTTGCATCGGCGCATCCGACTTCCCGGATTGCGCAAAGATGGTACCGAATTCCCGGCCGAGCTGTCCATCACTCCGATCGCCGCGGAAGAGGGACCATTGTTCACCGCCTATTTACGCGATATCACTGAGGAATTGCGAGCGGAACGAACGCTGCAGGAAAGCGAACGGCGATTCCGGATCCTGACCGAGGCACTGCCGCACATGGTGTGGAATGCCGATGCAACCGGACGAGTCAGTTACTTCAACCGGCGCTGGACCGAGTTCACCGGCGTCGTGTCTGCCGAATCCGTCGAGCACTGGTGGAGGAAGCTCACTCATCCGGATGACGTGAATCGCGTGGAAGCCGCCTGGGAACGTACGATCGCCGACCACAATCAACCGTTCGAAATCGAGGTCCGGATTTTAGACATTCGGGATGGATCCTATCACTGGTTTCTGACTGCGGTTGTCCCGTTGCTTCGCGAGGATGGGAAACTCGACCAGTGGATTGGCGTACTCAGCTCGATCGACGACCAAAAGCGGCGCGGTGAACTCCTCACTACACTCGTCAAGATGCGGACGGCCGAACTGGAAACAGCCAATCATTTGCTTCGCGACGAAATTGCCGAGCGCACACGCGCGGAGTCTCGAGCCATGTCGTCGGCCCTCGAGTTGGGCCGCAGCAACGAAGATCTTCAGAAATTCGCCTATGTTGCATCGCACGACCTGCAGGAACCCTTGCGCAAGATCCAATCGTTTGGCGACCGGCTTGTCAAAAACTGCAGCGACAAGCTCGACGCGAACGGGCTGGATTATCTGGAGCGAATGAAATCCGCAGCCACCCGAATGCGCACCCTGATTGACGACCTTCTGGCATTTTCGCAAGTGACCACGAAGGGAGACACGTTCGTGCAGGTCGATTTGAGCGCACTCGTTGTGGACGTGCTCTCGGATCTTGAAGTCCGCCTCACGCAAACCTCGGGAGAAGTCTCCTTGGGTCAGCTTCCGAAAATTCACGCCGACCCTCTTCAAATGCGGCAGTTATTCCAAAATCTCATCGGCAACGCTCTGAAGTTCCACAAGCCAGACACGCCGCCAATCATTAAGATTGATTCGGCAGAATGGACGCAGATTCCGGGCAGTGCCGATCCTCCTACTCAATCAGGAAAAGGAATTCGCATTTCGGTGGCCGACAACGGCATTGGTTTCGAGCAAAAATATGCCGATCGAGTGTTCGAAGTCTTCCAGCGGTTACATAGCCGCAGCGATTATGACGGCACCGGCATCGGATTAGCAATCTGTAGAAAGATTGTCCAGCGCCACGGTGGAACGATTCACGTGCGTAGCCGGGAAGGGGAAGGGACTGAGTTCCTGATCGATCTTCCGATTATGGCGGCCGTCGAGGCGTAAGCTCGACCTGTAAAGTTCCCAAGTCGAGCTTACGCCGACCCTCGCCCAAGCCGTTCCTCACGAGGAGAATTGAATGCCGAGTAAAAGGCCTGTTACAATCTTGATGGCGGACGACGATCCGGACGACCGCAAGCTAACCCTGGATGCATTCGCGGAAGCGAAACTTAACAACGATTTGCGCTTCGTGGAAGACGGTGTGGAATTGCTGAACTACATGCATCGAAGAGGAAAATTCTCGGATCCGGCGTCCTCACCTCGGCCGGGAATCATCTTGCTTGACTTGAATATGCCGCGAAAGGATGGCCGCGAGGCGCTTCAGGAACTCAAGTCTGATCCTCGCTTTAAGTCGATTCGTGTCATTATCATGACAACTTCGAAGGCTGAACAGGACATTATACGCTCCTACAACCTCTCGGCCGCGTCCTATATCACCAAACCCGTTACGTTCGAGGCACTGGTCGATGTAGTCAAAACACTCGGGAAATACTGGCTGGAAATCGTGGAGTTAGCAGATAATGGCGACAACTCCAACTCCTAGCGGAAAAATCCGCGTTCTGCTGATCGACGACGATCCGGACGACCACGTCCTGACCCGCGATCTGATTGCGGAGATCCCCGGCAATAAATTCGAATTGGAATGGGTCTCGAATTACGAAACCGGCATCGAGGCGATCTGCTCGGGCAATCACGATGTTTATCTGCTGGATTATCGCCTTGGAGAACGAACCGGTCTGGAACTTTTGGCCGATGCCATGCAACGAAGCTGTCACGGCCCGGTGATTCTGCTGACGGGTCAGTCGATGCTGGAGGTGGACCTGGCCGCAATGAAGCAAGGGGTCGCCGATTACCTTGAGAAGGGCAGGCTGGATTCCACATTGCTCGAACGTTCAATTCGTTACGCCATTCAGCAAGATCGCTACGAACTTGAACTCAAGAAGCAGGTTGTGTTAAGAACTCAAGAACTGGAGGTTGCCAATGCTGCGCTCAAGGACGCGGATCGGCGCAAAGACCAGTTCTTAGCGACTCTGGCGCACGAATTGCGCAATCCGTTGGCCCCGATTCGCAACGCTTTACAAATCATGAAGGTAGCATCGGACAATCCTGTCGCCATGGAGAAAGCCAGAGAAATAGTCGAACGCCAGGTCCGCCACATGATCCGTCATATTGACGACTTGCTGGACATCTCGCGAATGACCCGAGGCAAGTTGACGCTTCAACTAGATTCGCTCAATCTCAACCACGCAATTGATGACGCGATCGAGACTAGCCAGCCGCTGCTCGATCGCTCTCAAGTGACGTTGGAGCGTCGTTTATCCAAGTCACCAATCGTAATTTCGGGCGATAGACTGCGGCTCGGGCAGGTGTTTGCCAATCTGCTGAACAACGCAGCCAAATATACCGAAGCGGGCGGGAAGGTCATAATATCGACATCTCAAGAAGAGGCTTCTGCCGTCTTTCGAATCCAAGACACAGGCCTCGGAATTCCCGCGGAAGTGCTGCCGCAAATTTTCGATCTGTTCACCCAAGTCAACCGGACTCTGAACCGTTCTCAAGGCGGGCTCGGCATAGGCTTGGCTCTAGTGGATCAGATCGTCAAACTTCATGGCGGAACTGTGTCCGCCAAGAGCGAGGGTATAGGCAAGGGAACAGAGTTCGTAGTGCGTCTACCAATTTGACACGGTTCGCCCTGCACCATTGAGTCAGTTTTACTAGCTTTTGGGCAATCAATTTCGCACTCTTGGATCGTTCGAGACAAAATAACCTTTACCGCCGTAAATCGCCATAAGGGTACCGGCTGCTCCTACG
>Ga0105046_10009961_pt1 | contig 14819 bp, 12 predicted proteins | sample MAT03_FD_78385 | JGI IMG/M metagenome (GOLD analysis project Ga0105046, IMG submission 78385) | Freshwater microbial communities from Lake Fryxell liftoff mats and glacier meltwater in Antarctica - MAT-03 (megahit assembly) | ecosystem: Environmental > Aquatic > Freshwater > Ice > Liftoff... | reverse complement strand
CCAGTTGGACATCACGCAGCTTCAGCACGACCCCTTCTTCCTGCAACTCCATGGCGCTGTCTTCCACCGCCATGCGCGCCGCATCCAACACGCGACCACCCGGATGCTCGGGGTAAGCGCGCTCAAGTTGTCGGGATGCATAACGTGGGTCACTGGCCAGCGATATCACAGCCACAGTGAACGGTGGCAAAGTGGCAGCACCCGCCATGCCTGTGGTCAAAGCAAGCCCAAAAAGCAAGGTGCCTGCAACTAGGCTGAGTCTTGTTCGCAGGCGGCTGACAGTCAGGGAAAACACGCAAGCGAACATCAGGGTTGCACCAACACGCTGTGCGGCACCCGGCCAACCGGCACCGTGCGAATGGCCTTACCGCCAACCACATCGACCAGGGTCATGTCGTCTGACATACCGTTGGTCACGTACAAGGTCTTGCCATCAGGGTGCGGCGCCAGGCCCCAGGCGCGTTTGCCCACAAGCACGGTCTTGCGAACCTCGCGCGTCGCCACATCCAGCTCGGCCACATGGTTGGCCTTGCCCAAGCCAACCCAGACCGACTTGCCGTCTGCACCCAACGTCATGCCCACCGGGGTGATGTCGGTGTCCCGAATGCCTTTGATCTTGAACTTGATGGTGTGGATGACTTTCTGATCTGCGGTGCTGACGATGCTGACATTGGCGCTGAGTTCATTGCTCACCCACAACTCCTTGCCATCCGGGGTCAGAGCAAAACGGCGCGGGCGGGTGCCCACTCGAATGTTCTTGACGATTTTGCGGGCTGTGAGGTCAATGTAATGAACCACATTGGCGACCTCTGAGGTCACGTACGCATGCTTGCCATCAGGCATGACCAAAATGCCTTCAGGCTCGCCACCCACCTTAACCTCAAACAGTTTCTTTTTTGACTGAAGGTCGTATGCGCCCATGATGCTGTCGTCTTCAATCGTGGCATAGACAATCTTGCCATCCGGACTGAGGCCAAAAATTTCAGGGCTGTTGTCCAGCGGCAAGGAGCCCGTCATTTTTCCACTGACCGTGTCCACCAGACCGAGTGCATTGCCATCACCGCAACACACGTAAATCTGACTGTGGTCGGCATTGAACATCATGTGGCGTGGGCGCTGGCACACATCAATCGCCGAGACCCGTTGCCCCTGGGTGTCGAACACATAGATCTTGTTGTCTTTTTCACTTGACACATACACCCTGTTGGCAGGAACAGCCTGCGCTGTGGTGGCCCCCAACGCAAAGGCCAAGACTGTGGCAGACAGGCTACGGCATGCAAACATGCCAAGCAAAGACCGCAGGCTGCATATCCGCGACTGCCTTGAGTTTGTAAATACCTTGAACATGGTGTGTCTCCGAAGCAATAATTGATTTTCAAATGATCCGATGAACCGCCAGGGAATGTCAGCAAAAATCAAGCCAGGTAAAAGGCATGTTATTTGCTTCACAATACATTTTCAGCTTCTCATTAAAGTGTCTCATAAATGTCCAGGCCGCTCTATCGTTTGCATCTTTCATCAACACCATTTGCTCTGTGACCACCAACCCACTCCAGATTAACCGCCCATGCTGCCATCCATGTTGAACGTCCAGGGTCTGTGCAAAACGTATGGCAGCAAGCCGGCGCTGAAGGGCGTGAGTTTCACCATCATGGGCGGCGAAATGGTGGCCTTGCTCGGGCCCAACGGCGCTGGCAAATCCACGCTGCTGCAGTTACTCACCGGGCTGTTCAGCCCTGACCAAGGAACAATCGAGGTGTTTGGTCAGGATTTGCGCGCCAATCCAAGTCAGGCACTGGCCGGCATGGGGGTGGTGTTCCAGCAAAGCGCGCTCGACCTTGACCTGACCGTCAACGCCAATTTGTTGTTTCACACTGACCTTCACGGCTTGCCGCGCCGGGTGGCTCAGCAGCGCATTGCCGATGGCCTGACCGCCATGGGCCTGCAAGACAAAACCCGCGAGGTGGTTCGCAGCCTGTCTGGCGGCACCCGAAGAAAAGTTGAACTGGTGCGAGCGCTGTTGCACCAGCCCAGGGTGTTGCTGATGGACGAGGCCACGGTGGGGCTGGACCCTGAGTCTCGCGCCAACATGTTGGCCATGGTGCGTGAATTGGCCACTCAAAACCAGGTTGGCGTTTTGTGGGCCACCCACATGATTGAAGAAATCAAAGTCACCGACCGGGTCTTGAGCCTGGAACAAGGCCTGATACGTTTTGACGGCACGCCTACGGAATACTTTGAGAAGTTCAAAAATCACTCATCACCGTCCGTATCAAATGCCGCGCAAGAATCTGTCAAGTGAACAGCGTCACCCTCTCTTCCAAAAAATTCCCTTTGACCCCCCATGAAACACCTACTGAAAATTGTGATCTGGCTCATGCTGAGCGCATCAGGCCTGGCATTTTCTGCGCCACTGACCACCCTTCGGGTCGGTGTGTTGAGTTTTGGAACAGTCGCCTGGGAACTCGAAGTCATGCGCAGCCATGAGCTGGCGAAAAAGCGCGGTGTGGATTTGGTCATTGTTCCGCTGGCATCCGGTGAAGCGTCCACCATTGCCTTGCAAGGCGGCTCGGTGGATGTGATTGTTTCCGATTGGTTATGGGTGTCCAGGCAACGGGCCGACGCCAACCTGTTCAGTTTTGTGACTTACTCCAACGCCGTCGGCTCGGTGGTGGTTGAAAAAGGCAGCGCCATCAAAACGCTGGCGGATTTGAAAGGCAAAAAAATCGGCATTTCGGGGGGTCAATTCGACAAAATCTGGCTTTTACTCAGAGCCCACGCCCTGCGCAATGCCGGCATTGACCTGGCTACAACCGCTTTGCCAACGTTTGGTGCCCCTCCTTTGCTCAACGAACTGATGCAGCGCCAGCAGCTTGATGCGGTGCTCAACACCTGGCCCTACACCGCTCGCCTGGAAGCCAAGGGCATGCAACGCCTGATCGAGTTGCCCGAAATTCTTGCCGGGCTGGGTGTGAAACAACCGATTCCACTGATCGGATGGGTATTTAAAGAGGACTGGGCCAACCGGAACGTAGATGCGCTGAATGCCTTTTTGAGCGCCTCTACTGAGGCCAAAGCCATCATGCAGGCCTCTGATGACGAATGGCTCAAGCTGAAGCCAAAAATGAAAGCGGAAGATGACGCCATCTTCACCAGCCTGCGAGACAAGTTTCGTGCTGGCATTCCCAAGTGCAACGGCGAAAGCCCCTTGGCTGACATTGCAACCACCTACAAGGTGCTGGCAGAAATTGGCGGTGAAAAGCTGGTGGGCAAAGCAAGCCAGTTGTCAAAAGACACCTTTTGGGCCAACTACAAATCAACATGTGGCAAGCCATAAAGAGGTGGTACGCACCTCTTGACGGCAACGGCATGCGGCTGCTGCCTGTGATTCTGGTGGTCATCTTGTGGCAAATTTCAGGCAATTTCTCAGACAACAAAATTCTGCCGCAGCCCAGCGCCATATTGAATTTATTGCAAAAGGAAACCTTTGAAGGTGACCTGTTGTTTCACCTGGGCATGACCTTGCGTCGCGTCGCCATCAGTTTTTTGGCCGCCATGGTTCTTGGCACGCTCATAGGCATTGCAATGGGTATTTACGATGCGGTTGACAAGGCGCTTGACACCTTTCTGGTGATCGGTTTGAACATTCCGGCCCTGGTGATCATCATCATTTGTTATATCTGGTTTGGTCTGACTGAATTTGCGGCCATCCTTGCAGTCACCATCAACAAGGTGCCCATGGTGGCCGTCAGCTTACGAGAAGGTGCGCGGGCCTTGGATAAAAGACTGTTCCAGGTGGCACAGGTATACAAGTTATCCAAGTTTGACATCCTGACAAAAATTGTCCTGCCGCAACTGTTGCCCTATATTTTTGGCGCGGTCAGAAATGGCTTGGCCATCATCTGGAAAATTGTGCTGGTGGTTGAATTGCTCGGCTGTAGCAATGGCGTTGGGTTTCAAATTGGCGGTTTCTTCCACTTTTTTGACATTGCTGGCGTGCTGGCTTATACCTTTGCCTTCATGCTGGTGGTGTTTGCCATTGAGGTGTTGGCCTTGAGGCCAGTTGAGAAATATTTACTCAGGTGGCGCACATGAGTTTCTTGAGCATTGATATTCAGGACAAGACTTATCCAAACGCATGTGTCGCCATTCAGCAGCTTAAATTCACGGCCACCCAAGGGGAATTTATTGCCATCGTCGGTCCGTCAGGGGCGGGCAAATCAACTTTGTTGAATGTCATCGCCGGACTAGACACGCAATTTTCCGGGTCCGTCCGGTTTGGCGGCAGTGAGCTGGCTAAGTCAGATGTCACGCTTGGTTTTTTGTTCCAGGAATGCCGCCTGATGCCCTGGTTGACCGTGCGCCAAAATTTGCAGCTGGTGGTCAAACACACGCACGCCACACCGCACACAAAAACAATTGACGAGTGGTTGCAGTGTGTCGGCCTGCAAGGCTGTGGCGAACTGTTCCCCGCCCAACTGTCTGGCGGTATGCAGCGACGTGTGGCTTTGCTGCGTGCCTTCATTGTGGCGCCGGACGTGTTGTTGATGGATGAGCCTTTTCAGTCCCTGGACGCACCCACGGCAGCACAACTTCGAAGCTTGCTGCATGAGCTTTGGCAAAACAGCGCGCCCACCGTGCTGTTTGTCACCCACAACCTGCGTGAAGCCATTTCTGTCGCCAGCAAAATTCTGTTTTTATCGGCCCGGCCTTCCAAGGTGATCCTGGAGTACCCACTGACAAGGCTTGCACCCATTGACATTGAGAGCGACGAAGTCTCGACAGAACACAAAAAAATTCTTGAGACCTACCCGAATCTGCTCGCGGGTCTGCATCTGGATTAAACGCCGAAATCTGGAATAACCTGTCATTTATATGACAAATGTGCCTCTAGCCCTTATTTTATATGCGCTATAAGCTATATTTAACATAGCATAGAGACTTGGATTCACACGTCAAAACCTGGCGTGGCGCGCCACTGCCCGGCTTTGTCCACCACCAACACCTCAACCGACCAGTCTTTTGCCAACGCCATGGCGGGCGCCATGCCTGCCACAAACATCACCTTGGTCAATGCATCGGCCAGCGTGCAGCTGTCAGCAGCCACGGTGACGCTGGCGATCTCGGTGGGCGAATACCCAGTGTGCGGATTAAATATGTGATGGTTCGCCAAATCAGGGCTGAAATAGGTTTGGCTGTCGGAAGAGCTGGCCACACATCTGCCGTGCATTGCCATCGTCTTGATCATTCTTTTTTCATCCCGAGGGTCTGCAATGCCCAGGTGCCAGTCGCCGGGTGTTGGCGGCCTGCCCATTGAGGCCCACTCACCGGTATTGATCAAGGCGTGCTCAATGCCCATGGCGTGCCAGTGCGCTTTGACGAGGTCCGCCGCAAAACCCTGTGCAATGCCATTCAGGGTGATGGCCATGTGAGGCTGGGTAAAACGAATGCGCTGTGGGCTGAGTTCAACAAACTGCCAGCCAGTGCGCCGCCTGGCATCCGCCACCGCTTCTGGGCTTGGCAGCCGGCCCAAACCGTGAGCCTTGGAAAATGCCGACCACAGGGGCTGTACCGTCACATCAAAGGCACCGTGGCTCTTTTCGGAGATGGATTTTGAGGCAGTGAGAATCTTGAGCAAATCCGGGTGCGGCTGCAGCAAAAAACCTTGCCGATTGAGTTGACTCAAGGCGCTGTTCGGGTTGAACAAACTCATTTGCGCTTCAACGTGGCGAATGTCCGCCACCGCCGACTCCAGCGCCAACTTGCCCAAGGCCTGGTCCTGGTGAGCCACCTGCAAGGACAGGCTGCTGCCAAATCCCAATAAGGGACGCTGCTGCCAGACCAGAGCGCCTGAGCTCGGGTTAGCCTCAGTCACAGCCGACACCCGATGAGCTGTCACCGCAGCCCCCAGGCCCAAAGAGGCTTGCAGAAAGGTGCGTCTTTTCATTTCAATCGCCTTTCACCGTGTAGATCGGAATCACGCCGTGTTGGCGCTTGTTTTCCAGAATCCTGGGCACACACAAGGCTTCGCTCTGTTCAATGGCCACGCAGTCCAGGCACTGGAAACACTCCACATAATCAATCGCCCCTGATTTTTCAATCGCCTGGTAGCGGCAATCACTGGCGCAACGCTGGCAGGGGGCGCCACATTCTGCACGTCTTGGCAGCCATTTACGCAAACGCAAACGCCCGAGCAAGGCCATGCCTGCGCCCAATGGACAAAGGTAACGGCAAAAAAACTTGTACACCACCATGTTGAGCAAAAGCAGTGCAACCGCCCAGGCAACAAATGGCCACGACCTGTCAAACACCAGGGTGATGCTGGTCTTGAAAGGCTCTATTTCCACCAGGCGGGAGGACCATGAAACCGACACCATGGCACTGACACAAATCACAGCCAACACCATGTATTTCACAGATTTGAGCTTTCGGTCAGCAGCCATTGACACCGTCAATTGCGGAATCTTCAGCACTCTTGCCGCATTGGCCAAAAACTCCTGCAAGGCACCAAAAGGACACAACCAGCCACAAAATACGCCGCGCCCCCAGACAAAGAACGTCACCAGAATATAGGTCCACAAAATCACCGTCATGGGGTCATACATGAAAAAGCCCAGACTCCGTTTCTCAACCAGCGCGCGAACAACCCCCGTGATGTTCACAATGGAAAGCTGGCCCTGTGCATACCAACCGATGAACAACAGGGTAAACAACAAATAGCCCGTTCTGAAAAGCGTCAGCCGTCGAACCGTACTGGTTAGCCAGGATTGCTTCATCAAGGCCCAGGACAAAATCACCAGCCCCGCCAACAGCAGACTCAACTCGGCAGCTCGGTCAGACCAGATGGAGTGCCAGGTTTTGTTGTCCGATTGCGCTGCCACGTAATATTTTTCTGGCAGTGTTGACGCCACCAGCAAATCTTTGCCAATGCGTTCGCCATACATCTCGCCCTTGCTGCGAATCACGCGCAGGTTGAACGCAAGGGTTTGCGAGGGGTCCAGGCCCGCCGGCCCGATGACCCTGAAAATCTTCCATTCAGCATCCTTGAAGGCCTCTGGCACCTTCAGCGGCGTGTCCAGATCAATGTCCATGTCCCGAATTTCCAAAGGCAAACTGCCCTGGCGCAGGGTGAGCCGGTTTGGAACCGCACCGCGTGTGAAATCATCACCCAACATCGAATAGCGCCCTTTGGCCAGCACCAACAAGGCGCTGTCGCCGGGGTCAAGGCGGCCCTGCAGGTAGGCCCAGTCTTTGGCTGACAGCAAGTTCCGCCCCACGGTGGGCACATTCAGTTGCGTCACTACAAGGGTTTCAAATTCAGCGTTGGGCGCGGCAGCCCCTTCGGCATCCGTGCCAGCCACAGGGGTGTCGGCAAAGGCGGTTTCGACTTCTTGGTTGCTGAAGACTTTTTGCGTTAACAGCTCTTCCTTCAAAAGCTTGTCCCAGCTCATCACTTCAAACAGCTCGGGCTTGATGCGCGCGATCAGATCAGGGTCGCGGCCCTGGGCATAACCCATCTTGGCACGTGCCACTTTGAGTGACGCAGACAACAGGCTCTGGTTCAGAATGCGCACCGACGCAGTGGCTTTGCCCACCCCATGGATGTACACATTGGCATTGCCGCCGTTGTTTTTGCCAGCGCCAATCTTGATGTTCTGTTTCAGGGACAGCCCTTTGTACTGCTCCACAAAACGAAACAAGGGCTCTATGCCCAAGCCATCAAGAAACACCGGTTCGTGCTGCGACAGCACCCGGACTTCCATGAACTCGCCATTGGCATTAAGTGCAACCAGCAAGTTGAAGGGTGTGCCAGAAAACCCCGGAATCGGTGCCAGATCAATTGACTCAAACACATAACCAATCAAGGGGGTGGCCGTGGCATCCTGTTTGAACAGCGGCCAGATCGGCAACTCAGCGTCTTTGTCGCCCACGATGATCGGTGACGGAAAGGCTTGCAGCATGGACTCTTTGGTCATGACACCCGCCTGCGCCGACAAGGCCACCGCCAGCCCCAGAAAAAACGCAACAAACCGCGCCAGCACATACGCAGACACTTGAATCCAGGTGCGACTTTTTCGACGAATGCTCATCATGGCGATGCTGCCCTGCATGGCGAATGGGCTTACAAGGGCATCACAAAACGCACACCCAGCGTCCAGTTTTTGCCAGGGGCTGGTTCATAAAACTGGGAACCTGCCTGATTGACGATGACCGAGCCCACATAACGCTCATCGGCCACGTTGTCAATGCGGGCGTAGGTGGTCAGGCGCCCTGCACCCAGCGCCCAGACGTGGCTGGCTTTTAGGTTCAATGTCGAGTAGCCATCAGCAGAAGCGGTGTTGATGTCATTGGCATACAGACGCCCGGCTTGTGTCAATTCAATGCCAGCCTGGATACCGGTCGCCGAGCCCTTACGGCCTGGTTCTGCAGGGTGTTGCGTCCACAACAATTCAGAAAACAGAAAACTTTGCGGAATGCCCGGCAGCTTGTTGCCGGCGGCCACCGATGTGGTACCGCTCAGAAAGGCTTGTGAATACTCGGCATCAATTTGCGAGGCTGCCAGCGTGGCGCGCAGGTGCGGGCTGAACTGCGCGCTGCCCGACAACTCCCAGCCGGTGCGTGTGGTTCCCGGCGCGTTTCGAAAGGTGGAGTTGCCGCCGCTGCTGCTCGCCACCACAATTTCATCGGTGGTATTTATTTTGAAAGCAGTGAAGTCCACACGTACCTGCGCGCTGGGGGCCCACTTGGCGCCCAATTCATAGTGCTGGCTGTTGGAGGCGTTGATGCTGGTGTTGAACGCCGGCACACCGGCACCGTTGTAGGCCACCTCATTGAGGGTCGGCGTCTCAAAACCTTTGCCGTAGGTGGCAAACACATTCAAGGCATCCGTGGCGTGGTAGGTCACTCCCAACACCGGACTGGTGTTCTGGAATGTGGTGGCACCAGAGCCGTCGCCATTGCTCAAATAATGATCATCGCTGCTGAACTTGACCGAGCTGTGACGTAATCCCGCCACCACGGACAACTTGTCAGACATCAGCACCGTGCCCTGCATGAACACATCGCTGTTGCTTGCGGTGTTGTCCTCGTTCCGGTTGGTGCTGGTCTTTTCGCCCAGTTTAGCGACACCCGCCTGACGTGTCTCAGTGGATTCGTCATAGTCGTAACCCAGCACCCACTTGACAGGTATGCTGCCCAGCTGGCTTTGTGCGTTGTACTGCAGGCCCACGCCGTAATAAGTACGGTCCAGTCCGACCCAGGCACCGGTTGGCGGCGGCAACGTGGGGATAAAAATGCCGGCCTGGTATTGCAGGTTTTCCCGCGTGCCGGTGTAGGCGCGTGCGGTGATGGATCGGTCATTGCCAAGGTCTGTCAGCATCGACGCACCCAACTGGTTTTGCAACACAATTTTGCGGATACCTCGCGCCACGGCATTGCTCCCGGCCTGGGTAGGATCGGCTGCCATTTGCGCTGCTGTCAGGCCCAGCGGGTCTTGCGCCAGCGGCATGTCAAAACGGTTGAACACCACGTTGACGTGGGTTTTCTCGAAAGGCTCAAAACTGAGTTTGCCGTTGAACTGCTTGCGCTCGGTCTTGCTGTTGTTGCGGAAGCCATCAATGTCAAAGGTGCTGTAGTCGGCAACCAAACCGTACTGTCCCACGCGCCCGGCGTATTGCCAGTCGGTGCGGCGCATGCCAAAGGAGCCAACGTAGGCAGCGGCTTCAAATTCGGGGCTGGCAGGTGCCTCACGGGTGAAGGCTTGAATCACGCCACCCGCTGCATTGCCATACAACTGCGCCAGGGGGCCACGCAATACTTCAATGCGGTCAGTTGATGTCAGGCTGATCGACGAGCCCTGCCCCTGCCCGTCCGGCGTGGTGGCCGGAATGCCGTCCACCAGCAGGCGCACGCCCCGAATGCCAAAGGCAGAACGCGCGCCGAAGCCGCGAATCGACACCTGCAAATCCTGCGCATAATTTTGTCGACTCAAAATGGTCAGCCCCGGCACACGGTTCAATGACTCGGACAAATTCACCTGCGGTCCGGCGGCCTCAATGGTTTCCCGGTCAATGGATTGCACGGCGGCCGGTGCGTCAAAACTGCGCTGTGCGGCACGTGATGCCGACACCACCACCTCGCTGAGGGTCTGGGCGGATACCCCGGCCTGGAAGGCATGCGCCACCACAACCGTGAGCGCGGACTGAAGCAGCAGGTTTAATTTGGTTTTTTTAAATTTAGGTGAATTCATGGGGTTCTTTGGACTTGCCTTCTCTCATGGCATTTTTCTCCAATGCCGCCTTGGTTTATTTGTGTTGGTACAGCGCAATATCCATACCAGCTGATTGCCTGCGCAGGCGCATTCAAATCACCCGGAAGTTTGCCCCGAACCCCCAATAAAAAACAGTCAGGCAAACCCGCAGGCTGATTCACCACACTGTCCGCGCTGTTGCTATTTGGTACAACGTCACTTGTTTTCCTGTGACAGACGATGCGTTTAGGGGTCACTTTCCGCGCTCATGCTCATGTTTGACCGTGCACGTTTGTTGCTTATGGTTAACCCCGGCATTCACTTCAACGATGGGTCCCTAATGAACTCCAGGTGTCTTTTTTTCATCCAAAAAATGATGGTTGTGATGTTGCTTGCGGCTGCGTCCAGTTGGGTCGGTGCCTGGGAGCTTCAGGGAAAAAAAACCATCACAGCGCACACCCGTGACAAACAGCACACTCGCATCGGCACTGTCGATTTTGAGCCGCAGCCCGACGGCTCCGTGGCGTTCACGGTCGCGATGGACCATGCCGTGTTCACCGACTATTTTTTATCCATGAAAGAGTTCAAGTGCCTGAGCAGCCCGGTGGAAGTTACCTGCCATGTGCCCTACCCCTACAAGCAGCCTGGCAAAGTCACGCCGCAAGACCTGACCTGGCTGGAGCACAACTTGCTTTTCTTATTCAAGACACCGGCTGAATTTGGCGCCAAACTCTGGAACGGCTTGTACTACCAGCTGAAGCTGACCGACACCGGCTTGGTGGGCACACCGATGGCCATCGACCTGAACCACATCAGCGCCCCGCCCGATGACTTGTCAGTGCCGACTTATGGCCATGACTTGCGCGATGCCGTCCCTGCAGGTGCCAGATGGCTGGCGTCGATCACCATTGAGTGAGGTCGCTTTACAAGCCTGCACCATTGGCAGCCCTTCCCTTTTTAAAGATAGAACCCATCCATGTTTTTGTTGTTGAAAAAGTTGGCGGTGCTAGGTCTTTGTTGTCAGGCGCTTGTCTCACAGGCGCAAGACTCCCAGGTAGAAGACTGGGTGCACAACCCGGCCATGGGCAATTACAAGGCCTATGCTGAATTCAAGATGGCGCACTATGACGCGGCCCGTCATATTTGGGAAACACTCGCCGGCCTGGGCAATGCAGATGCCTTGTTCAACCTTGCCATCTTGGCCGAAGATGGCCTGGGTGAGCCCAAATCAATGAAAAAAGCAGAGGCGCTTTACCTTGCCGCAGCCAACGCGGGTGGCTTCAAGGCGCAATACCGGCTGGGCATGCTTTACAGCACAGGCGGTGCGCTTGACAAAGACCTGGTTAAAGCTCGCCAGTATTTGAACCTGGCAGCCGCCCATGGCGACAAAGACGCCGTGGCCAGATTGGCAACACTGGGCCAACCCGGGCCCGCAGCTAGCCTGTTTGAAGAGGCGGAAATCCTGTCAAGCAGCGGGCAACACACCCAAGCTGCCGTGGTGTATCAACGCGGTGCGGATACTGGCGACCTGCGCTCACGCACCCGTCTGGCCTGGATGTATGAAGCTGGCCGTGGTGTGCCTCGTGACTTGGCCCATGCTGCTGGGTTGTTCATGTCGGCGGCACAGGCAGGCGATGCAGAAGCACAATTTGCGATGGCGGTGATGTGTCGCACCGGGCGCGGCCAGCCCAAGGACCGGGCCCAGGCGATGGTCTGGCTCACACAATCCGCCGCACAGAACTATCCAGCAGCGGTGGCTGCATTAAAAGCTGAACTTGACAACCAGTGACTCAGTTGCTCCACGCTGGAGCAATGTTTGTTCAAAAAAGTACCGTGTCATGTTGCATCATTGACAACCTGATCAACCAGACGTGTGCGCTCGCCACGCTTGTAACAAGCCTGCGATGTGACGTCTGTCAAATGGCGTGACTGCTCACAAAATGCCGGGCACAAATCTTGCTTTCTGGACTCTGTCACCAACCGTGGTGGCAAATACAAACCTATTTAGAGGAAACAATCCGTGAAGAAAAATTTAATCGCAATCGCAGCGCTTGCATTGGTGTCTGGTGCCGCCATGGCACAGAGCTCGGTCACCGTTTACGGCAACATCGACTTGGGTTTGCTGATGCAAGACAATGTCAAAGTGAATGACAGCACCGAACTTTACAACGGCGGCATCTCACCGAGCATTTGGGGCTTTCGAGGCACGGAAGACCTGGGTGGCGGGTTAAAAGCCATGTTCAATCTGGAAGCGCACTTTTCGGCTGACACGGGTGCAGGCGTTGGTGGTATGTTCCGCCGCCAATCCAATGTCGGCCTCTCATCCGCTGGCATGGGCACCCTGACATTGGGCAACATGTACAGCCCGGCTGTATTAGCCTTTGCAGCCACCGACCCACGCGGTTTGCGTGAAAATTTATCTGGCCTTTATTCATGGGCCTACAACTCAGGTGTTTTGGCAGGTCCAAACACCAACAGCGACGTCGGTGTGTTCCTGCGCAACGCCATTTCCTACAGCAACAGCATGGGCCCGGTCAACCTGGCCATTGGCTACAGCGTCGCTGAAAACAGTGCCACGGGCCCCACGGGTGGTGCCGTGCTGGCATTGGGTGTTACCTATTCTGGCCCGCTCACAGTGTCAGCTGCTTACCAAAAAGCCAACTATGCCAATACATCCAACGAACTAAGCACCGTGTATTCCTTGGGTGCAGGCTACACCATGGGTGCTCTGACTGGCAAGATTAATTACTTGAAGGCGCGAGAAAAAAATGCCACAGGTGGCGATTTGACTGATGTCGGTGTTTTGGGCTTGGGTGTGGACTGGAAAATGGCAGCAAACAACACTGTGATGGCTGCTGTTTATATAGGTGAGAATAAAAAACCCACTTCGACCAAAACAACATCCTTCGTGATAAGTGACGAATACGCCTTATCCAAACGCACCACCCTGTACGGACAAGTCGCCTTTGCCAATGCGGACGCAGGGGCTGGCCTGAGAACCTCAATTGTTGCAGGCGGCACCCTTGCGGATAAAAACGCCACCTTGTTCAATGTCGGTGTGAAGCACTCTTTCTAAGCCTGGCAAGACACTGCGCAGCGGCATGCTGCGCAGTTGTGACTCTCAGCCCCCCGCAATCGGTGGCCAGATCGCCACGGTGTCTCCCTCGTTGAGGGTTAGCGTGGGGCGTTTTTCCGGGGCAATGTAGACCCCGTTCACTAGCACCAGATGCACCAGTTTCTCAGGTAGGCGGTGTTGTGCCACCAGTTGTCCTATGGTGGTCTCGGGCGCCACATCCAGCGCCAGCATGTTGCTGTACTTTACATCCGCCGGCAGGTAGTCTGTCAACGAGGCAAACAGTTTGAGGGTGATCTTCATGGGGTGGTCCTGATTGGCAAGGGATACATCAGTAGATGTTAAACGTGGCGTTAACGAATGCGCGCATCGTTTGCACCTGACCAACTGCCCTGTCCCTGCGCACTGGCAAGGTAGGCCTGCATCAACAAGGTGGGGTCGTGTTTCAGGGTGTCGGCCCAGGCACCGAGTTTGATCTGGCCTTCAACCAGGCCACGCATCACGCCTACATGTTCGGTCCAACCTACGCTGTTGCAACCCACCAGCACATCGTCTTTGAACTGCAGGCTCAGGTGCTGGCCGGTGGCCTTGTCGGTGAGTTCCACATGTTCGCCACCGGGCACACCCTCCCAATCACCAAAACTCGCCGAGATCAGGCCCAGGGTGTCGAGCACGTTGATCTGCGTCACACCCTTGAGTTCCGCCTTTGACGACTGCCCACGTGAATAAGACACCATGTTCATGCCTGCAATGCGTGCCTGCTCAGCGGCATTGGGCTGGATCGCGCTGACGATCATTTTGCCACTCACCTTGTCCAGCGCCTCGGCACAGTCGCCTGCGGCATAGATGCCGGGCACGTTGGTCTGCAGGTGCTCATCAGTCAGCACACCCAACAAGCAGGTGATGCCTGAGTGCTCCAGATAACCAATGGCCGGGCGCACACCTGCAGCGCTGATCACCAGGTCGGCTTGCACCGTGCTGCCGTTGGAGAGTTTCACATTCAAGGGCGTGCCGGGCTCGATCGATTCGACCCGGGTGCTGGTGAAAACCTGCACACCCTTGGTTTCGCACCAGTCACGGATCATGCCGCCCGCCGTGGGGCCCATCATGCGCGGTACCATGCGGTCGCCCATTTCAACCACGCTTAAGTGGACGCCGCGCGCAGACAGGGCTTCCATGATGATGCAGCCAATGAAGCCGGCGCCCAGTTGCAACACACGCGCACCAGGCTTAGCCAGCGCGGCAATGGCACGCGCGTCGGCCAGTGTCCAGCAGGGGTGCACACCTTCGGATTCAATGCCGGGGATGGGTGGGCGCACCGGGTGTGAACCAGTGGCGATCAGCAGGGTGTCAAAGCTCAGGCTGTCACCACTTTTAAGGGTCAGGGTTTTGCCAGCCGAGTCCACAGTTCTGACGCGGTCTTGCACCACATTGATCTTCAAGTCGGCAAAGTGAGTGGGGCTTTTGCGCAGGTAGGTGCCAGCCTCGTCAATGTTG
>Ga0105046_10009960_pt1 | contig 14820 bp, 14 predicted proteins | sample MAT03_FD_78385 | JGI IMG/M metagenome (GOLD analysis project Ga0105046, IMG submission 78385) | Freshwater microbial communities from Lake Fryxell liftoff mats and glacier meltwater in Antarctica - MAT-03 (megahit assembly) | ecosystem: Environmental > Aquatic > Freshwater > Ice > Liftoff... | reverse complement strand
GTCAGTATGAATTGCAAACTCAAATGGATTTCGCCGAACCTAAAGAAAGAGTTAATTTTGATTCTTTAGCTTTTATCCCCTGGAGCGAAGAGCAGGCTTGGGAGGATTTAGCGAGTTATTACCGAAGTTTTTACATGAAAGGAAATTTATGACTTTATCGGTGGGAATAGTGATTATTACGCATTCGGCAAAAAAACATCTTCCTAATTGCCTGCCCCCTCTTCTACAGTCATCTCTAAAGCCAAAAATTTTGGTGGTTAATTCTTCTTCAAACGATGGAACGGTTGAACTTGCACAAGAGATGGGCGCTGAAACCTTAATAATTCCCAGAGCTCATTTTAACCATGGCTCAACTAGGGAGGTTGCTCGTCGGCATCTTCAAACCGACATAGTCATTATGCTGACACCCGATGCGTATTTTGTAAACCCTCTGAGTTTGGAATCACTGATCAAACCGCTCATTGAAAAAAAAGCATCGGTGGCCTATGCGCGCCAAATCGCTCATAAAAAAGCAGATTTTTTTGAATCCTTTCCGCGCGAATTTAATTATCCAATGGAGAGTCAAATTAGAAGCCTGGAAGATGTTCCAAAGTTTGGTGTGTACACTTTTTTTTGCTCGAATTCTTGCGCTGCCTATCTCAACAGCGCCTTAGATGAAGTCGGGGGTTTTGAATCGGTGCTGCTGGGTGAAGACACTGTAGCTGTCATCAAGTTGTTGCAGCAAGGGCATCACATCGCCTATGTTTCAGAAGCTGTAGTCGAGCATTCTCATCGTTATTCTTTAAAGCAAGAATTCGCAAGGCACTTTGATACAGGGTTAGCACGAAACTCTTTAAAAAGTTTTTTTAATAATGCAGCTGCAGGGTCTGATCAGGACCGTGGCAAAGCGTACATCAAAGAGATGTTTGACCGCTTAAAAAGTCAGCCTATACTTTTTCCTTATGCTATGCTTCATGTGTTAACAAAATGGCTTGGCTATCGACTTGGGACTTTGAGTCAAAAAGCCCCAGTGTGGTTTAAAAAGTTCTTTAGCAGCCAGGATTTCTATTGGGTTTCCGATGATTTTTTGCGAACCAAGCTTTATGACTAAACTTTACATTTAAAATATTCATTTTAACGATGAGGGTAATGTGCCAAGCGTTTCCTTAAAAATTAACATTCAAGAAAGTTTTCGAAAAGTCGAAGTCGAGAAATTAAAGAATGTAAAATGTTTCCTCATCAATGAAAAAGCAGGACGCAGCAAGGTCAAAGAAGTTTTCTGGGTGACCCTTAACCGCGTACAACATTTAATCTGTTTTCGGGTTTGGCTAAATAAAAAAAAATTCATCAAATTATCAATCGAAAAAGTGCGCGGATATAAAGAACTGCTGGCACTTGCAGGTTTAAATAGGACTGTTGATGAAACATCGAAAGGGATTCAAGTTGAGATAAATCATTTAAAAAATGCTTTTTACGAAACTTCCTTACAAGCAAAAATTTCGACTATCTTGGATTTTGCGAAAGCGTCTGAGGCCAGGAAAACTACTTCAGATCCCTATCTAAGTCAGGATGAGATCGAAATCGATGTTAAAAACCAAGAAAAAGAGTTTCAGCTTTTTCGAGGAGAAATATTTAAGGAATTTGAACCTCCAAAAAATATAGAAAATTATTCAGTCCATTTTCAAAATCATCTTCAAGAACTTTGGAAAAAATTTTCACCCCACATTAAATCCCATAGCTCTCGCGATCGCTTAAAAAAAATTATTCTTAGCCATCTCATGAGAAATAAATCTCAAGTGATGCATTCTTTTGCAAACATGCATGCTGATGCCCTACTAGCCAAAAAAAGTTTTTTAAAAAAATTTGAAGGAGGTGAAAAGCAGTTGACAGGCTCTTACTTTCTCTATTTTTTGCGCTTATGTGCCCTTCCAAGTCATGGGCCTATCGTGCAAAAATTTGAAGAGGCTATTATTAACTATCAGCAATGGGCTTTAGAATATCGAAAGCAGGCAAATTCACCCCTTGAAGAAGCCGTAATTGTTGAGAAAGAAGTTGAAGAGCATTTAAGGGGAATTAAAGCATTAACTGTCGGTGAAAGCTACATCTTACTAGCGAATTGGTATACTAAAAAAAGTGCTCATGCAGTTGCCTATTTAATTCGTAAAGAAGCTGATGGCACGTATTCCTGGACAACTGTTAATACTGGAGCGACATCCCAAGAATTCCATGAAAATATTGTGGATCCACTCACAAAAAAAAAGAAGATTAATCCCTATTATACCTTGAATAAGATTCAGCCAGAAATTCTCCTTAACCCCATTTTGTTCAAAAAATGGGTAAGCTACACCCAATGCTTTCTAAAGTTATTTGAATTTAGAGATATCTATGAAAAAGATCTTCTCTCACTGGAAGGTCAGAAAGAAATCAAAAAACTTACGCCGCAAGATTACGCGACGCCCCAAAGATCTGGTTCATGCGCTTGGGGCATTTACATTGCATTGCTAAGATATTTTGTTCCTTTTAAGGAATATAAGGACTTAATTTTTCGCATGAAAGCAAAAAGTTTGCTTCATTTTTACGATCTTTTTAAAGACGACCTTTTTAAAAACAAAGATGCGGAGCAATTATTGCGCATTGGGATGGCAGAGTATAAACATCGTCAACAAAAACCTTATTATAAAGGAAGAAATGATCTTCATGAACCATATAAAGAGGGTTTAAATGAAATAGACTTGAGTTTAAAAAGCGAAAATCTCTTTAGCAATGAATGAGCATCCTCGGATTGACGGTTCTTACTACACAAAGCTTACTTCTCGTAGCACATATTTTTCCTTATCCTTGCTTGTTTTTGCAAGGTTCTTGTATGCTTTGGCAGACCCTTTTTTAATTTAATTGGTAAAGTTAGGATGCACTATGGCCCAAGAAAAAAATGCGATCTCTCCAACACGCGAAGAAAATTATCCAGAATGGTTTCAGCAAGTCGTTAAAGCGGCTGATTTAGCCGAAAATTCCCCCGTAAGAGGGTGCATGGTTATTAAGCCATGGGGGTATGGCATTTGGGAAAATATGCAGAGGCAGCTAGATCAAAAAATTAAAGAAACGGGACACGAAAATGCTTATTTCCCCCTATTTATTCCACTGAGCTTTCTTGAAAAGGAAGCTGCGCATGTGGAAGGGTTTGCGAAAGAATGCGCTGTTGTAACCCACCATCGTTTAGAGTTAAAAAACGGAAAGCTTGTTCCAACCGGAGAACTTGAAGAACCTTTAGTGGTTAGGCCTACTTCCGAGACGATCATCGGAGACTCCTTTTCACGTTGGGTTGAATCCTACCGAGACCTTCCCTTATTGATTAACCAATGGGCTAATGTGGTGCGATGGGAAATGCGTCCACGCATTTTTTTACGGACAACAGAATTTCTCTGGCAAGAGGGTCATACTGTGCATGCCACGGCCAATGAAGCCTTTCAAGAAACTTTAAAAATGTTGGAAGTGTATAAAGACTTTGTGCAAAATGTGCTAGCCATTCCCGTGATTATGGGAGAAAAATCACCCGGAGAGCGTTTCCCAGGAGCTGTTAGCACCTATACAATCGAGGTGATGGTGCAAGATCGCAAAGCCCTTCAAGCCGGAACCTCCCATTATCTGGGTCAAAATTTTGCTAAAGCTTCTAACATCCGCTTTAGTAATAAAGCAGGAGAGATGGAATATGGTCACACCACTTCCTGGGGTATTACAACGCGCATGATTGGAGCCTTAGTGATGTGCCATTCAGATGATGATGGGTTAAGGCTCCCTCCTAGAATCGCTCATAAACAGATTGTAATTTTGCCAATTATTCCAAAACCTGAATTAGAAGCCCAAGTGTTAGCTTACGCGGAAAATGTGGCTCAGATATTGAGAGGTTCAACTTTTCATGGTCAACCGCTTTCAGTGCACATTGACAAAAGAGATTTGCGTGGCGGAGAAAAAAATTGGGATTGGATTAAAAAAGGCATTCCTTTGCGCATAGAAGTGGGTCCTAGAGACATGGAAAAACAGGTTGTGGCGATATGCAGAAGAGATCAACCACATAAAGAAAAACAGAGCTTGGCTTTAAGTGAATTGACAGAAAAAGTCCCGCTTGCCTTAGAAGAAATGCAAAATAATTATTATAATCAAGCCTTGAGCTTTAGAGACGCTAATATTCGTACAGATATTCATACTTTTGAAGAGTTAAAACAATTTTTCACACCTAAGAATAATGAGAAACCCGAAATTCACGGGGGATTTGTTTTAGCTAAGTGGTGCGGCGATCCAGAAACTGAGAAATTGCTTGAAGACTTGAAGGTCACCATAAGGTGCTTACCGTTGGAGCAGTCAGAGATAGAAGGCATCTGTATTCTTACAGGCAAAAAAGCTAAATTGGATGTGATTCTTGCAAAGTCTTACTAGAAGTTCATGGCTAGCGGACAAAAAGCCAGTGATTTTGCACAACTCTCTCAGAATAGCGTTTTTGCATTTCTTTAGGATTACGGATGCCATCCAATTCTATCTGAAGCTTTGTATGCATTTTTTGTTGCTCCTCTTGCAGGTGAATCCAATCTTCTTTGGAAAAATTTTGTTCCGTATGCACAAATTGGGTCAATTGCTCAGGAGAGACATTCAGTTCGTTGAGAAGTTCATTAACTTCGCGATCAATAGCGTCCAATTTAATAGACAGTTCGTTAATTTTCAGTTCATTTTTTTGAATTTTTTCTTCCAAGTTTTTTTCTTGTGTAAACATTTAAGCTCCTATTTTTCTAATATTTTAAACCATTGTTGTTTTAAAGCAATCTCCTTTTTTAACTTAAACCACATCCATACTCATGAAAGATCATCTAAATGAATTCTCACTTCAAGAACAAGAACTCTCACAGCAACAAAAATTTTCTTTTTTAATTGATCAATCAATTGAAAGAGTTTTAGAAAGATTTCGCCACGAAATCCCTATGGCAGGGGTGTTTTTAAAGGGGAGTGTGGCAGAAAAACTCACTCTGGCCGCTAAAGAAGAACTAGAGCCTTTATGGGATCAAATGGTAAATATTGGACTTATTTTAGAGAAAAAGTAATTTTTAACTAAATATCGTATTTTTATTTATTAGTTTTTTTTTGTTATTATTAAAATATCGTATATAATGGATATAGGATAACTTTTACCCAAGGTAAAATTATGACTATTCCAGAGGCATTGCCTCCCCCTCCAACTCCAGAACAACTACCTCCTGTAGCCAGTGAAACAAATCCAACGAATGCTTTGCCTCCAGAGAAAACTCCTGAGGCCAGGGGAAGAATTTATCTTGTGATACGAGACAATGAAATGCTTCTGACCAAGGATGCATTAGTGTCTAGTAACGCAAAGCAGATTAATAAATTTGTAAAAAAGAATTTGAACAATTTAAGTGAAGAACAGCTTAAATTTTTGAAATCAATCAATCTCCAAAAAAATAGCTACACAAGAGCCTCTGACTTAACAGGTTTTGCTAAGAACACATTATTAAAATGTGACAATGCCTTAATGGCTTTACAAACTTTTGTGCTTAACCGAGGCCGAACTGATGCCTCTCTCGTGAAAGAAGTTAAGCAAAAAGTGACGAATCAACTAAAAACAATCGCATTAAAAGATCTTCAGGGAAAATTGAATCAATTAGAGATTTTAGATTCATTAACACAACTAAATCAACTTAAAAAGGAATTATCACAAGTTGAGATGAAGTTGTTTGACCTGTCTAAGGGCAATAAAGCTGATACTGGGGAAACTCTAGCCTTGAAAGAACAAAAAGCAAAACTCAGTAATGAAATTTCAGAGTTAAAGTCGACATTTACTGAGGAGAAAAAGACTGCCATGAAAGATTTTTTGGTAGCTACTAGACCTTCAAGAAACGATTCTGCTGAAGTTAAAGCTGCAAAAAAAGAATTTCAAGAATTAAATAAAGGAATATTGAGTGAATCGAAGGCATTAACATCAATCTCTCTAAGCGATGAGGCTCAAATTAATGTTTCTATGCCTCATCAACGCACAACTTTTAGTGTGCCAACTGAATTTGGAGATCGCGCAAACTCTAGCCATGAAATCAAAAATCAAGGTTATGCACTTAGGGGTGAAGATGAAATGACGGTTAGAAAGCATGTCGGCGAACATTTTGAAAAAGCTGGGCTGGAAACCCCGACCTATCGCACACTAGGAGCTGCCGCCGAATTTGACATCTTGACAACCACTCCGGAAGTAAGTTTCGATCAGTTACATTTTGCTACATTTAATAAACTAATGGATCTTTCAATCCATAAAGACGATGCTAATTACGTTGCGGGTGAACTTAACGATTTAGTACAAGAACTCCCTAAAGAGATTGAAAGCCTAGATGATTTGAAGGGTGCACTTGTTAGCAGAGTTTCATCCAATAATGCGAAGATGGAAGCAATCGATCGAGAAACTTTTGAAGATTTGATCGGTGGGGGGGTTGGGGGAGCCGTGCCATTAGATTTATTTCGTGCGCCTGAATATAAAGCTATTCGCACAGCTTTCAATAACGGTGATTGGGGTGCTAGTGAAGAAAAAGAAATTACTTTTACCCACCTCGACGCAGATGCTTTGGCAAATGTGTCTAATGGGATTGATAGCTTATTCGTGGATCCCGCGGCCAGACTTGTATTAGAAAAATTCCTGCCAAAGCCCTAGTTAAATTCCCAACATAGAGAATCATTAAGCTAGGAATCCCAGACATTTCTGGGATTCATCGATTCTATTAGTATTTTTTAGTTTTTAGAGCTTTAGCTTTTGGAGGTATATAGAGGCTTTCAAAAGAGACTGTTTTATCTTGGAAGCCATCTAATTTTTTATTAGACTTTCCAAGTATTACTTTTAGTGGTGTAATATCATATTTATGTTTTTTGGACCCAGTTCCCAGACCACCAGCAAGCGTATCACAATAACCGATATTTATGAGAAATCTTTGAGAATGGACCTTAAAATCAATAGTTTTTTCAATAACTTTTAATTCTCCTTTTTTTATCTTCATTCCTAAAAATCCAACATCAAAAAATTTGAACCCTGCAAATTCTAAAACAGAGCCACCTTTTTCTTGATGAAAACAAACAAAATGAGTTCTTCCTTTAAGTTCATAAATAGGATCGGATTTAACCCGGATTACAGTATGAATACAAACTGCTAAGGCTTTAACCTTGTTTACATCCCTTCCTGTTAATGAGCGTGCCGAATTAGAACGATTTCTGCGACCGGGTATGATTCGCGTTAATATTGCTGAAGACTTGACAATGGCTCCATCATCAAGGCTTGTGTGGTTAGGAGCTGAAGAAAACATGGAGCTTACTCTATGCATATAATTTCTCTTTTTATGTTAATAATTAAAGTTTCGGTGGAAGCACGGGTTTAGTGTAAACTAACCAAAGTCTGAGGGTTTGATATAATACAGAAAAAATAAAGAATAAAGCAACTATACAGACGACGATTCCACCTGTGGATAATGCGAGATGATGAGCTGAGAGGAAATGTCGCGATAGGGCAACCCCAATTAAACAAGCCAAGACTCCGATAATAACCGATAGAATAAGTAAAGTGCGCAATTTCTCCGTTAAAAACCGGGCCGCAAGAGGAGGTCCTGTAATAAAAGATAGCACCATCAAAACTCCTACTGCTCTGAATGCTCCAATGATGGTGATCGAAACTAGCGACATGAGCAGATAGTTAAAAATAGAGGGTGAAATACCAAGAGCTTGAGAGAGGGCGGGATCAAAAGTAGTAATTTTAAATTCCTTAAAGAAAAGCCAAATAAAGAATAGATCGATCAAAAGAATGATTCCGGCTGCATAGCTATCTTCCAAACGTAAAATGTCGACGTTTCCCATCACAATTTCTGTGCCAATATGTGCATTCCGCGTTAAAAGTGTCACGAGCACAATTCCTAAGGCAAAAAGGGTCGTGAAGACAATGCCTGTGCTGGCATCCTCCTGCATATTAAGAGTTTTTGTTAAAAATTCTGTTAAGAAAGTTGTGATAAAGCCCATCACCAAAGCCGCTAGGAGCATGATTTCGATAGGAGTAGAAACACCCTCCGCTTGCGAGCCGTATAAATGGATTGTGAAAAAGTAGGCTGCTACAATGCCTAGTAGGATTGTGTGAGAAAGTGAATTTGCCAGCATCGTCATTTTTCTTAAAGTAAGAAAGCAGCCGATGAGAGCAGTGGAGGAGGCAATGAAACTTAAGACAATCAATTGGATTTCATCGCTTGCAAATTCAGCAACTGGTAATTTCCCCGAAAAAAAAGCAACCATGCGAAAAAACAAAGTATAGAAGAATTCAAAAAAGGTGTTGTTTGAGTAGGGGTTAAAAAATTCATTATCCATAAAGGGTCCTAAAAGGGGGAGCTAGGTGGAATGGGTTGATGATGCGGATCCTGCTTAGGATCATTTAAAAGAAGCGTGAGTTCTTTTTCGATTTCAGGTGTGAGGATATGTTCCATTTCTTCAGCGCTGCGATGCACTCGTTCTGCCCCTATGCCAAGATAATCTGCTAAATATACCTCCCAGAGACGATGAAGGCGAACAATTTGTGCCGCACGATACTCTCCATCTGAAGTGAGAGAATAATGATTCGAATCATTCTTTAAAACCCATCCTTGCTGAATAAGACGCCATAAGCAGAACCAGATATAGGCTTTTGAGGCAGTCTGGGTCTCCTGGATAGTATTAAAAGGGATTGCATTCTTTGGTCCATGCCTCCACATCGATTTTAGGATATTTTCACGAATGCACTGATCTTGAAAGAGAAAAATGCGAAATTTGCGCAATAAATATCCCTTCTTTGGCGCAAATAATAATGAAAAAATACATAGCGTAGAAGCGACTAAAACAATCATGGGGCCTGTAGGTAGAGAAAGGCGAGAGGCAGGGTATTTTTGTGAAAAGTAAGTGGTGAGCTCGACGGAAAGATAGTTGCCGAAGTACCCACTTAGCAAACCAATACAGCTTGCCAGGACAAACATATGGAAAAGTTTATTGGTATATTGACGAGCTGCCGCAGCTGGAATGACCAGCATGGCCGACATCAAGACCACTCCCACTGCGCGAATCCCAGCGACCAAAGCTAAGGCGATCAAAATGAAAAGGCAAAAATCGATTCTTTTAACTGGAATTCCCATGCTTTTGGCATATTCTCGATCAAATGTAATTGTTTGAATTTCTTTGTAAAAGAGCATCAAAATAGAGACAATTAAAGCAGATAAGAAAGTGTAAATCCCGATGTGGTAATCGGTCATGGTGGCGGCTTGCCCGTATAAATAATTCTGGCTTTGCTTATAAAAAGCGGGAAAAGTGAACTGCAGGTAGCTCGCTAAAGTGACTCCGAATCCAAAAAAAGTGGCTAATATAAAACAAAGGGCTGAATCTGTGCGTATTTTCCATTTTTTTTCCAACAGCTGAATACATCCGAGTCCAAGCATGGCGCAAATAAAGGCTCCAATGATAATACAGGCTATAAGTTCAAGCTCCTGGTCGATGCCGACGGAGAGAGAAATGGCGACAATAGTACCTAAAACAACTCCTGGATAGGTTGCGTGTGAGAGCGCCTCGCCGATAAGCGATTGTTTTCGTAAAAAAACAACGACTCCGACTAAAGCTGCCGAAAAACACATCAGCATACAGCCAATTGTAGGGGCTCGCAGCACAGCATCTGTAAAGTAAGAGGTAAAAGAGTTCACAGATTAAGGGATTCCTAATGTTTTTTGTTGTGAAATCTTCAAAGCCTCATCAAATAGCGCATAACTTTTGCCATAAGCTGCAAGCAGCCTTTGAGGGGTGAAGGCTTCTTCTACAGGTCCGACTGAGACAAGCCGCATATTAAGCAATATCACCCAGTTGAAGTAACTTCTGACGGTGTTTAAATCGTGATGCACGACGAAGACAGTTTTTCCTGCATCTTTCAGCTTATGCAGGAGTTCCATAATGATTTTTTCGGTGGTCATATCAATCCCAGCAAAGGGCTCATCCATCAAATACACATCGGCATCCTGCACCAAGGCTCTGGCTAGAAAAACACGCTGTTTTTGACCGCCTGAAAGTTGATTAATCTGACGGTTTGCAAACGCGGTCATGCCTAAGGTTTCTAAATGGCGGTCGGCTAGAACTTCATCAGCTTCACGGGGGGAACGCAGCAACCCAAGGGCTCCATAGCGCCCCATCATCACCAACTCTTTAACAGTAATTGGGAAATCCCAGTCCACTGTTTCCTTCTGAGGTACATAAGCAACCTGCAGGCGAACTTTTTCTAAGGGTTGTCCTAGAAAGGCTATTTTACCAGAAATAGGTTTTAAGAGGCCTAGGCAGGCCTTTAAGAAAGTGGTTTTACCGGCTCCATTAGGGCCGATGATTCCCACAATTTGGCCAGTTGGAATTTGCAAAGAAATATCCCAGAGAACAGGATTTTTATCATAATTGACTGTCAGCTGAAAGACTTCTAAAGCTGGTTTAGGATCATGGGACATGGCAAGCCCCTTGAATTGAAATGGAGAGGTTTGGTTTTGAACCCTGAAGATATTCCGCAATGATGCGGGCATTATGCTGAATCATTTTTAGGTAAGAGTCTCCGTCTGATCCTGGCGGCCCCATGGAATCACTATACAAGGACACCTGCGAGATTTGTAGATCTAAACCATTTTCCCTGCCCGCATAAACGATTTTGCGGATAGAGTCTTTGCTGACATTTGATTCTGGAAACAACACGTGAATTTGGTACTCTTTGAGGTGAGAGATGACTTGCTGAATATCTGCCACGCTTAGTTGACTATCGGGCGCTAATCCTTCAGGGGCAGCAAATCGATGACGCCAGGTGCCATCCCTTCTTTCTGAATCTTCAGCTAAATAAGCTTTAGTGAAGTAATTAAAGGCATCGTGACTGGTGACTAAGAAGCGTTGGGAAGAGGGGACTTGCAAAAGCTGTTGATGAATGGCTTCATGTGTGGCTATTAAGTTTTTTTGCAGAATTTCGCCTTGTTCCCGAAAAAAAGGGGCATGGCTCGGATCGACTTCTGAAAGTTTTGCAACAATAAAGGGGATGTTTTTCGCCCAGAGGGAAATATCCATCCAGATGTGAGGGTCTAGTTGTCCCTTTTCTTTTAGAATAAGTTCGGGATTTTGTTCTAAAATCTTATTTCCCAATGCAACTGCTTTAGAGCTTTTTTGAAGGTACTGTTTTAAGCTTGGTCCATGTTCTAGTTCGAGGCCATTATAGAAAATGATTTGTGAAGCTCTAAGTTTTTCATCATCCCCTTTAACTAATTGATAAGAATGGGGATCTAATTCTCCCGGAATTAAAATCGAAGTTTCAATGTAATCCCCGCCAATTGGTTTGACGAGTTCATTGATCATCGCAAGGGTTGATAGAACTCGTATTTTAGAGGAATGGTTTGGTGCGTGAAGATTTTCTTGTGTCTTTGGTGTATTTTCTGGAGCGCATCCAACAAACAAAAACATTAAAAAAAATGACCAAATGCAACGTTTCATTTCGCCCCTTTTTCATAGAGATAATCAAAACCATAAATTCCATTTGAGCAGCCAGAGGAAAATTGAATGCGAATCGCATATCTACCGACACTTGAAATTTTGACTGCCGACAAGTGGCTGGGGATTTTAGATTGATCAATTAATCGCTCAGATTTTCCTTCGTCCCAACAGCCTGCACAGGGGCATGCTTTTTGCAACTCTGCCAAAGAATAATCAGCCACTTTTCCATCATGCCAGTTGATAGTAAACGTATGGTTATCTTTCTGTTGAATCGATTGAATAAATAAAACCGGTTTTGTCATACTGTCATCTCCTTCCAAATGAGCTCAAATTGAGATAGGGCCTGGGCATTTTCTTTTAATGCGTGCGCGTGTTTGGCAATCTTATTGGCTGTTTCAGAGAAAGAAGTCAAGGTCGATTGAGCTGCATGGGCTTTAGCAAAGAGAGAAACGCCTTCATCGCCGCATTGACAAATAACTGGATCAATTGGAACGGTACCTAGCAGGGGAACACCTGACTCCTGGGCCAATCTGCTGCCACCGTCTTTGCCAAAAAGATAATGTTTATTTTGAGTTGCAGGGTCTAAAAAGTAACTCATATTCTCAATGATTCCAAGAACGGGGATTTGGACCTGCTGAAAGAGATTAATGGCTTTTCTAACATCCAAAAGAGAGATTTCTTGAGGTGTTGTGACCATGACCGCCCCTGTCAGGCTGGCTTGTTGGCTTAATGTCAATTGAATGTCGCCTGTTCCCGGTGGAAAGTCGATGAGAAGAAAATCTAGGGGCCCCCAATTGACCTGCTTAATAAATTGATTGATGACATTATTAGCAATTGGAGCTCGCACAGCGGCAGCTTCATGCTCTTTGCGGAAATAAGCCATTGAGATCATACGAATTCCCTGGCAAAGTGCAGGCATAATGGATTCCCCTTTTTGCGAAGGCATTCGATCTTCGGGAAGCATCATTCGCACGGAGGGACCATAAATATCAGCATCTAAAATCCCTACTGCATAGCCTTGTTGCTTTAAAGCCAGTGCAATATTGACTGTGATGGTTGATTTGCCAACACCTCCTTTTCCAGCAGCTATGGCGATAACATGCTGCACACCAGATGAGCTTTTATTGCTGTCGTACATTTCTAAAGGCATAGAATCAATCCTGATTGAAGAAGTGAAAAAGAAGGTCTGTAATTATATTTACTCAAACATTGAAAAAAAATGATTTTAACGCATTTATCCTTTCCTATCAAAATATATTGGAAGTTCAAGGGTCAAATCTTCTTATTGATTAATTTTGAGAAATCTTCTTACTCTGACAATTGAATCATTTCTAAGTTTTCCTTGAATTTGTGTTGCATAAAAATCGTACAACTCTTTAAGTTCCTAATTTACTAATTTGAACATATACAAATAGCCCTCTGTTCATCATTTAAGCGTTATTTTCGATTGAGGGTGTTTTTGGTAGCAAGTCCTTGAAATTAGACCATTTCGAGCTCTAAAAAAATGTTTGAAAAGTGAAATGTGTAAAACAAAAAGAGAACAACTCAATTATCTAAGTAATGAAAAAATTCTCTTAAAACGCATTCATTATCTCTCACAGATTTGACGATTTGGAAAAATTATTATTTATCGACTTATTTAATCTCTGTGATTGAATAGGCCTCATGAACAAGCTTAGAATATAAAATTGAATCGATACAACAATAAGGAAGAAAACTATGACGCAAACACTAGAAAAAGAAAAAATAAAGGTTGACGCCAAGCAGATTGAGACGTTGATTCATTCAGCTGTGAGAAAAATTTCTGGTCAAAAAGAAAACGATATTTGCCGTTATTTACCAGTAGATACTGGCGGCTATATTCATCATTTCACGATGCGCAAATTAAAAACGGAAGATCCTATTGAATTAGCTGGTTTAATTCAGAAATACATTATCGATCCTGAATCACCAACATTAGTCATTCCAAAACCAAGAGCTGCGCGAGGCTCCAGAAAGCGTCGCGATCAATTCCAATTTTCTAAACACGACATCGAGCGGATGTTAAACATGGCGCGCTTAGCAGGAGACAAAGACATGGTACGAAAATTAACTCCTAAAAAAGATTTGCGTACGATTAAAAGAGAACTCATCGCCTCAATCCGTCATGGTAAAATTGAGCAAGAATTATGGAATTTCTATGTGGAAGTGATGACTAGCCACCATAATCAAAGCCAAATCATCGCGAGTCCAACGAATGGTGTAATGGCGCATCAGTTGTAAAATAAAGAAAGTTTTTTGCAGCTTGAAATTGAAGCACTCTTTTTGAGAGTGCTTTTCTGTTTTTAAGTCCTTCATTTTAAAGACAACATTTTGCTTGCTTTTTTAATGAAATATGTTTAAATTCTTAAATTTAGAAAGTGTTTTTATCTGAACAAATGAAAAACCATTTTCTTGATAATTAGAAATGAAAAATGAACTAGTTAGAGGTTAATTTATGACAAAAGAAACCAAGTCAGAGTTTGGGCCGTTGCGTTCCTTCTTTTGGCCTGTGCACAATTATGAGTTGAAGAAACTCTTACCTATGTTTTTAATGTTTTTTTGTATTTCTTTTAATTACACAATTCTTAGAGATACTAAAGATACTTTAATCGTTACTTCTTCGGGTGCTGAAACAATTCCATTCTTAAAAGTTTGGGGTGTCGTACCAGCGGCGGTGATTTTTATGTTACTTTATGCAAAAATGAGTAACATTTTTAGTAAAGAAAAACTTTTTTACGTCACAATCACACCGTTTATTGTTTTCTTTGCATTGTTTGCTTTATTTCTCTATCCTAATAAAGATTTTTTCCATCCGACAACTTCTGCTGATTACATCCAATCCTTCTTGCCTGAAGGGCTTGCCGGGTTGATTGCTTGCTATAGAAATTGGACTTATTCTCTTTTCTATATCCTATCTGAACTTTGGGGTAGTGCGGTTCTTTCACTAATGTTCTGGGGCTTTGCCAACGACATTATGAAAATTACAGAAGCTAAACGTTTCTATACTTTGCTTGGATTAGGCGCTAACGTTGCATTGTTAGTTTCCGGCCCAGCGATTGTTTACTTTTCTGATATTCGTAAACATTTACCACCAGGCGTAGATGCATGGCAAGTTTCTTTAAATTATTTAATGGCTTTAGTTGTATTTGCTGGAATCACTATTATTGGAGTTTACTGGTGGATGCAGCGTAATGTAATGAATGATCCACGGTACTTTGATCCAAACGACGTCAAGCAACCAAAGAAATCTAAGCCAAAAATGGGTATTCTTGAAAGCTTTGCTTTCTT
>Ga0105046_10009959_pt1 | contig 14822 bp, 10 predicted proteins | sample MAT03_FD_78385 | JGI IMG/M metagenome (GOLD analysis project Ga0105046, IMG submission 78385) | Freshwater microbial communities from Lake Fryxell liftoff mats and glacier meltwater in Antarctica - MAT-03 (megahit assembly) | ecosystem: Environmental > Aquatic > Freshwater > Ice > Liftoff... | reverse complement strand
TGTCTAGGAATCTTGAGCATTGGAACGCTCATTGACTCCATCGCGTGATGTCTCGCAACCGCGACTTCATGCGTCACCTCGACCCGCCCTCTCGCCGGACCCGGCAAACGCATATGATCTGTCTCTGAGATTGCTAGACTGCGTTGGTGGTCTGTGTCTGCCAACTCAGCTGGGTGCTGTCGGGGAACTCCTGTGACTTGTTTTCGTCGAGCCTTGCACGCTCTCGCGATTGTCCTGCTGTGGGGCGGGGTAGGTTGTCCATGGCGGATGGCTGAGGCCCAGACTCTCGATGTCGAAGCCCTCGAAGAAGAGGCCTTCAAGGCTGCGACCGCCATGGCCGATCCTTCGATCGTGCAGATTCAAACGATCGGTGGGCTCGATGTCGTCGGCGAGTTGATCGTCGGAACGGGGCCCACGACGGGGGTCGTGGTCTCCTCGGACGGTGAGATCATCACCAGCTCATTCAACTTCGTCTCGAAGCCGAGTTCCATCATCGTGACGCTGGGCGACGGGCGAAAGTTTCCCGCCGATGTCGTGGCCTCTGATCTCGTGCGGCAGGTCACTCTGATCAAGATCAAACAGACCGGTCTGACCCCGCTGAGACCTGCTCCCCGCAAAGAGTTACAGGTTGGCCAGTGGACTATTGCTTTGGGGCGAACGTATGACGTGGCGTTTCCCAATCTCTCGGTGGGAATCCTGAGTGCTCTCAATCGGATCTGGGGAAAAGCAGTTCAGACCGATGCCAAGATTTCGCCCGCCAACTACGGCGGCCCGCTGATTGATCTCCAAGGGCGCTGCATTGGCATCCTGGTCCCGATGTCCCCTCAAGGTGACGACGAATCGGTCGGCGTCGAATGGTACGACGCCGGGATCGGATTCGCAGTCCCGCTCGAAGAGATCCTGCCTCAGTTGGAAACTCTGCGAAAGGGCGTGAACATTCGCCCCGGTCGGATGGGTGTGATGTACGACGACAAGGGACCGGTCTCCGGAGCAGCCATTGCCAGCGAGGTGCGACCGAACTCCCCCGCCGAACAGGCTGGGATGTTGGCTGGCGACCAAATCATCGAAGCGAACGGCCAGCCGATTGATCGTATTCCTCAGCTGAAAACGATTCTCGGACCACTGGCGGCCGGGAGTGTGCTGAGCCTGGTCGTAAAGCGGGAGGGGCAGGACGTGCGGCTCTCACTGACCTTGGCTGCGGAAATCCCTCCCTTGGAGTGGCCAATGCTGGGGGTACTCCCTGCGCGGTCGGCGGCCAAGGACCAGAAGGGGGTCACTTTGAGATATGTGTTCCCCGATTCGCCCGCCGCGAAGGCCGGGCTGCTGGCCGGCGACAGCATTGAAAAACTCGACTCAGTGGACGTGACCAACGCTGCGGAGCTGGCGGCTCGGATCGAGAAACTTAGAGTTGGTGCCAAAGTCGCCGCGACCGTTCGTCGAGCCAGTGGATCCAACGAGGAGATCACTCTCGAATTGGCGGCCCTGACTCCCGAAGCCCCGCTCGACCTCGTGCCCGACACTGGCCCCGCAGCTCAGAAGGACAAAGTCCCCGCCAGAACGGGTCGCCTCGATGAACTCATCCCCGGCACCGAGGGCCGCAAGTATTGGCTCTACGTCCCCGAGACCGCCCAGCCGGCTACGTACGGGCTGGTGCTGTGGCTCCACCCCGAAGGCCGGACGGGTGAGGCCGAGCAGCTGGGCCTGTGGCGGAGTGCCTGTGAGGAGCGGGGGGTGATCTTGGCGGGTCTGCTCGCCGATGGGGAGTGGTCGGGCGGAGATGGCCCGCTGCTCAAAGCGGTCATGGAGCGACTGCTGGCCAAGTACCCGATTGATCCTCAACGAGTGGTCATTATGGGCGAGCAAGAGGGCGGCGAGTTGGCGTTTCTGGCTGCACTGAAATTGAAAGAGACCTTCCGGGCCGGGATCGCCATCGACGCCGGACTGGGGGCGATTCCCCCCGATAACGAGGTCGGTAAACGTCAGCTGTTCGCGATCTTGCCGCGCTCGGGTTCGACCCGCTTTCGCGCGACTCGGAATACCCTCAAGAACTTCAAAGAGAAGAAGCTCCCCACCCTGGAACTCGCCGCCCCGGACGGGGATGGGCTGGATGAGCTGACGGTGAAGCAACTGGTGCTGTGGATCGATTCACTCGACCGGATTTAGTGTTCGGGCACGGTCAATGATTCGGGTTCGAATCAATCCGGAGGAGCTTCGCCCTCCTGACAGAGTGGGACTCCACGATTTAACGGTGACCTCGCACTGGCTTTGCCGCTCACTTTATTCGGTTAAGCCGCTCGCTGCCATGTGGCTCGGAACCGCCCTCGGATTGCGTCCCACAAGGCTCCTGTCGTGGTCGTATTGAGAGAGACAAACATCAGCGGGAGCCCGAACAGGGACGATTTCTTGCCCAGTCTCTGAAAGACATACCCGACACCCGCTGCGGCGTAGAACGCGATTTGAAGTGCCAGCAGGACGCCATAGAGCACCTGACTCGCCAGGGCGATGTTCGTCGCTGCGGCAAGGACGAGCAGGCCGGGCGAACAAAGGCGGGCGATCTTGTGGGAGACGAACTCGATCCAGATCGGATTCCGCCACGGCAGTAGCCAGCGCGGCTGATGGATGACCAGTTGAGCCGCTCCGGCGATCGTGCGGCGTTTACGCACCGACTCCTGCTGCGGAGATTGCGAGGGCGTATCGAATGCGATCGCCCCCGGTTCGATCAGGCAGCGATACCCCCGCTCGATCGCCTGCATCGGGATCACCACATCATCCAGCAGAGTCTGCGGCGGGATCGGGCGGAAGAGCGATTTGCGGATCGCATACAAGGCACCCGTTGCTCCGGGAACCGAGCGGAACCGCGATTCGCTCTTGCGGATGAACTTCTCGTACTTCCAATACGCCCCAATTCCCTCGGCAGCTGTGCTATCAGCGCTTTCGGAGCGGAAGACAAGTTCGCCGGAAACGACGCCGACTCGCTCGTCGGCGAAACAAGCAGCGAGCCGGGACAACGCGGAGGGCTCCAAGGCCTGCCGAGCATCCATCAGGATCACGAGTTCGGTCCGGCACAGCGGGACGAGATCGTTAAGAACCGCTGGCTTACCCCGCCGCTCTGCAAACGACACAAGTCGGACTCGCGGATCCCGGAAGTTCGCAATGACTGCGGCGGTGTTGTCATCGGACCCATCCGAGCCGATGAGGACCTCCTCAATCTGCGAAGCACAGTCGCTGGCTAGCAGGCTTGGGAGTTTCTGGGAGAGTCGGCTCGCTTCGTTGTAACCGACGATCACGACTGACATCCGCCCAGTGAACGGCTCCCGACGGGGCGTGAACGGCCACGCGCGCCCCAGCGCCCACACCAGCAGCGGATACCCCGCGTAGATGTACGACAGCAGAGCGAGAGAAAACCAGAAGATCAGGGCCACAGCAGACACGCACCACTCCCAAAGCCCGAATGCGGGCGCACCGGAAGCCCGCACTTTGATTCCTAAGGGTATCTCCCGCTGCGTCCGGGAGGGTTCGACACAACCCATTCTGTCTGGCAAAGAGGTTCCGGTCTCAACGAGCTTAACGGTTAAACCAACCTGCGTTTCCAGAGCGGACTCATTCGCCATTCAGGGCCACGAGTTTTGTCTCTCCAGCTTTCCCGTGGGTATGTGTGCGTCAGAAAAGTTGGAGGAATCACACTCCGCGAGTAGACCACGGCCCTTCTTCAACTGCGAAGCGGCGACAGCCAGCGGAACCGCGTCCACTCCAATGCCGAAAGCCTCGAAGAGGCGACAGCGATGTGTATGCAAAGCAAGCCGCCCTCAATCCCATGACTAGGTATCGACCGCTCCTGTCGCCGCTTTCGCGGCTGCGGTTCGCGAGGGGCTTGTGTCCTACGGGCTCTCGCTCGCGGCGACTTGCTACCACCGCTTCGCGGTTCAGAGGCCCTGGGGCGCGAGCGGGGAGTCAGCCAATCGGCTGGCACCGCGGTTTGATCGGTCCGTTCCTGACCATCGCTGATATTCCCGCCGGATTGAACAACCATCAACATTCTTGACACACGCTCCAGCTTTCCTCAGTGACATAAACCTTCTGGACTGGGACTCTTCCGAGCGGTTTTCTGCAAATCCCCTTGAAGGAATGAAGTCGCCGGGGGTAGAGTTTTAAGTGCGCGGACAAAACTGGACCGGAGTCAGCTCGGGATCCAGAGGTTGGGGAGACGCAGTTCTGTTAAACTGTCCGCGGGGGAAGCCCCTGACAACGGGTAGGACGGATTGAACATGATGAGGAATCGTCGGCTGCTCGCCTGGGCAATCTGCATCGCCATGCTGGGAATTTGTGCAGCGCAAGTGCAAGCTGAGCCGCTCGACGGATACAACTCCGCGCTGAAGTTCTACGAACAGAAAAATTGGAGTCTCGCATCTGAAGAGTTCAAAGAGTTCCTGGAATCGGCTCCGACCCATCCGAAGGCTCCTCTGGCCCAGCTCTATCTCGGGCAATCGCTCACTCATGCAGAAAACTACGCAGACGCCCGAGCTGTCTTTCGCAAGTTCCTGGCCGCTCACTCAAAGCACACTGATGCCGCACTGGCCGCCTACCGCATTGGCGAGAGCAGCTATTTCCTGAAAGATTATCAGGCCGCCAACTTTGAGTTGGAGTCCTTCGTCCAAGACCATCCGAATCACGATCTTGCGGTCTGGGGGTGGCAGTATCTGGGTGAGACACGGCTCCAGTTAGGAGATGCCCCCAGAGCCGTGCAGGCTTTCGAGGTTGTTTTAAAGCTTAAAACCGACGTGGCTGAACAAATCGAGGCCAAGTTCTACCTCGCCCGCGCCTTCGAGGCGATGCGGCAAGAGGACAAAGCAACAGCCCTCTATCAAGAGGTTGCCGCAGCCGACCATCCTCGGGCGGCGGAAGCCCTGTTTGGGATCGCATCGACGGAGTACCAGGCCAACCGCTTCGAAGCAGCCGCCAAGACCTTCGGGGATCTCAGTACCCGGTTTCCCAGGCACTCCCTCGTTCCGACGGCGGAGCTGAACGGCGGGTTTTCGCTCTATCAGCTCGGCGATTTCGGGGGAGCTGAGAAACGTTTCGCAGCTGCGGCCAAGAGTGCTGCCCTCACGGTCAACGCCAGTTTTTGGATGGGTATGTGTCGCAAGTCTCAGTCCGACTGGGCCGGCGCGGCTCAAGCCTTTGAAGCCCTCTCCGCGAAGATTCCTCCGGGGGAACAGGCCGAGAAGACTTGGTATCACTGGGCTGACTGCGAGTCGCACTTGGACCACTTCGACGTGGCCCTGAAGATGTTTCTCGATCTGGGGGAAAAATGGCCCGACTCCAAGCTGGCCGACGACAGCCTCTATTCGGCGGCGGATGCGGCTCTGCGTGGGAAGCAAGTGGAAGAAGCCCTGCGGTTGACGGAGTTGTTTCCAACCCGGTATGCCAGCAGCCCCCTGTTACCGCTGAACGAGATGCTGCGGGGCCGGGCATTCCTGGCCCGGGGGGATCAAGCACCTGCCGCAGAACTCACTCTGGCACAAGCCGATTTCCAGCAGGCTTCCCAGCAATTTCAAAAAGTGGTCGCGACGAGTACCGTCCCCCGGACCACCGCCCAGGCCCGTATCCTGCTGGCTCGGGCCGAGAAGCGATTGAATCACCCCGAGAAAGTCATTGAAGCTCTGACCCCGATTGCCACGGCCATCAACGCCGGGGAAGACGGCAGTGCCGACTACGCGGAAGCCTTGCCGATGTTGGGAGAAGCACTGCTGGATATGGGACAGTCAAGCGAGGCCGAAGCGGTTCTAACGCAGGCCATTCAGAAACTTCCCGCGACCTCGGAGCGACGGCCCTCCACTCTGATGAAGGTCGCCGAAGTGCAGGCAGCACTCGGCAAATGGACCGAGATGGACACCACGCTCGATGAACTGGCCCAGACCGATACCAGCGGAGAATTACTCGCTCAATCCGCATATGCCAACGTCGATCGGGCCATCGCCAAAAAGGAATGGGTGGTCGCTCAAAAGTTACTTCAACGGATTGTGGGACTGGGGGACAGCAGCCGGTATTACGTTTCCGCTCTTTCCGAACTGGGGGCAGTGCAAGCCGAGCAGGGGCAGCATGCCACAGCTGCGGAGACCTACAACACGCTGCTGACATCGGCAGCAACCGATATGGAGGTGTTGTCGATCGCCGCCTATAACCGAGGAATCTGCCTCGAAAAGGATGCCGGCGAAGATCTCGCGAAGCTCGCCGCTTCGGCCGAGGCGTTAGCGCAGGGAGCCCGCCGGTTCGCAGTCCCCGCCGACAAAACTCTTCCTGATGCGATCGAACAAAAAGTCGCCGTTCAGGCCACCAGATGTGCCCGTCGAGCGGCGACACTCTACGCGAAACTCGATCAGCTCGACGAAGCGGACAAACTCTGGCAACTGGCCTACGATCAGATCGTGAAGTTGCAACCGGGTGATATGGAACAGGATCGTCCCGATGTTCTGCTCTATGAATGGGCTGCGTCTCTGTTGAATGCCCGCCAATCGGATCGAGCCGATGCCGTGTTTGCCAAGTTGTACGACACGATCCCCGACAGTGAGTTTGCCGATGATGCCCGGCTCAACGTCGCCAAAGGGCACGACCTGGCGGGACGATTCCCGGCGGCCCGTCAGCTCTACATGACGTTCGAGGCAGACACCGCGGCAGCCGCTAGCACCAGGCAGGATGCCTTGTTCAGTTGGATGAATCTAGAAGCCCGAGTCGAGGACTGGAAGGAGAGCCAGCGGATTGCGGAGGTCATCGTTCAGACCTTTAGCGACAGCCCCGTGGCCTTCGATGCCCGTTATCGAATGGGCGAAGCTCAAGTGCAACGGGGCGATTTCGAGGCGGCGTCAACAACGCTGACAGCCCTGCGGGCTGACCCCGCACTCCCCAACGCGGGCTGGAAGCCTCAGCTGGAACTGCTGTGGGCGGAGTCGCAACTGGGGCTAAAGGAGCAAGACTACACTCCTTTGAGGGCGACGTTAGAGACCTTTCTGGCCAATCCGCCCACCCCTCTGCTGGCAGACCAAGCCCACGAAATTCTCGGTCGCCTGGAGCTGAAAGAATCCCGTTTCGAAGAGGCGCGAGAGCACTGGAAATTGGTGACGAACTCGAAAGAGAGCAACAAGAGTGAACTCGCAGCCAAAGCTCAGTTTGCCATCGCGGAGTCATTTCTGGCTCAAAAGAGTTATCCAAAGGCGATCAAAGCCTACAACATCATCTACGTAAACTACCCCTTTCCCGAGTTACAGGCCCCGGCACTTCTGCAGATGGCCAGCTGCGAAATGCAGACCAAGGATTGGGCGAGAGCAAAAGCGACGCTCACGTCACTCCTGACGGAGTTCCCCACGTCCGCGCAGGCCAAGCAGGCAAGTCGGGAACTGGAGATCGTGCAGAAGTACCTTCCGGCCACGGATGCACCGTGAAGCGGTGACAGAATCCGAGTGGTTTGACGCGCTGACGCAGCGGGTCAGTAAAACGGGGCTCTTCAGCCAGCTCAGCCAGGCTCGCTGAGATCTACTGACCGGAATCCCGCATAGCTAGTCTTACCGCACTGGCCTGCTCGCGGCTAGAATTCCCGTGTGGGAGTGGAACTCCTCAACCGCTCGATCGATCAGCAGGACACGGAATGAACGACTTGCTTCCGAAAATTCAGCAACACCGACTGGGCTGGGCCGGGGTCGCGGCCTCACTGTTGCGGCTCTGCGTCTTGGGATGTATGGCTGGGACCTTGCTCGCGGGGAGAGTTCTTCCCGCCCAAAGTCCCGAAATCGAGCCTTCCCCGGTGGAAGCCGTCGAGGCTTCGGACACGGCTCCGGCAGCGTCTGCGGACCTCGAAGTTCCGGCCCAGAAGCCGCAAACCAAGATTTCGACCAACATCCTCGACATGATCGATGCGCTCGGGTTCTGGGTCGTCCCGTTCGCCCTGGCATCGATCATCTTGTTGTGGTTCTCCGTCGATCGGATGGTCGTCCTGCGACACGGTCGCGTGATCCCCAAACCGTTCGTGCAACGGTTTCTCCGGCTGTTGGAAGATGGAGAACTGGAGCAGGAGGAAGCTCTGGAGATCTGTCAGCTGAATCAAAGCCCGATCGCCAACATCTTCGCCCATGCCGTACGGAAATGGGGCAAACCGAGCGTCGAAGTCGAGCAGGCCATCATTGATGGTGGGGAACGGCAGGTTTCCGAACTTCGCCAGAATCTCCGCATTTTGCTCGGCATTCATACGATCTCGCCGATGGTCGGACTGCTGGGAACCGTCTGGGGGATGCTCGAATCATTCAGCAAGCTCTCGACAGCTGGGGCTGCGGGTCAGACCGATCAATTGGCGTCCGGAATCGCCTTGGCTCTCGTCACCACCGTCGTCGGTCTGGTCATCGCCATTCCCGCGCTGGTGATGCACATGTACTTCTCGGGGAAGATCGACACACTGGTGATGGAGATGGATGACCTGTCTCAGCGCGTGGTCTATTGCGTGTCCGCTGAGGGGTTGATGGCTCGGCTCGGCAAGGCCAAAAAGATGATGAATACCAACAAACCCGAACCCGAAGTCGCTCGCAAGCGGTAACGTGCCGACTCGGAACTCTGCGAAGCATGAAAGCTCATCATGACCACTCCGACACGACGCGACTGCCTCACAACCATGGCCGGAGCTGCAATTGCCGGGTTGGGGCTCGGCTCTCCGGTGGGCACCATGCTCGCTGAGGCCTCGGGGACCATTGTCAAAAACGGACGGATCAAGCAGTCACTGGTTCACTGGTGCTACGCGAAACACTTCCAGGATTTTGACGCTCTGTGCGCGGTCGCCGTGAAGCTGGGGATTCCCAGTATCGAACTCTGCGGGCCAGAGCACTGGCCGACCCTTAAAAAGCACGGCCTCACCTGTGCCATCGCCGGCAGCCACGGCTTCTCGGTCGGGTTCAATAACCCGGATGAATGGGATCAGTGCCTGAAAGTCTTAAATGAGCGGATCGACCGATGCGCCGAATTCGGGATCAAGAGCGTGATCACCTTCACCGGGATGGCGAATGGCCGCTCGAAAGAGGAGGGAAAGCAGAACTGCGTCGAGGGCTTGAAAAAGATCGTCGGTCATGCCGAGAAGCAGGGAGTTACGCTCTGTCTCGAAATGCTCAACACTCGCGATGCGTCGCACCCGATGAAGGGGCACCCCGGTTACCAGGGGGACGACATCGACTACTGCATCGACATCTGCCAGGCGGTGGGGTCGAGTCACCTCAAAGTGCTGTTCGATATCTACCACGTGCAGATCATGCACGGGGATGTGATCCGCCGCATCCATCAATCCAAAGACTACCTCGGCCATGTCCACACGGCCGGGAATCCCGGTCGCGGCGAACTCGATACCAAGCAGGAAATCTGCTATCCCGCTGTGATGCAGGCCCTTGTTGATGTCGGCTACCAAGGCTTTGTCGGCCAGGAATTTATCCCCACGCGTGATGCCTGGGACGGGCTGAAGCAGGCGGTGGAACTGTGCGATGTGTGAGAGTCGCAGACCGGTTGGAGTAGGGGGGGCCCAGCCGCTTTGAGCGCAGGCCCACCATCTCCGACCAGACCAAGCGAAACGTGGTGGGCCAGCGGTCCAAAGCGACCTTGTCCCACCCTACGAACGAACTTCTACAAAAAAAAGCCGGGGCGGAAGTTCGTTCCGCCTCGGCTTCGGCTTTGATGGCCATCCTTACTTCGCGGCGGCCGAAACGGCATCGTAGTTCGGGTGGTCGGTGATTTCGGACACATACTCGACGTACTTGATCTTGTTGTCGGCTCCGACGACGAAGATCGCTCGGGTCAGGCAGCGGTCGAGTGCGCCGCCGGTGATCAGCACACCGTACGACTTCCCGAAGGCTGCCGTCCGGTGATCGCTCAGGCAGTGGACCTTGTCGACTCCTTCCGCTCCGCACCAGCGCTTCTGGCCAAACGGCAGATCGGTGCTGACGACCAGCACGGTCACGTTCGGCATCTTCGCCGCTTCGTCGTTGAAACGCTTGGTTTCGGCGTGACAGACCCCCGTGTCGAGCGATGGAATCGTCGCAATGATGCGAGTCTTGCCAGCTGAGGCGGCCAGAGCCACGTCTTCGAGGGCGTTGCTCTGGAGGTTGAAGTCGGGTGCGGTATCGCCGACCTTTAATTCGGTGCCGGAAAGAGTGACGGCATTGCCTTTGAGTGTGACCACGGCCATTTGTGTTCCTTTCGAGAGTGAACCGCTGGATGCGGCTTGTGTTTGGAGAACCTGTCCCCCAGTATTGCGGGTCTGCGAAGTGTTGCAAGTCTTTGGCCCCGGAGTGCCCACGCGGTGGATCAGTTTGCGTCGATGCTGCAAATCATGATTCTGTTCGCGAGCTTGGCCGTCTGGGGGCGAGTGTTTGAGCGGGTGGCCACCGGCAACACGCTGATTTCTCGCCCCGTCCCGGCCACTCGGCCACGTCCCATGCTGGCCGTTTTCCTGGCCGTGGCTTGGATCCTGGTCTCCTGCGTTTCACAACTGCTCCAGGCGGATGATTCAAAGCCAGTCGAAAGGTTTGACGAAGCCCAGGCCCTCTTGCTGCTCGTCTTCAATCTCCTGGTCCAAATCACCACGACTTGTGTCCTGCTCGTGTGCCTGACTCAAGTGGGCAGGCAGCAACTGACGCGGTTCGGAATTGATGGGCGAAATCCCGCGTTGTACATCGGCATCGGGTTTCTGGGTTACCTGGCAGCTGTGGTCCCGGTCGCCGCCGCGATTGCGGCGATGTCGTCCTTCCGGGGTGACGACAACCAGCATGTTTTTCTCCAGATTCTGCAGAGTCAGCAATCGGTGCCGTTGGTTGTTCTGCTGATTGCCTCGGCAGTGATTATGGCCCCGCTGGAAGAGGAGCTGCTGTACCGCGTGATCTTTCAGGGAACGCTTCAGCGATCCATGTCTCCCACCGCATCGATTTTGATTTCCGCCAGCGTCTTCTCGGCGGTCCATGGATTTCCAGACGCCCTGGGGTTATTCCCGCTGGCGCTGGTCCTCGGATTCTTATACTGGCGCACGGGGAGCTACCTGACGATCGTCACGACCCACGCCGCATTTAACGGGGTAACGGTGTTTTTCACACTGCTCAGCCCGCAGGGGTAGCGGTCTGGTGCCTCTCCGCGGGGGCGAAGCACTGGCCGCGAACCTATTCGCCAAGAGTGCGCGTTGTTGTGGGGCATGTTTCCTCCGTGCCCGCCCCCCGCATCGCGCCGGGCGTGCGGATTTGGTGGGGATGATCGCCAGGAAGCCCCAGTGAAGAGTGATCCCCGTGATGGGACAGCTGTTCGTGTTGTGCGGCGCACAACACGGGCACGTAGGAAACGTGCCCCACATCCACGCCGCCCCGAACAAGTTCACAGCAGTGGGACGAAGCTCCTGCGGGGCCGTTTCGGCCAGACTGCGCGTTCCCGGCTCTCGGCTCAGCACTCGCTTCGCTCTCCCGTGGAGCGGCAACGCTTTTACGGTGTCAACCCCCGATGGGCTTGCTCCACGAAACTCGCTGCGTCGGGGTCGGTCGAGTAAAGATCCATAATACTTTGCCAAATCAAACGGGCATCTTCCGCTTGGCCTTCCTGCTTCAATTCCTTGGCCCGTTCGAGCGAGCGCTTGACCAGGCTGTATTGGTCGGGGCCGATCGTCTTGTCATTCAATTCACTCAACAGGTCGGAAGCCAGTGCGTGCAGGTCCTCTGCGTCCGGGTCGCCCGCAGTGAGTCGGGATAGCCCCAGGAGGACTTGCTTGGCCTCCGCATCTTGTCCGAGTCCTCGCAGCTGGACAGCCTTTTGGAGCAGTCGTTCGCCGTCGGTTTCGGCATCGCGTGTGGTCCACGTTCCCCGCCGACCGAGCAACGATTTGCGAACTTCATACAGCCGAATTCTGTCGAGGTAGGGCTCAAGTAGCAGTCCCCAGCGTTTCGCATCCTGCTCGAGTAAGGGGTCAAACATCTCGCGTTTCGCGCGTTCCCAATTCGGTCCTGGCTCCGCAGACATCAGCAGTTGCCCCTGGGCGAACAGCGTCTCCGCCGTTGGCAGGCGGTGATTCCACCAGTAGACCCCGCCCGCGATAATCGCCGCGAGAGCTGTCACCAGGAACCACGTACTGTCGAAGACCCGTTCGATCGGAGTCTGCGTGTTGGTCTTCTCGACATGGGCCTTCATCAGCTCGCGCATGGCAACGCCCGCCGCCTCGGGGTCGGAGCCTCGACCATCGGCGGCCAGCGTCTCGTCATGGCCGCCGACTTGCTCGAACTCAAACGTCCCGGAGTTCTGCGTCAGCTCGACCTTCTTCGGAATCTCCTGCAACCTGAGTTGGAGGACATAGGCATCGGGGTAGCGATTGTCGGGATTCTTTTCGAGGCACTTGCAGACCACCTCATCGAGCCAATGCGGAATCTCAGGGACGATGCGGCGTGGGCTGTCGAATTGGCCGTACTTGTGCTTTTGAGCGATGTCGAGGGCCGACTTGCCGGTGAAGGGCGGACGTCCGGTGAGCATCACATACATCACCGCACCCAGGGAGTAGATGTCGCTCCGCTTGTCGACCCGCCGCCCCTGCGCTTGTTCGGGAGACATGTACTCCACCGTGCCGATCACGCCACCAGTGGCTGTCAGTTGGTCCCCCGCGAAGATGTGGGCCACACCAAAATCGGTCAGTTTGCAGATCCCATGTTTGTCGAGCAGCAGGTTGGAGGGCTTCAAATCGCGATGCACAATCCCGGTGTTGTGTGCCGCTTTAAGGGCCTTGCAGATTTGGCAGGCGAGGTCGATGACCTCGCGCCAACCGAGGCGCTTTTCGCGAATGATGCGGTCGGTGACGGTTTCGCCATCCACAAATTCCATCGTGTAGTAGTAGGTGCCCTCCCACTCTCCACTACCATACATCTCGACCACGTTCTCGCCGGTCACCCGCTGCATCGCCTCGATCTCGCGGGCGAAGCGGGCGACGAACCCCTCCTCGCGGGCCATGCTCGCGGGGAGCACCTTGATCGCCACGAGCTGACCGGTCTGCTCGTGCTTCCCGAGGTACACCGTCCCCATGCCCCCCTGGCCGAGCTTGCGTTCGATCAAGTAGTCTCCAATCTGCTGCGGCAGCGGAGTCGACGAGGACGGGCGATCGACAGGCGACATGAAAAACTCCCGATCGACCGATGCAATGAACTGAGCAACGAACAGTAGGGCAGACATGCCTGTCTGCTTCGTAGAGCAGACATGCCTGTCTGCTTCGCTCGTCACACGCACAGTCCTCAAACCACTTCCCGAACGGCAGACAGGCATGTCTGCCCCACTGCCCGCCAGTCTACGAAACACACGATGTCTTCAGCAATTCTACTCATCGCCCACGGCAGCCGACGGGCCGCTGCGAACGCCGACTTAGTCCAGTTGGCCGAGACGGTACGTACTCGCTGTCCCGACGATATCGTCGAGATCGCCTACCTCGAACTGACGGAGCCCACGATCCCGCAAGGTGCCGCCCGCTGCGTCGAACGTGGGGCGACTGATGTGCGGATGTCGCCGTTCTTCCTCTCCGCGGGAACGCACATCGCGGAGGACCTGACGGGGTTTCAAGCGGAATTCGCCACTCAGTTCCCCGGTGTCCGCTTCCAACTCTGCCCGCCGCTGGGGCTGCACCCGTTACTAGTGGAAGCGCTGCTGGAACGCATGGATGAAGTTTGGTCAGCGGAGGTCGCCAGCCCGTCGACGTAATTGGCGATGCGGGACTCTCTAAAGCAAAGTGACGTCCGACGGGGAACCTCGGTGGGACAGCCCGTGTCGAGCCCGTTACAATCGCTCCGCTTCCACAGAGTGCGCGCGAGATTTCGGACCTCCCCATGATCTTCGTTTTGGACAACTACGACTCGTTCACCTACAACCTGGTTCAAAGGTTCGGGGAGATCGACGCGTCTTTAGAGATTCGAGTCGCCCGCAACGACCAGATTACTTTGGCCGAGATTCACGCTCTTCAGCCCGACCGGATCCTGGTCTCGCCCGGCCCGTGTAGCCCCGGCGAAGCGGGGATCTCGAAGGCCCTGATCGAGGAATTCGGCCCCACCGGTATCCCGATCCTGGGCGTCTGCCTCGGTCATCAATGTATGGCCGAGGTCTACGGCGCCCAAGTGGTCCGGGCCAAACGCCTGATGCACGGCAAGACCTCGGAGATTCACCACGACGGGAAGGGCGTCTTCGCCGGGCTGCCGAATCCCTTCACCGCGACCCGCTACCACAGCCTCGTCGTCCCCGAAGACACGCTGACCCCCGATCTCGTCGCCTGCGGCTGGACCCGCGACGCCGACCACCCCAGCGAAATCATGGCCATGCGTCACGCCCGCTACCCGGTGCATGGTGTGCAGTTCCACCCGGAGAGTTTTCTTTGCGATGCCGGAATCGACCTGGTGAAGAATTTCTTAAGGCTGCCACACGGCGAGCGGAGCGCATAAGCCTTGGGCATGTCGCTTATGGCTGTTGAGTCGTTCGCAGCAGTGGACAAAACGTCGTCTCGATCTCTTTCAGAAACTCGGCCAGACCGACCTTTTCGCCCCGCGAATGGAATTCCATAAGCGAAGTGTCGCGAAGGCATTCAATTTCGCGGTCAACCTCTGCCTTCCCTACGAGATTCTCTAGCACTTGCTTGGGGCAGTGCTTCGATCGGGACTCATGTGAATTCGCATGGTGGGGATGCAGGCTGGGATCGTAGCCCCGTCTCTGCCGCTCGAATTGAAGGCGTTGCTGCTCCGCCTCATCACGAGATTGAAAATCGGCGAATATCCAATTTTCGCGTTTGATGAAGGCGATCCCCAGCA
>Ga0105046_10009958_pt1 | contig 14822 bp, 8 predicted proteins | sample MAT03_FD_78385 | JGI IMG/M metagenome (GOLD analysis project Ga0105046, IMG submission 78385) | Freshwater microbial communities from Lake Fryxell liftoff mats and glacier meltwater in Antarctica - MAT-03 (megahit assembly) | ecosystem: Environmental > Aquatic > Freshwater > Ice > Liftoff... | reverse complement strand
TATTCAACTCCGTTCAAATCTGGAACCAGAAAGGCCAGTTGTATACTCCTCTGGAAATCGGTATGTCTGTGATTAAATACAAAGAATCCAGAACCGGCCAGGTGTTACAGGAAGGCATCAACGAGGCTGGCGCCACGGCTTCTTTTACAGCGGCCGGCACCGCTTATTCCCTGCACGGCATTCCAACGGTGCCATTCTACATCTTTTATTCCATGTTCGGCTTTCAGCGCGTGGGCGATTCTGTGTGGGCTGCTGCTGATATGATGTGCAAAGGGTTTTTTCTGGGGGGCACTGCCGGCCGGACGACCTTGAACGGGGAGGGTTTGCAGCACCAGGATGGTCACTCGTTGTTAATCGCGCAAACAGTCCCGAGCGTCATCAGTTATGATCCGGCATTCGCGTATGAACTCGCTGTAATTGTACACGATGGGCTCCGGCGCATGTATGTCAACAATGAAAACAAAATCTACTACATCACGCTTTACAATGAGAACCTTTTGATGCCGGAAATGCCGAAAGGTGTCGAAGATGGTATTAAAAAAGGCTTATACCGGTATAAAAAATCAGCAACAAAATCAGCGAAGGAAAGTGTTAAGGCCCATCTCATCGGCTCTGGTGTGATTATGGACCAGGTATTAAAAGCCGCTGAAATTCTCGAAAACGAAGGGGTTAGTACCGACATTTGGAGCGCAACCTCGTGGATTGAACTTTATCGCGACGCCTCGGCCTGCGACCGTTGGAACCTGTTGCATCCGGGCCTTGCAGAAAAGATGCCCTATATCCGGCAGGTTTTAAAGGATGAAGAAGGGGTGTTTGTCAGTGCAAACGACTGGATAAAAACCACAGCCGGCCAATTATCGCCCTGGATGCCGAAAGATTTTATTGCGCTCGGCACGGATGGCTTTGGATTGAGTGAAAGTCGGGAAAGTCTGCGTAACTACTTCGAAATCAGTGCCATCTATATTGCCTTTTCCGCCGTCAGACTCCTGCAGAAACAAGGAAAAGTAAGTGATAAGGCTGTGACAGACTTTATGAAAAAGTATGGGGTGATGGCAGATAAAGCGGATCCGATGAGTGTGTAGGATGAGGAATTGAAGAATTGAAGAATTGAGGGGAAGGCAAAGCCGGAAGATGCCCGTATGAGAAAAGGCTTGTAAGGGAGGAAGTCAACAACTACGCACAAATCACAACGGGTTCTACAGTTAATTATCAGGGTTTATTTAGTTTAAGGGGGGTAGGAAAATGTAGAGGGTTTAGAAGCGGCACGCTTCTAAACCCTCTACATTTTCCTACCCCCCCTAAACTAAATAAATCAAAAAAAACAGCCCTCCGCCCTTTCTCCTTTGAAAGGACCGGAGGGCCCCCGCCTTCGGTTGTCTTTGCTCTGACGAGCCTTATTTTTAACGGCATCCTGTTGTTAGGAAGTGCCAGGTTTTCTCAATTCAAATGTTGTGTTTGCTGCTGTTTTGATTTCCCTTTTCCAAACACCGGTCAATTTGTAGCGCAAGCGGATAAAAGCGCTTTGCATCTCAAAGTAACCACGAAAGAACAATAGTGTTGGTTTGTCTGTTTTTCTGTACGATCTCGGGAAACGGAGAAGATTGCTCGTATTAGGATTTTAAGGAGTTAAACAATCATTTATTATATTGTGCAACTGATTGTGATGCAAAGATGAAAGCTTTTTTTGATTTAGTGCTAATGCGGTTCGGCCAATTGATCAAAAAACGCCCGTTTCTCATTTCCATTTTTGCAAAAAGTATGCGGTTTTATTGAATATTTAATAACAGGATTGCCGGAACACTTGCATTTAATTTTCTATTCTTCCCATAAAAATGCGAAATATAGAAAAATTTACAAATTCAAAAAAAAATTAAAAACCCGCCGCTTAACCGTGAAATTCCGCCGCTTTCTCGAAAATCAAACCGTTTCTTTGTAAAAAGCCTTTGGGATTTCAATGCTTTCGGCGCAGGCAAAATGCCCCTGTGGGCAAGCTTTATACCCATGTAATCCGCAAGGCCGGCAGATTAAGGCTTCGGGTGTCTCTATGATCCGGGATCGGTCAGATAAAGGCGTAAAGCCAAAGGCCGGTATCGTAGAACAAAAAAATGCCGTTACGGGCGCATTTACACTAGAGGCAATGTGTAATGGCGCCGAATCATTCACGTAATTCATACTTGCGTCTTGCATGAGCGCAGCCGATTCCAGGAAAGACAACTGCCCGGCAAGATTTTGAACATTTCTTGTGTCCGACATTTTTATGATGTCTTGACAAGCATCACGATCGTCCGGGCCGCCCAACAAAAAAACAGCGACTGTCGCCGGCTGCAAGCGGATCAATTCTACCCATTTATGCGCCGGCAGTTGTTTGGTGAACCACACAGAAGTAGGGGCTATACATATATAAGGCTTTTGCAGCACCAGGTCGCGGATATTTTCCCGCTCTATCGTCGAGGGATAAAGCCGGGGATTCTCCGGGGAAGCATCTGTCAGGTGTTCGATCAGGCTCAGGTTGCGGTCTACTTCATGTATAAAATGGTCTGCCGAACCGTAGCGATGCGGCACTTGCCTGCCAAAGGCGAATGAAAAGGGATTTTTATCAAACCCAGTGGTCGATTTCGCCCCTCCAAAAATAGTCAGGAGCCCCGATGCGGCAAAACGCTGGCAGTTGATAATTTGGTCATAGCCTTCCCGGCGCATCTGGCGGAGCAGGCGCAACAGGTTCCCATATTTCTGCTTTTTTTTATCCCAAATCAAAATCTTCCGGATATGCGGATGGCCCGCCAGCAGTTTTTCATTGCCTTTGCGCAGCAAGAAATCGATTTCGGCGCCGGGATAAAAACGATGCAGCTTTTCCACCAGGGGGGTGGCGAGAATCACGTCACCAATAAAAGCGGTTTGAATAATCAGGAACTTCATCCGGCAAAGGTCGGCATACCCGTGTTGATATTTTTTTTCAATGTCTGCAAAAAAGTTGTTGTAAAAAAAGAAAAGGGCTGTACATTTGCACCCGCTTTTGGATACGATCCTTTGCAGTTGGCGTAAACAACCGATTGTTTTTTTGTTTTTCCAAAAGACAGCCCTGCGGGAATGGCGGAATTGGTAGACGCATACGTTTCAGGGGCGTACGCCCGTAAGGGTGTGGGAGTTCGACTCTCCTTTCCCGCACACGTCTCAAAGCGCTGATTTTCAGTTAGTTACGAGGCTAATGCACAATAGGACAGTCCTTCGGGGCTGTCCTTTTTTGTTGGCGGTGTAAATTTTGGCCTGGTTGGAATCGGCATAATGTATTGATATTCAATTACATACAAGTCTAAATATAGGCGCTTGCTGCTTGGCCTGCTGGTGTAAGATTAGCCTTTGGACACTTACATCTTCTACCTCCGCAGGGCAAGTCTTTGCCGACTCATACCACACCTATATTATACCTATTCTTACCCATTTGGCCCTGGAAGAAATCGGCTCTGTCATTGTATTGAGGCAGAAACTAAAGACGGCAAAAAAATCTTCTTTCTGACAAATATCCTGTTTTGGGGGACACCAGCCACCCCTAATGGTGAATGGCAAGTTCTTTATCATTGCAATCGCAGAGGTAGCAGTACAGGCGGATGAGTTCCAACTCTTTCATAGTCAATATTATATAGTGTGAGAACTACAAGCATATTAACTATTAGCCCCAACTGCTACTTCTGCTTTTTAACCCATGATTCGCATTAATAACTGTTCTACCTTTGTCAAGAGGGTTTCCACTCAAGAAAAATCTCTGTGACGCGCAAGCCTTCTTTATAAACCGATCATCCCACATGATGAAAACTATTTTTTTAGCCCTATCATTTTTTTTATTTAGTTTTTTACTAGGAGCGCAGACACTATCCCCATTCAATCGTACCCCTACCGGCAACGGTCTTATCGACCTATATGGTTTGCCTTACAAAAACCTGCTCTCCTTGCGGACAGATTCCTTAGTCATATCCGCTCAAGACCCCGGCCTAGCGACCGTGACGCGTAGTATTTCCTTCGCTTACGGAGAGGAAGAAGAGATGCTGAGTCCCATCGACTGGGTGGAAATCCGAAATGCAGGCACACATATCTGGCGCATTTCCGGCCATACTGAAGAAGGGGCGGAAGGGGCGGTCACGGAGACCGAAACCCTGGATTCGACGACCCTGGTTAGATTCAGGGACCGCGTCACCCGGATCGGTGCCAGCGCGGAGCGGCCGGATTCTATTGTTTGCGAGGCATGGGACAGTATTGCCTGGATACCCATGCAAAAGACCCGGCTCCTATATAATAGCACTCAAAAGCTGACGCGTCGAGTCGAGTTGTCCTGGAGTACCGCCGCAGGTGACTGGATCGGTCAAGCAGCGACTACGTATACATACGACGGCAGCCAGCGTGTGACGCAGCAACTGGAGGAAACTTGGCAAGGCGAAAAATGGATACTGAAAAACCAGCACGATTTTTCCTATAATTCCGGAGCACAAGCGCCTAAAGCCGCCGTTTGGCTTTCGGAAACCAGTACCGGCGGGTCCGGAACGCCGGCAAGCGCCGCGCTGACGCCCATCGACAGCACCGCCGCCTGGTACGACGGCGAAGGACAGCCCGATTCCATTATTACCTACGCTTGGAACACTTATAATTCAACCTGGTCGGCGATAGACCGCACGGTCTTTGTTACGGAAGGACAAAAGCAAGCACGCCAGGGTAAGAGATACCGACCGGGTGCGGCAGCGGCGGCATCAGGCTACTGGCAGGCCTATGAAGAAACGGTGTTCACTGCCGGCGAAGATATTTACACTGACCAGCCGCAGGAAATCCTGATCCGCGCGCTTGGTGTCGGTGCACCCGAAGGACAGGACCGGCGACGGGAAACCACGGCTTACCATTTGCTCTCGGACGGTCGTATCTATGGTAGTATCCAAATTTCCGAACTGCAGGACGAAGCGGAATGGAGCGAAGTCTTTTTCGCCGAAGCATGGTTCAGCCGCATTCCCACGCCACCCGGCCCAGATTCCGTGGGCGACCGCTCCGGGAAATTTACCTTTTTTTATACCTGCAACCTGTCCAATCCGTACGTTCAGAACCAGACGGTGGTTTTTCCTGAGAATGATGCGACGGGCGATTACGAACTCAGTATCTTCAGTGAAGAAGGCCGACTAGTGTACAAACAACGGTATGACAATAGTGGATTGGGTATGGTCACGGCACCTCTCGCACCAGGATTCTATATTGTATCCGTCAAACGGGGCAATACGCCGCTTTGCAACCAAAAACTTATTGTAAAATAATCAAATCCCAGATCATGTACTTGATTCGTCCCTTTCCGATTGTTATTTTATTCCTACTTTCCCTTTCAATACCCCTTACTGCTCAGGACAGTTTCCTTAAAGACTATGCTCCAGTCGCCCCAACGCCGGCCTCATTGGGCAAATACGGCGATATTCCGGTAGGCTATCACACCGGCGTTCCCGATATTTCCATCCCGGTTCACACCCTTGTCGAAGGCTCGATCTCTGTGCCGGTAAGCCTCAGTTATCATGCCTCCGGCATCCGGGTGCAGGAGACCGCCGGCTGGGCCGGCTTGGGCTGGGCACTGAATGCAGGCGGGGTGATCACGCGAACGGTACAGGGAGCGCCCGATGAGATGGGCAACAACAGCCAGTACCAGGGATGGTACAGGCATTATGGCAATGGCTGGAGCCCCTCCACCTGCGCGCCGTTATTCGATGTCGCCAATGGTTGGTAAGACACGGAACCCGACATGTTTAGTTTTAACGTCGGCGGATATACAGGCAAATTCTTTTTCAACAAGGATAGGGTGATCCAGATCGTGCCCCGGCAAGACATCACAATAGAAGTCTTTAATGATACGCTCGCGTTCCAATATTTCAGAGGCTGGATACTTACTGACCCACAGGGAACACGGTATCATTTCGCCGCGACGGATCCTGGTATGACGATGAGCGATTACGTGGAAAAAAGCGCTTACTCCAACGACCCTTTCACAACTCCCAAGAATTCCAGCTGGTATCTTTCCAAAATCGAATCTGCCGATAGAAAAGACGTTATTCAATTCACCTACGCGGAAGAAAAGTACGCGTTTTGGGAAGTATCGACTTCACCCACCGATGGCGGGATCATCAGCCAAGCGAATCCCGGCAATTGTAGCGGCGGCTCCGTCAGAAACCCGATCATCGCTAGAATTGTCGGCAAGCGGCTCTCCGCGATTACCGGAACAAACGGTTCCATCGTATTCACCGGAGATAGTAACGTGAGAACCGACCTCAGCAATTACAACTATTGCGGCTCCTCGGGCTGCACCGTCAATATTGAAGCGCAACGGCTGAAAACCATTGAAATACGCGACAAGGCGAACGCCTGCTTACGGAAATTCGAGTTCAACCATACGTATGTAATCTCCGCAAATCCCGGGAGCCCGTCCGGATACTTATCTTCCAATAACGATTCAACGGACTTGAAACGCCTGGTCTTGCTCTCCGTCTCCGAACAGGAATGCGGTACAAGTGCCAACGCCAAAACCCATAACTTCGAATATTACGATCAGACCGGCTTGCCTCGGCGACTGTCATTCGCTCAGGATCATTGGGGATATAATAACGGCAAGACCACTAATACCAATCTCGACCCGGGAGACAGTTACAAAAAGACGCTCTGCAACGGTTGTCAGGGCATTTACGCCCATGTCTGCACTGCGCCGCCTAATAAACGCGAACCTGCTTTTCCGGCCATGCGCAACGGAACACTCAAGAAAATCACGTTCCCGACCGGCGGTTCCTCCACCTTCGATTACGAAGCGCATACGATCTGGACGACGGATTCGAGTTGTACGGAAGCAACGCTCAACACCATGAGCGCTTACGGCGGGAGCAGTTGCTGTTACACCAGCTGCTCGTATTCCTTTAGCACGCTAACCCGTTCATTTACTCAAAGCCAGCTCGACAACGGCCATATTCAAACGTGGATCGACCAAAACTGCCCTTCCAATTGGGCTACCATGGAAGTGTACACTACATAACCTGGCACGCCGGTTGCCAGCACCGGCAGCGGTTATTGCAATCTGAAAAAGATTGGAACATACACCTTGCTGGCAGGCGTCAACTATACATTTAAACTGAATCAATCCGGTAATGCGCCAGCCAACGCGCGTATTTACACGCTTACCCGCACTACTTTCGCTGCGAACAAGATTATCGGCGGCCTGCGGATCAAAAGTATCACGACGAATGACGGCGATGGGGATACTGCCAATAACATCGTAAAAAATTTTGAATATGCCGATCCGACAGCGCCAACGCATTCCAGCGGCAAACTCGTTCATAAGCCGCTATACGTGGGCCTGTTCGAATTAGGCTGCGTTTCCAGCAGCCAGCCCGGTTGTTCCGGTATGGATTGCAGCGCTGTTCCCTTCACGAACGAAAACCACTATTCAGTCTGTCCGACTACCAGCGGGGCCGTTCCGCAACTGCGGGCAGTGTATTCCTATTCCAGCCTGCAACCCATGCAGACGACTCTAGGGAGCCATATTGGTTACATTGCCGTGCAGGTAAAGGAAACGAATAACGGTAAATCGGAATACCGATACAATATGGGACAGTATGCAAATAGTCCATGGGTTCCCACTGGCTATCCTTTCACGCCTCCACCTTATGAACCGCTGCTGGGCACCCTCTTGTCGGAAGCGCATTATACGGAAAGCGGCGCACTTGTGCAGTCTACTCTGTATGAATATCTGACTGCTAGTACAAACGTCGTATCCGGGCGCGATGCGAACAAGGTATACACATCCGGCAGCGTTATAACTACGCAGTTTTATAATCTCAACACAGGCTATGCACTGCCTAGCCGGATTACGGAAGCACAATACGACGCTGCTGGTAATTCAGTGGAAAAAGTGAGTGAGATTGGATATACGCCTGCAAACGGGCACCTGCAGAAAACTAATGAGGACGTCACCAACTCCGACGGCAGCGTCTATCGCACAAAATATAAATACGCCAAAGATTATCCCTGCCCCTCTTCCGGCGCCTGCGATGAAACGAACGGCACGGCCAACGCGGAAGGCAAAGCTATTTACGCCATGCGGAAGCGCAACATGGTCGCTATCCCCATCGAACAGACCAGTTGGCTGAAAAAAACTTCCTGGGGCGCTTCTTTCCGGCTTACCAGGGCAACTTATTTTCAATTCGATAAGGTCAACACTGACTACAATAATCTTAACCTCAAAGCTGTGCACCAAGTGCGGCCAGCCAGCCCTATAACCACATTCGTGGAATCCACGACCTCGACCAGCGGCGTTTTCAGCAAGGACGGCAATTACACGCAGGAGTACAATTTTGTGTCCAGCGATAGCCATGGTAAAATACTATCCCAATGGAAACAAAACGACCCCGCGAAACAGCAGTACATCTGGGGGCATAATAATAAATTTCCCATTGCCAAGGTCATGAACGCGGAAAGTACTGAAGTCGCCTTTACCTCTTTTGAGCAAAATGATTCCGCTTCCGTTCACCAGGGTTACTGGACATTTACCGGCGCCGGGGGTGGCTGGAATACCTCCGCCGGGAACTTCGTATCGGGGCGAACCGGGTTCAACTTAAGCCCCGCCCGTACCATAACCCGCACCGTACCGGCGGGCAAATACCTAGTATCCGGCTGGCACAAGGACGGTTCTTTCGTCGTTAATGGCACGACGGTATCAACCTCTACCGGCGGCCAATGGAAATATGCCGAACGGGAGGTGACCCTGGCATCTCCGGGCAATATCACTGTGAGCAGCGGTGGTAGCGATTGGAGCCAGTTTATTGACGAACTCCGTTTGTGCCCGGCTGATGCGCTGATGTATACCTTCAGTTATGACGATCGCAACCATCTCCTGCTTTCCATCGTCGACGAGAACAGCATGCCTGTTCATTACGATTATGATAATTTTCAGCGTCTTCAAGTCGTGCGCGATCAGGATCGGAACATCCTGCAAACCTACGAGTACAATTACCAGCAGGCAGGCGTGGGTATGAATGAGGTTAAAGCTCGAACCGTACTGACTTCAGGCCAAACGACGGTAAGCGCAGTCAATGCTTTAAGTGGGGCAAACATCCGTCGAGTCTTCCAATGTCTGGATGGCCTCGGCCGGCCCTTGCAGACCAACGAAGTAGGACAATCGCCCACCTCCAATGATATTATCACTATAAACCAATACGACGCCTTCGGCCGGGAAGCGAAAAAATTTATTCCGTATACCTATACGACCAATGGCGGCGCTTACCGCAGCAGCGCGGCTACAGAGCAGGCTTCTTTTGCTAATATCTGGGGAGCAGGCGGCTATGGCTATACTGAAACTCGGTTTGAATCTTCTCCGCTTAATCGCCCGCTGGAACAGGCCGCGCCGGGCGCTACTTGGCGGATCGGAAACGGGCACACGTCGGAATACTTGTACCGAAACAATACCACTGCCGATGCGGTGCGTGATTTTACGAACGGCAGCACCTTTGCCGCCAACCTGTTGTACGCAACCCAGGAAACCGATGAAAATGAAACCCTGAAATGGACTTTTACTGATAAACTCGGCCGCGTAATTCTTGTAAAACAGCAACTCAACGCCACCGAATATGCTTTGACATATACAGTGTATGATGACTTCGGACGCATTGTATGTGTAATACCACCAGAAGCGACCAAACGTATGATCAGCTCGGGTAATTGGGATTACAATCATGCAAACTATGCGAGCATGATTTTCAAATACACGTACGATAGCCGGGGCCGAATGACTGGAAAGACGGTCCCGGCCGGTGGTACAACTACCGTAGCTTATGACCGCCTTGACCGGCCGGTGTTGAGCACAGATGCCAACGGTTTTAAGGTATTCACTCGCTACGACATCCTGAGTCGTGCGATCGTGAGCGGTAAATACAAAGGCTCCTCTTCACCCATTGGCAGTGATCCCCTCTATGAAATCACTAATACCACCGGCCCACATTATTACACGAGTACAGCTTTTCCAACCGACAATAACCTGGATGTGTACAAAGTGTTGTATTACGAAGATTACGATCTTGATAATAATGGCAGTCTTGGCGCAAGCGAGACCTATACCGACCCGGCCGAAAGCGGTTATGAAACGGCAGCCTTCCTGCGTACGCGCGGCAAACCAACCGCTATGAAAACGGGTATACTCCTCAACGGCGGCGGCGCACCTACTACCTTCCTGACTACACGCACGTATTACGACAAGGAATACAGCGTCATCCAAATAAATAAGCAGAATCACCTTGGGGGAGCTGATATTACCAGTAGCACCTACGATTTTGCCAACCGCATAACCAAAACCCGTCGCGATCACACTGATACGCCACCGGGTGGTTCGTTGAATACCCATATTGTGCGGGAGGAATATGTGTACGATCATGCCGGCCGAATGCGCTTTATACGACACAAGATAAATACGAATAACTGGGTGGTTACTACTGCGCCTTTGTACGACGAACTAAACCGCGCGGCTGATAAACGGTTGCACGCCAGCAATTACGACGGCACTTCGGCGGTGACGCTTAGTTCCTCTTTTAACTACCTGCAATCACTTGACCATATCTATAATATAAGAGGCTGGCTAACGGCATTAAATGATCCTACTAATTGCAGTGTCCAAAGCGGCGACCAATTGGCCGACGTCTTTAGCATGGGTCTTGATTATGAAAGCACGGCCAACGGAGCTACTCCGCAGTACAACGGCAATATCGCGGCGATGCAGTGGAGGACCAACCTCGGCGGCACTTGCCTGACGCGACAACAGTACCGGTTTTCCTATGACTATGCCAATCGCCTGACGGCGGCTACGCATTTCACGCATAACGGCACTTCCTGGGTGAGTACCGGAGAATACTCGGAAAGCAATATCAGTTACGACCTCAATGGGAATTTCAAAACGTACACACGCCGGGGTTTTTTGACTGCGCCTAGTACCTACGGCAACATAGATCAACTCACCTATACCTACGGCGACGCCCTGCGCCCTGACAGGCTTACGCAAATGGCGGATGCCGCAAGCGCTACTAAGGGCTTTGTATATACAGCCGCAACGGCGACTTATCAGTATGACAGCAATGGCAATATGACCCAAGCAATCACAAAGGTTTTGTTATTGCGTACAATTACCTCAACCTGCCCCAAACCTTTACAAAAGGCGCGAGCGTGATCACCATGACCTACACTGCCGATGGGGAAAAACTTAGCAAAGCGGTGACCGGCGGCGGTGCGACTAAAAACTACGTAGGTGGAGTCGAATACAGCGGCTCGACCCTGGAAGCGATTTATTTTTCCGAGGGCCGGTGTACGCCGAACGGCGCTACGGCGTTTAACTATGACTATACCATTAAAGATCACTTGGGCAATGCGAGGGTAAATTTCCGGGCGAATGGCACGGCCATCACGAACCTGGAATCAATGCATTATTACCCGTTCGGGATGTTGATTGATCGGTTAGGTACAGCCAGCCCGACAAATGACTACACGTATAATAATAAAGAGTTAAACGAGGACTTTGGCCTAAATCTGCATGATTATGGGGCGAGATGGTATGATGCGGCACTTGGGAGATGGGGAAGCGTAGACCCGATGGCAAGTACAACCAGTGAGATATCGACTTACACATATGTTCTAAACAATCCAATGATTTTAATTGACCCAACAGGCATGTTGGCAGTTGGAAGGGGTGCAGATACGGAGGCTTTTACAGAAGTGACTGAGAAAGCAAAGATAGAGTCTGCCCAAAATACCCTGATAAACCGGGTAAATTCTGCGCTTCAAAGTACTGTGCATATTGTTACTTTAAGTGGAACTAAAGAAAGTTCGGTTAAGGAAGCGAAGGGAATCTTAAAAGGTCTAGCTAATGACGCTAAACTTAATGTGTCCTTTAAAATTGAAAGAGGAGACCGATTTGATATCACGAAAATGCCCGTCACTGACGCAGTCGCAGTTGTTGGAGGGACTAAAAGTGAAAGTGCCGCCTACATTCTGACTAATTTTGATAAGGGCTATTTAAGCGAGGCCTTTCAAACTTCGCTTGAACCGAATAATGACTTCTGTACCTCAACCGCGGCAATGAACCCCGAAACAAGCGATCGGGGAGAAAAAAATTGGGGGTATGTTATCGCAACCTCGACTTCCAATTCAGCAGCAAGCGGTACAGCTCACAAATTTTATGCATTAAATTCTCTGCCAGAGTTAGTAGCACTATCCATATTACATGGAATGGGTCACAACTCCGGCATTAGTCATAAATCACGCTCATCAAGCCAAGGTCAGGATGTAGGGTTTATGGTAGGCGGCAATGATCTTGCAAATACCGTTAGAGGAGCGGGAGGCTTAAGACCTTTAGTCATTGCCACAGTTAATCGCTATTACCAAGAAGTAATAGAACCAATGCAAGCACGCTTTGGGAAAAAGTAATTTTTAATTTTCTTTCTATCTAATCCCACCTTTTGTATAGTCATAAAAATTAAATCTTGAGCACATCATGACGAAAGTTTCATTGCTTGTTGTATCCCTTATTTTGTTGTCTTATTTTTTCATTAACTGCGGCAATTATTCAGTTAACGACAAAAAAACTTATTCATTTATCGAATGGAATCCTTACCTTAAGGATTCCATAAAAACAACATTTTTATTAGATTCCACCTTTGCGCCTAGCCCTCACGGAATAACTTGCTTTGATGACGGCTCAACGTGTCATGTTTTTGACTATAATTCTTGCAAAATAACAATAAATTATGGTCCTTTTACAAAAGGACCGATTAACTCATCAAAACATGCTGGTGAGGGTCATATAAATAAAATTATGGACGCCTACCCCAATGCCAAAATAAGCCAGCAAAAAATATTTAAATCAGGGATGCTAGAGGGCGTAATGACAGAAAGTGTTATTTCTGATCTCTATCGCATAGATTATGACGGTTGTAATGAAGAAATGCTCATGGCTTTCAATATTCATTTGGAAGCAAAAGACAGGCAATTAAATTATTCAGACATTGTCGTATCATTAATTAACTCCATTTCTATTGAGCCAGTTGCGGGTTTTTAACCTAACATAAAAGAATGGTTTTCAGCAGATTGAGTAATTTTGAGTTGTCAACACTTAAGATTAACGCAATCAAACTGAAAACCGATGACAAATTTACAACAAACTGTCAATCAAGCAATTCCGGTTTACTTTAATGAAAAAGATTTCGAGTCATTTATCTTACCACACCTTTGGGTGGGTAGTCGCGGGCCAAAGCCCAAGCTGCCTTTTTGGAAGATCTTTCACCTGATCTTACATATCCTATATACTGGGGAACAATGGAAGATGTTGCCGATTGAAAAAGGTCGAGACGGCAAGCCGGAAATCCACTACACCCGAATTTGGGCGAAATGGAAACAATGGGTTGAGCATGGATCCATCGCACGATTTGGTCATTCCTAAAGGTACTGTGCTCAATCTTGATCCAGGATTTGATAGTCGAAAAAACCGCAAGGCCGTGTGGAACACAAATCTGAAACCCAATATCAAAGAAAATCCCCGAAACCGAAAAAAACCAAAATGTGGGCGAAAGCGATTCTTTAACAAAGACATTTATGCCCAACGATATAAGTGTGAACGGACATTCGCTTGGCAAGATAAATTTCGAAGAGTTTTGGTCCAACATGAATGGTATCAACATCTCTTCCTCGGATTTAACCTCCTTGCTTTTGCTCTAATTAATTTAAGACACTTTCACTGACGAAACCCGCAACTGGCTCATTCAAATAAAACCATAAGAGCATTGATTAATAGACATTTTTGGGATAAAAAATCCCTGCATCGGCAATGCCTTTACAGGGATAATTTTACATTTCAACAATCATTGTTTGTACTTGTTCATGTTCCCAATCTTGTTCTTTTCAAGCAACTCTTTGATTATCACATCGAACATATCAACTTTTGAGGAATTTCCGTTCCTTTGCATCCGATTCTTTGACGTGGCAGGATAATCCGATAGAGGTTCGTTTGACCTCTTTCCCATGTATTGCTTGGAGCATAATCGGGTGAGCACCATCTGCCAGGGTCTTGCTCGTATAAAGCACAATCGAAAGGCTCATGGTGTAAATTTTGTTTTGGTGAAACAATACTATGCCCCGTAAGTCTTATGTATAATCACTTAAAAATCAACATGCTTCCGCATGAAAAATATTTTGGAGTTTTCTTCAGGGGCGTACGCCCGTAAGGGTGTGGGAGTTTGACTCTCCTTTCCCGCACTTACTTGATTATCTGGGCCTTATGCGACACAGCATAAGGCCCTTTTTCAATAAATCGCCATGGCCCTGATCCTTACGAACGACGGCTCGCACAGTATTTTTTCCGAGCATTTTGGCGCGGCCTATCATTCAACATTCGGCGCGGTAACGGAATCGGCCCATGTTTTTATTAATGCCGGCTTTTTGTTCAAAGCCAAAGGGCAGGGGGGCGTGCGCGTGCTCGAAGCTGGATTTGGCAGCGGTTTAAACGCGTTTATGACGATGCTGGAAGCCGAAAAATCCGGGATAAATACGCATTATGTGGGTTTGGAAGCATATCCTATAGATATAAATACTGCGGCTGCGCTCAATTACCCGGCCTTGTTCCATGCGCCGGAAGGGGAGCGTCGCTTTCTGGAATTGCATCGTTGCGCGTGGGCAAAACCGCATATACAATCTCCATATTTTACGTTTGAAAAACGACAAACCGATATCAGGCATTTTTCGGAGGAGGCTGCTTTCGATCTCATTTACTTTGATGCCTTTGACCCGCAAAT
>Ga0105046_10009956_pt1 | contig 14823 bp, 6 predicted proteins | sample MAT03_FD_78385 | JGI IMG/M metagenome (GOLD analysis project Ga0105046, IMG submission 78385) | Freshwater microbial communities from Lake Fryxell liftoff mats and glacier meltwater in Antarctica - MAT-03 (megahit assembly) | ecosystem: Environmental > Aquatic > Freshwater > Ice > Liftoff... | reverse complement strand
TCTGGAAAGTAAGCAACGGCCCAAAGCAAAATCGAAGTACAAAAAATCAACGTACCCGCTCGCACCGTAAAGGACCTAACTTGTTCCCAAACTTGGCTGAGTACAACTCGACAACTAGGCCATTTGTAGCTAGGCATCTCGAGAACGAAGGGCGAAGCAGCCCCAGGAAATGCAAATTTCTTGAGCAACCACGCGACCGGAATCGCGACAATCGCCCCCAGCGAATACATCGCAAGAAATGTCAATCCATGCAGCGAGACCATCCCCTCCAGGTAAGAGACTTTCGGGATAAAGGTCGTGATCATCAGCGTATAGACCGGTAGTCGTGCCGAGCAGCTCATGAGCGGAGCGACGAGAATGGCAACCATACGATCCCGCTTGGATGCAATCGTCCTTGCAGACATGATTCCAGGGACCGCACAACCAAAGCTGGTCATTAAGGGTAAGAAAGCTCGCCCACTCAACCCAAGCATCGACATCCATCGATCCATCACCAGCGCGACTCTAGCCATGTAGCCACAATCTTCTAGTATGGCGATCAATAAAAACAGAATGGCAATCTGAGGGATAAATACCAATACCCCTCCCACCCCTGCGATTACCCCATCATTGATGAGGCTCCGAAGGGCTCCTGAAGGAATTGCCGACTCCACCACCGAAGCCACTAACTCGCAGCCTGAATCAATCTGTTCCGATAGCCAGCCTGTACCGATCGAAGCAAAAACTGCTTGAAACACAAAAAACAAAACGGCGATCAGGGTAAGTAGTCCCCAAATCTGATGTGTGAGTAACCGATCGATTCGGTCGCTGAAAGTCACGACCGGAAGTTCCCCCCGCTTTACGGCCCCTTCGATCGTGCTCTTTATCCACATATGCCGAAGCTTTGGTTCCATTCGTGGAACCGACAAATCTGCGTCTTTAAGGACAGCGCGAGCTGCCATAAGTTCCGATTCAAAACTGGACTTGGCTCCATCGATCACCGGCTCACCAGCCCCCGGCCTCAACTTGCTTTTCCAATAGAGTTCGATTGGCCCTCCGACATCGATAAGCATTCGCGAGACTTCGAATTCGTGGAGATCGTAACCTCTCGTCTTTAGCCATTGGTGTAGGCGTTTAAGCTGCCCTTGGAATACCTCAGGATATATAGAAGGTTGAGCAAAGTAAGTCGCACTTTTACTAGGTTGGAGTAAGATCTCCTCCACTTTCGATTGAATTTCTTTGATTCCAACTCTTTGAGACGCCACAGCGGTCAGGACTGGGACTCCTAAAGCAGCCTGTAATTTTTCGATATCAATTACGACTTCGGAATCTGCGACGACTCGATCCCACATATTTAAAACCAGGATAGTCGGTACCCCGAGCTCGCGAACCTGCGTGAATAAGTATAGGTTTCGCTCGATCGCAGAGGCATCCGCGACGACGATCACGCAGTCAGGTTTTAGCCTTGAGCCTGACTCCGCATCCTGGAAGCGACGCTGCTGATCACTAAGTGGCCTATGCGAACTCCCGAGAAGAGCTTCTACAGCAACTGCTTCATCGATCGATCTGGCTGCCAAGCTGTACGTGCCCGGAAGATCCAGCACCTCAATCGTGTTTCCTAGTGCGGACCTCCAGGTACCTGTCTTCTTTTCAACGGTAACACCTGGAAAGTTTCCGACTCGGGCATTCATGCCACAAAGAGCGTTAAACAGGGAGCTCTTTCCGGTATTCGGATTTCCGACCAGAGCAATGCAGCCCATGGGCTTCGACGGGGACTTGACTATCTCTTCGTTAGAAAATTTTGATGACACTTACGAAGACGGCCCTGCGTTCTAGCAAACTTAAGAAATTGGCGAGGCTAAATTTGAAGCGAAGATATCTGAACGATCACCCTTGCGGCTTCCGACTTCCGAAGCCCTACACGCGCCCCCCCAATCGAGTATTCAATCGGATCACCAGCTGGAGCTTGACCGGTCCTGGACACGGGTTGCCCCGCAACAAATCCAATCTCCATCAGACGCATCGACGTCGGATCTTCACCTGTGACATCTTGAATGACTGCGATAGTCCCTTGCGAGAGCTTATCTAATGCTAACTTTATAAAGGGTGTGATCATAGGAGCCATAGTCGACCAAAACCATATTGAGACAAAGTTTCAACATGACAAATATACGCGATTCGGGGTTCTGGGGATAGGAGATTTTCGAAAAGTCAAATTGTTCTAGTAAGAAATATGACTTTGTAGGGGCCGAGTTGCCGAAAATTCAAAAATGCTGCTACCGGAAAACCCGTCAGACGACCAAACTACAATACCGTTCCGAGGACATACTGGTCGCCAGAAGTTCTCTAGTAACTCCGTATCGTCATCTAGCGCGATTCCTATGAAGCCTTTGGAAGCCCCAGCAACATCTAAAAAGAAGCCAACCTTCTATCAACGTTGGAGTCATTGGATCCTTGCCGTGACACTAATGTTCGTTCCGTTTGCGTTTTTTGGAGCTGCCAAAGCGGTCCAAAGCAACGTCAATAAAGTAGAGGACTGGCTTCCAAAAACGTTTGATGAAACACATGAACTAGCATGGTTTCGCAATAACTTCCCGACAGACCAGTTTGTTCTTGTTAGTTGGGACGGCTGTACGCTAGGTGGCGACCCATCTCTTCCAGATTCACAACTAGACGATCCGCGAATCAATTTGGTGGCTAAGTTCCTTACGGAATCCACGAATGCAACTTCGAGCTTAAGCGACTTAGATGTTGAAGAATCACGTTTGTACGTAAGGTCAGTGATCTCTGGACGGCAAATGATAGACCAGCTGACGGCTGCCCCGTCTAGCATACCGTACAATGAGGCAGTCAAAAGATTAACCGGCTCACTGATTGGGCCCGATGGGCGCCAGACTTGTTTGGTGATTTATCTCAAGCCGGAGGCATCCAAGAAACTCAAGCTCGTACTTGGACGAGGCCAGATGCGTATTTTCCGACCGAACGTTCCGCCCGGTGTAATACGCCGCGCGATAGCTGCCGCTGGAATCGGGGCTGACGATTTTCATATGGGCGGTCCTCCTGTCGACAACGTTGCGATCGACGAGGAAGGGGAACGAACTCTTGTGCGATTGGCTGGTGCTTCTGCGTTGCTTGGTATCGGATTGGCTTGGTGGTCACTTCGAAGCATTGTGTTGACGATGGTCGTCTTCTTTTGTGGGATCGTCAGTGCCGCACTGGCTCTAGCCATGATTTGGATAACCGGCGAGACGGTGGATGCAATTGTTCTGTCTATGCCAGCATTGGTATACGTTCTCTCGATTTCTGGCGCTGTACACTTTATCAATTACTATCGAGACGCAGTCATTGAACATGGGCTTGAAGGGGCTGTTGAACGTGCCGTGGTTCACGCTTTTAAGCCGGCAATCCTTTGTAGCACTACGACAGCTATTGGACTGGGCTCACTCTATGCCAGTGAACTTGTTCCAATTCGAAAATTTGGTCTCTATGCTGCTGCGGGCGTTATTGTTCTGGTCGCAGTTCAGTTTCTTTTCCTTCCAACCATTTTGCACATTATCAACTTCGGGAAGAAATGGGTTGGGCTTGTTAAAGACTCCAACGAGGAAGATTCACGGGAGCTTTCGGCGCCTACATCTCCTTCCGAGAAATTCTGGACCATGTTTGGTGCGGGGGTCGTCAAGTACTATGCTCCCGTTGGTGCTGTCTGCATAGCTTGCACGGCATTTATTAGCGTCGGACTATTCTACACCCGAACCAGTATTGATTTGCTGGAGTTGTTTGACTCCAGAGCCAGGATTCTTCAAGACTATCGATGGCTGGAAACGAATATTGGACGGCTTGTACCTCTCGAGATCGTTATTCGATTCAACCGTGACTCGCAAGCAACCGGCGTTCGTAATGCCGATTCGAATGCCGAGGATTTGTATCGATTGACATTCTTGGAACGAATGGAAACAACAGCACTAATTCAAGATTTGATAGAGAATCGATTCGGGGCCACTGGTACAAATATTGTAGGAAAAAGCCTTTCCGCTGCAAACTTCTCGCCTTCATTTCCGTCGGTATCTGGTGACACCGGGAGCTTCATCCAGCGGATGGCCTACAATACGCGTCTAAACTCGTCTCGCGATTCCTTAATCGAGACAGGTTTCCTACGCATCGACGAGAAAGATGGTAGCGAGCTTTGGCGAATATCTCTTCGCGTGGCTGCGTTTGAAGGAGTTGATTATGGTAATTTCGTTCATGAATTGCGCGATCGCGTCGAACCGATCATGATCGCTCATCAGCAACGGGTTCAAGTTTTAAAACAACTCGCTGCATGGAGCCCAAATCAAAAGCATAGCGGTGCGAAAATATATCTTTGGGAGCGACCTTATTTGGACCCAGTGATTGCCCAGAAACATTCTGCATCGGTTGCCGCTTTAGAAGCGTTGCTCGTCAAAGCGAGAGTGAAAGTGATTCGTGGTGAAGCAGACCCCGCCGCCGTACCCGTTATAAGTCTCCAGCAATTGAATCAGTTGGACGGTGTGGTTTTGTCGGGTAACTTCTCGGAAAATGATGCCAAGACGATTCAATGGGCGATAGAAAAAGTTGTCGACTTGGATGCAGAATCATCCGTATTGGCCGAGTCGAAGCAGTCTTCGATCCTATCGGCTGAAAATAATTCTTGGCTGTCTGCCGTTTACACGGGAGTTGTACCGATTGTGTACAAAGCGCAAAGGGCTTTACTAAAGAGTCTCGTTGAAAGCACGTTATGGTCCTTCCTGACAATTACGCCACTAATGATGCTCGTATCTCGGAGTGTCCGCGCTGGTGCGGTAGCAATGCTTCCTAACATAGTACCGGTGGTCGTAATTTTCGGAGCGATGGGATGGCTGGACATCGCCATCGATATCGGTTCGATGATGTCCGCAAGTATTGCGCTGGGGGTGGCTGTTGATGATACAATACATTTCCTGTCGTGGTTCCGTAGCGATTTAGACAAGCTTCAAAACAGAAACAAAGCGATCATTTCTTCGTATCGCCGTTGCGCGACGCCCACACTTCAAGCGGCACTTATTTCTGGAATAGGATTGTCAGTTTTCGCTTTCAGCACGTTTACACCAACACAACGTTTTGGGTGGATGATGTTGACCATCCTCGTCGCTGGTGTAATTGCGGAACTATTGCTCCTTCCAGCTATTTTGGCCAGCCCCCTTGGAAGCGTTTTCGAACCTCACTCGGGTCGACGCCCCCTCAACCGATGGTGGCTAATCGCTCGTTACCAATGGCGGCGACTTACTCGTAGCGGTGAATCACCAGAACCTGTCATGAGAAGCAGGGCCGCCTGAGCAAACGACCCTGACCATACCACTCAAAAAAAACCCCTCGATCAGCACAAATGTAGTTGATCGAGGGAAAAGTTGGTTAAGCAATCAATACAAGACAAAAAACTTGTGCAAGTGATTACTCAGGTCGTTGGGTTTTCTTTTGATTCTCAAGTTGTTCTTTCTGATATGCATCTTCGGATGCCCTATCCGCAGCGGTCATTGTTGGCGTCCCGCCTTCATCTGGAACAATGTCCCCACCAGAATCGCAACCAGTGAACGAAACAGCGCTTAAAACGAGTAGAACAGTCGCGAAACATCGGTACATATTAGAACCCTTAACCTTAAAAGTAAACACAAAAACACAGTCGACGGTCGATCCCGTTCGAACAACAACCTCTATTACACTAACGGTGGTCTGTGGCTGTCAAGCCGCCGTAGATGGATTTGCTAGATAAGATTTCCAAAATCCCGAGATATCGACCATAAAGTCAGCGTTTTCCGATAAGATTCTGCGAGTTATAGTTTTCCAAGACATTTTGCGTCCCCTCAGCCGAATACCATGATCGAGCGTTCTTGCCTTGTAAGAAATGAACCTGCTGTGAGTTTACCAAAGAAATTTTGGCTCGGATTCGACCTCGGCGGCACTAAGATGTTGTCGGTATTATTTGACGACCAATTCCAAGTTGTCATCAGAAAACGTAAGAAAACGAAAGGAATGGATGGGGTCGCTGCTGGGCAAGATCGTATCGCTGATCTGATTCAGGAAACTCTTGCCGAGGCGAACATTACCGAAGATCAATTAGCCGGAATTGGAATTGGTTGCCCAGGCCCGATTGATATGGAGAAGGGCGTGGTCTGCATTGCACCTAATTTAGGCTGGAAACGCGTTGCGATCAGCGAATTTCTCGAAAAAAGATTTTCCTGCCCGGTTAGAGTCCTGAACGATGTCGATGCAGGAATCTATGGGGAGTATCGGTTTGGAGCAGCGATGAATGCTTTTTGCGTCGTCGGCGTCTTTCCAGGCACGGGAATCGGTGGCGGATGCGTACATGATGGTCGTATCCTACGTGGAATGAAGCTTTCGGCAATGGAGATCGGGCACATGAAGATCGCATCGACTTCTCGATCAAGCGGCGTCGATATGCCTGGTACTTTGGAATACGAAGCCAGCCGACTATCGATCGCTGCCGAATGCGTGAAATTGGCCTATCGTGGTGAAGCACCTGAACTTCTTAAGTTAGGCGGAACAGACATCTCCAATGTTCGAAGCAAAACGATCGCTCAAGCGATCAAAAACGGAGAAAAATCGGTGGAGCGAGTTGTACGACTTGCAGCACAGCAAGTGGGATACGGTGTCGCGAATATCGTACACTTGCTATCGCCTGACATAATTATTCTCGGCGGGGGGTTAGTGGAAGCTGTTCCTGAGCTCTACGTTGAAGAGGTTTGGAGAATCGCTAAGAAGAGTGTTATGGAGTGTTATGTAGATACTTTTGAGATTCGCGTTGCTGCGCTCGGCGACGATGCCGGAGCGATGGGTGCTGCCGCGTGGGCCGCTAAGTCGATCCCTCAAGACGCGGACTTAGATTCAGTTGTCATCTGACCAACGTCACGTGTACTTAGACTTTCGAAAATCTGGTCGAAGAATCTATTTTAGCCTTTGGCCTTCAAGTGGGTAAAAATCTCTTGGCGAACGGCCAGGATTGCTATCAGACTTCTTGGTTTCGTTTTGAATACTTTCAAGGTCCCCCGTAACACTCGAAATCCCCAATTGAGATTCGCCTGTCTTAATATTTAACCAACCCGAGCTGATTCGAGTTTCAACTTGGGCATTTCCAGAGCTGTTTCGCGGATCAATTCGGCGAACCCTGGCTGGGTTACCTGGCGCTCCCTCAATACTTAGCTTGTTAAATAACGCGGCAAAAGCAACGCTCTGGGCTTGTATTGCGAAATGCCCTTCTTCGGTTTGATTATCGACAGCAACCTGTCCCTTACCTTTCACAACCCAGGAAGTTATATTGCTCTGACGGTTCGAATTGATCGCGACTTGGTTATAGGACAACGAGGACTCGTTATAGACGCTTAGCTCATCGCAAATCATCCTTGTATTGCCTAACGCTAGTTGGTCGACTTTGTGGACATCTAAGCCGCTTTCCCAGTTAAGGATATCGCCAAAGAGTGCTTCAACACGATCGTAGAACGTGACTTCTTGCTTCCCGATATAGCCTTGCATACGTCCCTGAAAGACTAAGTGGACACACTGAAGACTTAGCTGAGTCCCAGTTCTTGTCGAACTAGCAGTTCCGAATGGATTGTTGCCCCCAGCATTGGGATTCGAGTCGGCAATACGTCGACTGCGAATTTCCCCCGGCCCGGTCGAGAGGAAACTCTGATCCGGCACTACAAACGTAAGCTCTGGGACTTGTAAATGCTCCAAAGATCGACGATTCCCCTTCGAATCAGTCTGGGCGGCTTTGATGTCCACTCGGTCAATCAACCGAATACGCTCGACCTCAGATCTCTCACGGGATGCTAAGGCTTGATCGGCTGCCGGAGTAGCAGACATCCGTATCGGTGACTTTAGCTCCACTCGCATCTCAGTCGAGTTCCCCAAAAGATGCCAAATCGTATCGGAGTCCGTTTGCACTCGCCCAGTGATTTGAACGCCACCATCCATTCTCGCAACTCGCCCATCAAAAACCATCCGACCGTTCCAAGCTACCTCGGGCGGTTCGATCCATTTTTCATTCTCAGGCTTCGCTGCCCCCGGCAAGAGCTGTGGAGCAACAGAAGTTGCAGATGCATACTTTCCAATTGTATTTGCGCCTGACGCTGTAGTACCCTTCATTAGCCCATTGTCAGCAAACGCCGACGATGGAAGCTTGAAGACTCCAGGATGATCGATCCAAACCGTTTGGCTGCGTTGATTGAATCGAACCTCTGGGCCCGATAGCGAGGCGTCTCCGACAGACAGCTTAGCAGGCTCGCCGATGATCGTCGCATCAAACATCCCGCCATCCGAAGTATCGATTCGCAACTGACTTCCAGTTATCGTTAGAGGCAATGCTGAATCATCCGAAAGCTGATCACGAGTAACGGTAACAATTCCGCTAAGCAATAGGTCATCGATAACCATCCCAAGCTGACTATTTGAAATGTTGGCAATTAGAGTTTCACCTGTCACATTCATCGGAAGCTCCGGCGCGGGAGAATTTACCGCTCTAAGCTGCCCTACTTGTAGATTCGAATTCTGCGGGTTTATATTCTGCGGGTTTATACTGGGCGGGTTTATACTGGGCGATGCCGAACCCGAGCCGCCACCAACACTACTTGCCATATCGGTTAAACCCGAGAACGCAGTTCCAATCGCAGAGGTCGCAGTGCGTGACTCCATAGGATCGGGACGTTTGCGATTGCGTTCCAGTCTCATATTCTTTGCTTCAGCCGACTCCTTTTTCAAAAGCGTTTGCATCGCTTCGATATCTGGATACGCAAACCGAACCTGCATATCTGAAACCTGAGCTCGCAACTGCGGCGAATGTACGATTGTCTTGCCAGTGGCGTGTAACCAGCGAGGAATGACCGAGGCCTGCTCGCGACCAGCTTGAGCCGACGCCATTTCCGTCACTACATCCTTTGCCAGACTGCTCATCAAAATATCAACCTTCTCAGCCGAGAAGCGACCTTGAGTCTCACTCCTAGCGTTTGCACTCCCAACAATCGACAACCGCTCATACTCCTCCTCTGGCTGTAGTTGAAGGCTTTCGGCCCACGATAGTCGCCATTGATCGTCACTTTCCGAGGCGAGTATTGCTTGCCCAGGTCCTGCTGCCCAAAGCTTCCCCAACCGAATAGGCTTGCTGGCGTTTTCGGCCTTCCTTTGCTCGCTTGTTAATCCATCTGTTGCAGTGTCCTTGGCTTGAATCGCTTGCCGACTTAGCATTTCACTTTCATACTCTATCTCTGGTGACCAAACCTGCATGGTGTCTTGCTGTAAATAGACTTGCGACGAATCCGTTGCTGGCATGGCGGGTAAGTGATTTGCAATCGCGACTCGCCCCAAATTCATATCCAATTTGAACCAACGACCTTGCCCTCGAGCCTTTAAGTTAGGCGCGTCCAACTGGACCCATCGACTTGGATCTTCCGCACCCACACCATTCGCTCCCATCGCTTCAATCGTATCGATCGACCACTCGCCAGCCCATTTGAAATGCAAGTTAAGCAAATCGCTTTTAAAGAGATCTTCCGGAAGCCCAGCTACTATATGTCGCAAGCGAACATTCCCGCTTAGCGTTGCTAACGAATTATGAAAATCGAATCGAAACGCATTTTCACATAGAACCTCTGCCTTAGCCGAAAGTTTCGACGCCTCAGGAATCGAATCGTTTGTGTTGTTAAATAATCCGCCCGGCGGTAAATCGATATCAACGCGATCAACGTAGATGAGCTCCAGGAAATCCAGCCCCTCGAACGGCGAGGACTCCTTATTCATCGCGCGGTCACCGGGCGATAGAAGCGTATTGTCAAGGTGAATTGAAAGATCGCGACCTTCGATACGACTTCGACCGATCTTCATCGTGACATTCTGTGTCGTCGTAATCATTTTGCGATCAATGCGAAGGTCTCGTGTATCGATCAACAGTTCGTCTTCGCCAGTCGCTCGCGGTGGAGCATAGATTCTAATCGGTCCATTTAACTGCCCTCCTACGACAGGAGGCGGTGGCTTCCCGCTTGCCAAATCGAGCGCTTCGCGAAACTGAATTTCCGCTCCCTGAGGATTTTCAACAAAGATCGCTCGCCGAGTCGGAACAGGATTCGAAGAATTAGCCGCAAGGTCGATCGCCCGTTCGACCACCGGTTCAATCGTTTCAATCGACGCGTTGGCCCCTTCCTGCGGAATCAAAATCGTTAGTGGATAAATCTTCCAACGCGTATCACTTAGCTGCTCCCAATTCTTGAAAACCAAAATTCCTTTTGGCGTTTCGAGAACCTTCGGCGAGTTTCGTTGCCACGACCCCTCCACGAAATAGTCTTGCCACCAAGCATTGGAAGTTTCCTCGCCCATGGTCGGCTGAAACCGAGCCGCGATAACCTTGCTTGGTTCTACCCAAGGCGCAACTACCAGCCGATGGATTGCCATAAGCACCAAAAGCGGTATTAAGATTTTCGTGTACTCTCGGATAAACAATCAGACGACCCCAGTTCCGTAAACCAAAACTATGACGCAGGCTTTTGTGAAAATTGGTTGATTTAGCCAATACATAGCAAAAGGCCTCATCAGACCGCCAATCCAATCCTCAAAATCGCTCTAGGGCTGAACGATGGAAATTGCTAACCTTCGGCCGGATTGTGAAAACCTGCATTGCGGAAGATGCGTTTCCACTGAGATCCAAAACTCCTGAATCCCGACATTCCTGAATCCAAGGCGTCGTAACAAAGTGGAAAACATGCGAAATTGCCACAATAACCGTCGATTCCAAGTACTACTGTTGATCGCTGCCCTGTTAGCTACTTTCGGCACAGCCGTCAGCCGCACTGCAATTGGACAAGCTCCTAACCAAGCCATTCGACAGCCAGCCCCAAACAACACTGGCCGCTATACGAATGCCCCGGCATCGCAGCCCCAACAACAAGTACCGGCACAGCCCCAGCAGCAGCTATCCTCCGATCAGTTGATGAAGCAAATGCAGCAGAGCGCGGTTCTGGCTACAAACATCGAACAGCAGCCGGCGATTCTCGTTCCCTCATTTTTCCCTCTTCCGCCCGAGAAAGATCGAATGCTGAAGGAACTACTTGGCAAATGGCAAAAAGCGACTGAAGGTATCGAACGCTACAAATGCGACTTCCTTCGCTGGCAGTTTGACATGACGAAGATTTCAGACCCCAAGGTCTTCCACACGGCCGCCAGCGGTGTCATCCGATATATGGCTCCTGACAAAGGAATGTTTCGAGTTAATGATCTCCAATTTACTCGAAAGGATCCACGCGATCCCAAAGCACAGTGGAAACTTTTCAAGGACCCGAATCAATTCGGCGAGTACTGGATCTGTGATGGGAATAGTGTCTATCTCCACGATCGTACTGAGAAGAAAGCAACTAAATATATGCTTCCTCCAGAGATGCAAGGCAAACAAGTCTTTAATTCTCCGCTACCTTTCTTCTTCGGTGTGGATGCTCAGAAAATCGAACAACGTTTCTGGGTCAACCCTCTTCCGGACGGTGAGTTTAATAATCAACCCATCCACGTTCTGGATGTCTACCCCAAGACAATGGCCGATGCAGTCAACTACCATCACGTAACCGTTTATTTAGACAAAAAAGAATCTTTGCCTGTCGCAATTGAGGTCTGCATGCCAAATTGGACCGAACAAACTCCGAATCGCGAATTCTTCCAGTTCCAAAACCGTGCTACAAACTGGTCTTTACTCGACAAGATAAAAGACATGTCGATCTTCAAAGAAGAATTCATTCCGAAGGACCCTCCTGCTGACTGGAAAGTAGAAGTTAAACCTTACGAACCCGAAGATGCTCCAGCTCCTCAAGGCCAAGCAGTTCCAGCCCGAGTCGCTAATCCAGGATATCAGCCCGTCAGATAAGGCCAGTCTGATAAAGATCGTTCGGACGCTTAGTGTCGCTTTTCGCTCCGCGAAAGTGGCGTTCATTCGCGGAGCGAAAGACGACAATGAGAAAGTCTTCATTGCACGGGCCTAAGCATCTACTACTTCTGCTAGGCTCCGAAGCGGCCTATGCTTCTATTCAGAACAAGATCGCATATAACCAGCTCTGTAAATCCGTTGCGCCGAAACGCATCCGAACACCTTTGATTTCCTACAGAAAGCCTCTTTCAATGCTCATGAACCAGCTCCGCATTGCTCTTCTGACCGCATGCCTTTCTCAGCTACTTGTTCTCCCTCACGTTTGCCGTGCAGAAAAACCAGCGGTTCCCCAAGCGCTGACGTCGGGAGTCGAGAAAGAAAATTTCTCCACTACGATTTCCGCAGGCGATGATTTCTTCAACTATGTGAACGGGACATGGCTCGAAAAAACCGAGATTCCTTCGGATCAATCTCGATGGGGCTCCTTCTCGGTACTCGACGACCTTGTCAAAGAACAAGTCAAAACGATTATTGAAGAAGCCGGAATAACCACGGCTGCTACCTCAGAATCTACGCCGAAGAATACAAACGGGCCCGCTAAGCAAGTCGGCGACTTCTATCGAGCCTACACCAATGTCGACGCTCGCAACGCTGCTGGAATCAAACCGATTCAATCCCTCCTAACCGAAGTTGCTGCGATCAAAAACAAAATGGACTGGAGTCGAATCACCGCCAAACTCGATCGAAAAGGAGTTTCGGGAATGACGGGTGCTTACATCGACCAAGATGCAAAGCGATCGGATCAGTATGCAGTTCACTTAAGTCAATCAGGGCTCTCCCTTCCTGACCGAGACTACTATCTCGAAGACGAAGGACGTTACCGAGACGCCCTTGTCGCTCTGGAAGCATATGCGAAAGAAATGCTTGCCGCCGCCGGTCACGATGCTCCTGATATCGGCGCTAAAGCGATCGTCGCCATTGAAAAGCGTCTCGCCAAAGCTCAATGGTCGCAAGTAGAACTTCGCGACCCTATCAAGTCTTACAACAAAGTTGAGATCACCGATTTTGAATCGAGTTACCCCAACCTTCAATGGAAAGCCTCCTCCGTCGAGAGCGGTCTTCCAACTCAAGGAACACTTATTGTCGGACAGCCTAGCTTCTTTCTTGCGACCAACGAAATCATTGAAACCGAAGAACTCAATGCATTGAAAGCGTACACGACGTTTCGACTTATCGATGCCTACGCCGACATCCTCGATGAATCGCTCGAACGCAAGCACTTTGCTTTTCATCAAACGGTCCTAAGCGGAATAACAGACCAAGAGCCTCTTTGGAAACGAGGTGTTTTAGCGTGTAACCAAATGCTAGGAATGCCGGTCGGCCAACTTTATGTTGCAAAACATTTCCCTCCCGAAGCAAAACATCGCATGGAAGGACTCGTCGAAGGACTCAAGGCAGCCTTTGCGATAAGGATTAACGCACTGGAATGGATGAGCCAAGGAACCAAGAAGCAAGCTCTCGAAAAACTATCTAAATTCACCCATAAGATTGGCTATCCCAACAATTGGAAGGACTACTCATCGATTGTGATCAACGACAAAGATGTCGTTGGCAACCTGATGACCATCGCCGAGTTTGAACATCAATATGCTCTAGCGAAACTAGGAAAACCGATCAACCGTGACGAATGGGGCATGCCACCGCAAATGGTGAACGCTTACTACAATCCGCAAATGAACGAGATCGTTTTTCCTGCGGGGATCCTTCAACCACCGTTCTTCAATCTGAAGGCGGACGACGCGATCAACTATGGTGGAATCGGAGCCGTCATTGGTCACGAAATCAGTCACGGCTTCGACGATCAAGGAAGTCAGTACGACGGCGATGGTAATCTTCGCAATTGGTGGACACAAGACGATCGCATGGAGTTCGAACGACGCGCAGAACAGCTAATCAACCAGTACCAAGCCTACAAACCCTTTCCAGACATGAACGTCAATGGAAAGCTCACTCTTGGCGAAAATATAGGTGACCTCGGAGGACTTAACTCGGCGTACACTGCTTATCAACTTTCATTGAAAGGCAAACAAGCACCCGTGTTCGACGGACTCACTGGCGATCAACGCTTCTTCACTGGCTGGGCACAAGTCTGGCGATGTAAGTATCGCGAAACGGAACTTCGTAAACGCCTGCTAACAGACCCTCATTCGCCGACCAACTACCGAGCGAATGGCATCGTTTCCAACCTTGACCCATTCTACGAAGCGTTCTCCATCAAACCTGATTCAACGATGTATATCAGCAAAGACAAACGAGTCCGAATCTGGTAACAGAAGCCTCATGGCACAAGCTAAAGAATTGTCCTGAAATAATTTTCTCAATTCGCCGTAGGATGGACTTCCAGTCCGTCCGAAAAAAGTCGGAATGGAAGTCCATCCCACGTTTTGCAAAACCGCGTATTATTTCGGGACAATTACTAAATGAAATTCACTTTAGCGGGTATGACGCAAGACTTGCAAAATATCGCCAGGGCTGATGGACTTCTTGTAGACAACAACAGCACCAAGCTCAGGCAGTATGCGCTTCCGTAGCGAATTTTGGACAGCTAAAACGATTTGTTCCGATTGAAACGTTTTGAGCGTTTCAATCTTGTGCGCGAGGTACTCGGGCGTCCAGAACCCTATGATCTCCATAAGCACTCGTCGACCGTCGGAATGAACAAACTCAAAGTCTGGGACAAACACGCTCTGGCCAGCGTGGAGCACGCGTCGCTCTCGCTCTATCCGCCAACCGTCGCGAGGTTCTTGGTTCCATTGCTCGAAAAAACGCTGTTCCACGTCACTATCAAACGCTGCTGGAGGCGCAACCGAACTCGATAGTCCACATTGTTCATTGAGAGTAAACTTAATTTCGCCTGGCCACGGATAGGGCTTGAG
>Ga0105046_10009954_pt1 | contig 14824 bp, 9 predicted proteins | sample MAT03_FD_78385 | JGI IMG/M metagenome (GOLD analysis project Ga0105046, IMG submission 78385) | Freshwater microbial communities from Lake Fryxell liftoff mats and glacier meltwater in Antarctica - MAT-03 (megahit assembly) | ecosystem: Environmental > Aquatic > Freshwater > Ice > Liftoff... | reverse complement strand
GCTTGTGTTTTTTGTATGTCTTTTTCAAACATAAATATACTGATTATTAACGAGTTATCCTATTTTAAAATCACTTATTTTATTGAAAATCAACAGTTTACACTACTTTTTAGCGAAGTATTGCCAGTTAGCTATAACGTTATTTAAACTTCTCACGTTGAGCCACATATAGCCCAAAAACAACCAAGACTGTGCCCGCAAAAGTATGCCAAGAAAGCGGCTCGTTGAGCAAAATGTGTGAATAAGTAAATCCAAAAATAGGGCATAGAAATAGCCAAAGCGATGCCCGAACGGCATCTTGGCGCAGCAAATAGAACCACAATTGCAAGGCCCCGATAGACACTGGCACAATGAGCCAACTCACCGATAGCCAAAACTGAATGTCCCAGTGGGTTTGCGGCCAATTGGCAAAAAAAGCCGTAAAAGGCAACAGCAGCAAGCCGCCAATTAACACTTGCCAGCCGTTGAGAGCCACCGTACCGAGTTCCCATTTTACGCGGGCATAATACACGCTCGCCGCCGACACCGACACAATGCCGCCCATCAATATGACCAATCCTTTGAGCGTGGCTTGGCTGTTTTGCAGCAACGGAAAAGTGGCCAAAGCTGCCCCCGAAAGCCCCAATACAACACCCAGTATTTCGTCGTTTTTAAGTTTTCTATTCAGCCACAAAGCTGACAACATCAACACAAACAACGGACCCGTGGCCGTAGATAAACTACCAATACCCGCCGAAACCTCCCGCAATGAGATAACAAATGCCCCCAAATAAATGGTGGTATTGAGCAACGCGAAAACCAACAATTGTGGCCATTCAAAACGGCGTGGCCAAAATGCGGATTTACGAAAAAAAAGTGTCGAAATGAGCAGCAAGAGCGGCCCTGCCACCAAAAAACGAACATTGGCCAAAATGAGCGGGTCGGCAGCGCGAATACCGAACTTGGTAGCCGTAGAGGCCGAAGCCCACAAAGCAGCAAAAATAATTCCGATTAAAATAGGCTTCAAAACAATGTTTTTGTGGCAAATATAACGGGCTTCAAAAAAGTACCAAGTTTATTTGGGTGCTTTAAGCCAGCCAAATAAACTTGGTACTTTTTTGAAATATTGCGTATTTTTATAGTTTCAATTGATTATACCCCCAATGAAAAAACGGCTGCTTGCGCTTTTCTGCTTTTTTTGTGCCGCTTTGGGTGGGGCAGCGGCGCAGCGCGTGGGGGTGTATAATTTTGAAAATGATTTTGCCGAGGCTTCCAGTCAGTTTCCAACTTTACGGGTATTGGGCAAAATAGGCAATTTTCAAGAAGAGCTAATTCCTCAACTTGGCGATATAAAACGTCCTGTTTATATTTTTGACAAAAACTGCGGTCTGCAATTTGACAACCGCGCCGCCAATGGCTTTTTTGACCAATCTTACACCGTCGAAATCTACTTTCGGTTTGCCGCCCTTGACAGTTGGAAGCGCGTAATTGACTTCAAAAACCGCAAAACCGACAATGGCTGCTACATCTACGACGGCAAACTCAATTTTTATAACTACGTTGTAGGTGAAAAAGCCCCCGTACGCGCCAACCGCTACATACACTACGTCATGTCGCGCAATGCCCAAACCAAGCAAGTAAAAATGTACGTGGACGGGGTGTCAAAAATTGAGTTTATTGACTCCCCAAACGAAGCCATTATAGACCAAGAAGGCGTACTCAATTTTTTCTACGACGACCTCATCGTCAAAGACGAAGCCAGCGAAGGAGCAGTGGCGTTGCTCAAAATCTACGACTACGTGGTAGAGCCCCAAAATGTGAAGCGTAATTTTACCGAAATCAAAAAAACAATTCAAACCTTAAACGTTGAAGTCCCTGCCGTGGCACCCACTCCAACACTTGCCCCCGCTCCGCTAACGCCTAAAAGCCTCGAAAACAAGCCCTTTAAGTGGGAAGGTGTGATTCAAAATGTATTGAATAAACAAAAAATTAGGCAAGCCACCCTGCTGGTTTTGGACAGCAACATGGTAGAACTGGAACGTAAAAACATTACCGATGGGCATTTTAGCTTGCTTCTATTGCCCAACAAAGAATACAATTTGGCCATCGAATCGCTGGGGTTTGCGCCTGTAGGTTTGCATTTTTCGGCCAAAAAACTCCGAATACAAGCCAGTTTTGACAATATGTTTGTGATGCAGCCCGTTGAAGTAGGTACGCACATTGAGCTCAAAAACTTGTATTTTGCCCAAAGTACCGCCGAAATGTTGCCCGAGTCGGACTTGGAATTGAACCGTTTACTAAATTATTTGCGCGAAAACCCCAAAGTTGAGGTAGAATTGGAAGGCCACACCGACAACCAAGGCGATTTTAACCTAAATTTGACCTTGTCCAGACAGCGCGTCGAAGCCGTTAAGACATTTCTGGTCAAACAGGGCATCGAAGCAAGACGCATCAATGAGCGGGCATTTGGGGCTTCGCGCCCGCTGTCGAGCAACAACCGTGAGGAAACCCGCCGCCTAAACCGCCGCGTAGAATTAGTTATAACAAAATATTGATTTCTAAAAAACAACTTTGTGAAAAAATTCATTTTTGGTGCCTGTTCGGGGCTTTTTAGCGCGTTTTTACTCCTATCTGCTGGAAGTTGTAAACCAGACGAACCCAGCGATGGCACACGCTCCGACGTGTTTTCTGACGCGCCCACCGCTAACCGCGTGCAGCCCGAAAACGAACTTGACGAACTGTCGGGCTTGGCCGATAGCCAAACCCAGCCTGGCCTGCTGTGGTCGCACGGCGACGCGGCCTCGCCCGATGTGCTGTATTTGCTCGACCGCCAGGGACAGGTGAAGGGCCGCGTTAAAATGCCCGTTTATAACTACGACTGGGAAGATATTGCCGTGGGGCCTGGCCCCAAACAAGGTGAAAGCTACCTCTACGTGGCCGACATTGGGGACAACGGCAACGACCGCGACCTAAAAATTATTTACCGACTGCCTGAGCCACGCACCCCCAACGAAACCGCACAGGCCGTTGAAGCTATTCGGTTTAGGTTTCCCGATGGCCACTTCGATGCCGAAACCGTCTTGCTTGACCCGCTCACCCGCGATATTTTTGTAGTAACCAAATGGCTCAATAAAGCCAACCTCTACCGCCTTGCCTACCCCCAAAGCACCACCGAAGTTAGCAATGCCGAGCTGGTTGGCGCCATGACCATCGGTGTTGACTTAACGGGCGGCAGTATTTCTGCCGACGGCCTCGAAATCATCGTGCGCGGCTACACAGCCATTTATTATTGGAAACGACAACCTCAGGAAGCCGTGGGCGAAGTACTCAAACGCGCCCCAAAAAAAGCATTACCTTATATTTTTGAGCCACAGGGCGAGGCCGTTTGTTTTGACAAAGACGGCAAGGGCTATTTCACCCTCAGCGAGCGTCGCAACCTACCATTTGTCAATTTGTATTTTTACGAACGCAAATAATCAAACATTTTTTGGCACAAAAACGATTCTTCTCCTACCTTTGGGGAATTTTTGGGCATACCCGTAGCCAGGTATGATAGTTGGTAATGCTCAAAAAATTGTTTTTGTAAATACAAAAATACAAGGACCGATACACGATAACCCGAAAAACAACAATGCCCAAAAACCCCAACATCAAGTCGGTACTTATCATTGGCTCTGGCCCCATTATTATTGGTCAAGCCTGCGAGTTTGACTACGCTGGCTCCCAAGCGGCGCGGTCGCTGCGGGAAGAAGGAATTGAAGTAATACTCATCAATTCTAACCCCGCAACCATCATGACCGACCCCATGAACGCCGACCATGTGTATCTCAAGCCGCTCGAAAAAAAGTCAATTATTGAGATTTTAGAAAAACACCAAATAGATGCCGTTTTGCCAACCATGGGAGGCCAAACGGCGTTAAATCTGGCCATTGACTGCGATAAAGCGGGCATTTGGAAAAAATACAACGTACAAATCATTGGGGTGGACATCAGGGCCATCGAAACTACGGAAGACCGCGAGAAATTTCGGCTAAAAATGATTGAACTGGGCGTGGGAGTTTGCAAAGGTCGCACCGCTAAATCGTTTTTGGAAGGAAAAGAAATAGCCCAAGAAATTGGTTTTCCGCTCGTTATTCGGCCATCATACACGCTGGGCGGTACGGGTGGCGGTTTTGTAAACACCGCCGAAGAATTTGACAAAGCCCTGCAACACGGCTTGCTGGCGTCGCCCGTGCACGAGGTGCTGGTAGAGCAAAGCGTGATGGGTTGGAAAGAATACGAACTCGAACTACTACGCGATAGCGCGGGCAATTTTATCATTATTTGCTCCATCGAAAACTTCGACCCCATGGGCGTACACACGGGCGACAGCATTACGGTGGCTCCTGCCATGACCCTGCCCGATACCCTTTACCAACAAATGCGCGACTTGGCCATTATGATGATGGACGCTATCGGGAAATTTGCGGGTGGCTGTAATGTCCAGTTTTCGGTAAATCCTGATACTGACGATATTATCGCCATCGAAATCAACCCGCGCGTGTCGCGGTCGTCGGCGCTGGCTTCTAAGGCTACGGGCTATCCCATTGCCAAAATCGCCGCCAAAATGGCCATTGGCTACAATTTGGACGAACTCATGAACCCCATCACGGGCAGTACGTCGGCGTTTTTTGAGCCTACCATAGACTACGTGATTGTGAAAGTGCCGCGCTGGAACTTCGATAAATTTCCAGGTGCCGACCGCACCCTGGGTTTACAAATGAAATCGGTGGGTGAAGCCATGGGCATTGGTCGCAATTTTCAAGAAGCACTCCAAAAAGCCTGTCAGTCGCTCGAAATAGGTCGCAATGGCCTTGGCGCTGACGGCAAAGAACTCACCGATGCTGCCGCCCTAAAATATAGCCTGGCACACCCAAGCTGGAATCGAATGTTTCATATTTATGATGCTTTCAAGGCAGGTATGTCGTTCAGAACGATTCAGAATTTGACCAAAATTGACCCTTGGTTTTTGCACCAAATCGAAGAATTGATTGAATTGGAACGGCAAATTCAAACCTATGAACTCGAAGACCTCCCCCGTGAACTCCTGCTTACTGCCAAACAAAAAGGCTATGCCGACCGCCAATTGGCGCACCTGCTGGGCGTGAAAGAGAGCAAAATTTACCAAAAACGCCAAGATTTCAACATCAAGCGGGTGTTTAAATGCGTGGACACTTGCGCCGCCGAATTTGAAGCTCAAACGCCTTACTACTACTCTACGTTTGGCACCTCGTCTGAAAACCCTGACAATGAGTCGGTTTCGAGCAATCGCAAAAAAGTAGTGGTGCTGGGCTCGGGTCCAAACCGCATTGGACAAGGCATCGAGTTTGATTATTCGTGCGTGCATGGCGTGCTGGCAGCCAAAGAGGCTGGTTATGAAACCATCATGATCAACTGCAACCCCGAAACAGTTTCGACCGACCCTGACATTGCCGATAAACTTTATTTTGAACCTGTATTTTGGGAACACGTCCACGCCATTATCATGCACGAAAAGCCGGAGGGTGTAATTGTGCAATTGGGCGGGCAAACGGCGCTGAAAATTGCCGAAAAACTCACCAAATACGGCGTTAAAATTATTGGCACGTCGTGGGAGGCCCTCGATTTGGCCGAAGACCGTGGGCGTTTCTCGGAAGAGCTTCGTAAACTGGGTATTCCGTATCCCAAGTTTGATACCGTACGCACCTCCGACCGCGCCGTGGAAGTAGCCCGCGAGTTGGGCTTCCCGCTGCTGGTACGCCCGAGCTACGTGCTGGGTGGGCAGAGCATGAAAATTGTCATCAATGAGCAAGAATTGGAGCAGCACGTGGTTAAGATTTTGCACGATATTCCCAACAACAATATTTTGCTCGACCACTTTCTGGAAAATGCCATCGAAGCCGAAGCCGATGCCATCTGCGACGGTGAAGAAGCCTATATCATTGGTATCATGGAACACATTGAGCCAGCGGGTATCCACTCGGGCGACTCGTACGCGCTGCTACCGCCATTCGATTTGAGCGAGCACGTCATCAAACAAATTGAAGAACACACCAAACGCATTGCCATTGCGCTGCAAACCAAGGGCTTAATCAATATTCAGTTTGCCATCAAGGACGAAGTAGTGTATGTTATTGAGGCCAATCCCCGCGCTTCGCGCACGGTGCCGTTTATTTGTAAAGCCTACCAAGAACCCTACGTCAATTATGCTACCAAGGTGATGCTGGGCGTGAATAAAGTAAAAGATTTTGATTTTAAGCCCGTAAAAAAAGGATATGCCATCAAAATTCCCGTGTTTTCGTTCAATAAATTTCCGAATGTAAACAAAGAACTTGGCCCCGAAATGAAATCTACGGGAGAAGGCATTTACTTTATTGACGACCTCACCGATGATTTTTTCTTGAAAATTTACTCCGAGCGCAACCTGTACCTGAGTCGTTAAAAACAAGATACTACCGTTTCTAAGCCCATACCGCGCGAGCCTTTGATGAGCACGTGGGTATTTTCTTGTGGGTGATCGAGCAGCCAGTTGTGCAACGAAAATTTATCGGAAAAATAAAAGGCGTTGGGCAGCGCGGGCAGTGCGTCTTGCATGAGTTTGCCCGCCACAATCACCACGTCAAAGTTGCTTTTGGCTACCAACTTGCCCAGTGCGAGGTGTTCGGCGGGGGCATCTTCGCCGAGTTCAAACATATCTCCCAAAATTACCATTTTGCGGTTGGCTTTCAAGCGGGCGAAGTTCTCGACTGCCGCCGCCATCGACGACGGATTGGCATTGTATGCGTCCATCAACAGCGTGTTGGTGCCTTTCTGGACAGTTTGCGAGCGATTATTGGTGGGATTGTAGGCCGAAATAGCCGCATTGGCTGCCTCAGACGGCACCTCAAAAAATGCACCAATAGTCAACGCCACGGCAATGTTTTCAAAGTTATAACTCCCTGTCAAATAAGAAGTTATAATGGGCAAACTTGGCAATTGGTACTTGACAAAAGGGTTTTCTTCAATCAAAACGGGGGCATCGGCATTTTGTAAATAGTCTATTCGGTGTTTAAAAGCACGCTTGCTGGCCATTGCTACCAACGTTGGATTGCTGGCATTGACAAACACCGTGGCACCCGAGGCTGCTAAAAAATCATACAGTTCTCCTTTGCCTTTTTTAACGCCTTCAATGCCGCCAAAACCCTCTAAATGTGCCTTGCCAATGTTGGTGATCAGGCCATGAGTGGGTTGGCAAATACGGCTCAATAACGCAATCTCTTTTTGGTGATTGGCCCCCATTTCTACTACGGCTATTTCGTAAGAGTGGTCAATAGCCAGTAGCGTGAGCGGTACGCCAATGTGGTTATTGAAATTGCCTTTGGTGGCGTAGGTGCGGTATTTTTGCGCCAAAACCACCGTAATCAACTCTTTCGTGGTAGTTTTTCCGTTTGAGCCAGTTAGCCCTATTACTGGAATCGTAAGTTGGGCGCGGTGGTGGGCGGCGAGTTCTTGTAAAGCCGTTAGGCCGTCGGCTACGAGCAAAAAACGCGCATCTTCAACCACGCTGGGGTTGTCCACCACCACAAATTGGGCACCTTTGGCAAGGGCTTCTTTGGCAAAGGTGTTGGCATCAAATTTATCGCCTTTTAGTGCCACAAATAGGCAGCCTTGGGCAATCTGGCGCGTGTCTGTTGAAACACCCGTGCAAGATTTGTAACATGCGTACAGTGCGGCGATGGATATAAAGCTCATGGACTAAAACTTGATGGTGAAACAAGGTGCTTTTTTACTTCAAAAATATTTTGTGATGGTACGTTCCAGTGCTGGTTTGAACCCGCAAAATGTACAAACCGCTCGTTAAGGCGGGGTTAAATTGGAGTTGGAAACGTTGTTTTTCGATATTTTGGTGAGAAACTTCCCTTTCGATACTTGTCAAATCAACCAAACTAAATGCGCGCACATTTAAATTTTCGGGCATTTGTACTTCAATCATTCGGCCCTCCGTTGGATTGGGAAACACCCTAATTGGCTCAAAAACAGCAGGTTTTACGGCCAACACCAACGTTTGCAAATTGAATCGTGCAAATACTGGAAAATGGTCAGAGGTGGTGTTGGCATAGTCGGCAATGTAGCGAAAGGGCAACTCGTGGCCCACTGACTGGGGGAGTATGGTTTTGAACCATTCGTCCGAAACAACAAGGTGGTCAATGACATTTTCGGAACTTACAAATGACCGAAAACCGCGCTCGCTGAGGCTTTTGGTAACGACTTGGTAATTGGCAGCGTCGTCCACCAATATTTTGTAAGAAGACTCTTTGGTAACTACCGCCGCCACGGTTTCGTCCACGTCGTCGTTGAAATCGCCTGCCAGTAGCACAAATTCTTTGCCAAAACGAGCATCAAGGGTGTCTTTGAGTACTTTAATATCGTATTTTCGCTGTTGGTAAATGGTTTCGGCTTCGGCGGTTGAGGTGTTGGCGCGGGCGTGGATACCCACCAAGTTTACTTTTTGGGTAAAGCCATTAACGGTGGCATCGGCGGTCATCAGGTAGGGCAACCGCCCGCTGGCCCAAAAACGATTGGCATCAATGGGATAATTGGGCAACATGGCCGCCGAAGTACCTTTTAATAACGGGCGAAATTTGGCATTTTTGAGAACATCAGTATTATACAGAAAACAAACCCGCTGCACGTCGGCAAATAATCCTCCGCCCGATACTTCGTTGGAGCAACTGCTCGCAAATTTACCGCCTTGCGTGGCGTTGATAGCCGTTAGCAAGGCCAAAAATCGTGTTTCATTAGACACCTCTTGAAGCACATACACATCGGCTTTAAGACTATCTATCACAGTTTTAGCATTCTTGATTTGCAAGTCGCTGTCGGCGGGGCCGTTGGTAGGGTTGCCAAACCATTTTAAGTTCCAAGTGGCCACGTCAAGGGTTGCGCTACGTGGCAAATTGCCCTCTGAAATACGGTAGGCGGTGGTTAGTTTTTGAATATCTTCGCGCTGGCGAGGTAAGAGTTGATACACGTCGGTAGTACCCGCGCTGTTGCGAAACCTGCTCACTACACCCGCTACACTTCCTGCTTCGGTAGGTTTGAGAAACCCCACAAAATTGACAAAGCGATTGACCCGCAACTCGCCGCGCCCGTCGGAAGTTTGAACGCCAAAATTAACGTCGGGATAAAACAATCCTTTGGCAGATTCGTCAAATGTTACGTTGGCAATCGTTACCAATGCCCCTTCATTGGCTGATAACTCAGTGATTTTAATGCTTTTAGGAAATGGATTGCTACTCGTCGTTCCTACTTTTGCAATTACTGTTACTGGCGCACTGCCATCGCCAATTTGAATTTGGGCATTGAAGGCCCGTACTTCTCCCGTTGCCGTTACCGAGTCGCCGAGGGCAAAGGGATTGGGCGTATTTCCCAAAAAAATAGGGACACCACCCGTTGCATCTTGCAAATACAAGACATTGCCAAATTGCCGCGCGACCGTTACCCGCCCCGCCACAATCACGGGCGTATTGGGTGCTTGTTTGCGGGCATCGGCAATGCTAAATGGCTTGGGTACGCTCACCACCGGTGGCATGCTTTGGTACATTGGGGCATTGGTTGCATTGGCCCAAGTTGTGGCTACGCGCAGGTAGTCTACGCGGAGCGTGGGTGCATTGGCAGCAGTGCCTTGCCGCAGGGCCAGTGTCCCCATGTTGGCAAAATCGGTACTGTTGGCATCGGTGAGGGTAGCCGTGGTGGGTTCGGTACTGGCAACTGTGGGGTTTACAAACAGACTCACTATGTCGTCGTTGGTGCTGGGCTTAAACTCGTATTTTAACACCAAAAACAGTGTTTGGCCAAAACTGTACGTGGCCGAGGTGTAGCTGGCCGAGGTATTGGCGGCCAATGCTCCCTTTGAAAGCCCCAACTTAAACCCTGCCCCGCTCGCCTGCACGTAAATCCGCCCCGCAAAAGCCGAACCCAAAATAACAGGGCCAAGATGCAAAAAATAATCACCTGTTCGGGCCGCGCTAACATTGACGAGGCAAGAAGCGTAAACCGCTCCCGTAGCAATGCCGTTGGGCGCGAAAACCTTGCTCACGTCCTCGCCCGAATTGGTCATTGAGGCTGTATTGCCAACCGCAAAAAGCCCCGAAAAGTCCAATCCTGGCGAAGATACCGTCACTGCATTCGTACCAGCTCCCCCGTGGGCTGTCCAGCCATTGTCGGTCAGGCGCGCGCCGGCTGTCAAGTTGAAGTCTTCGAGCAGCAGTGGCTGCTGGCTTTGCGCTGCCACAGGGAAGCAGAGACCTATTGCGCAAAGAAGAATTGTAAAGATTTTCATAAAGTAGTAGGGAATGATAATTAAGCAATTTACTATTTCTAAAAAATTTAACTTATTGATTAATAGGTTATTATACAATTTTCAATTTTTAATTATTCGTTTTTTATTCCTAAGGGGCTCAATTGTAACGTAAAGATAAAAAATTAATCGGCCTCAGTTGTATCTTGTCATAAAATGTCAATTTGACATTTTATGACATTTGGTAAGTAAAAAGGAATACTTAGTTGTTTTTAAAAGTATTATTTTTGTGCAAAACTTTTAAACCAACAACATTATGTCTGTTACGCTCGGCACCACCGAATTTTTCAAAGGTATCCCTAAAATTGTTTATGAAGGCCGCGAATCCGATAATCCATTGGCATTCAAGTGGTATGACGAAAACCGCGTTGTCAATGGCCAAACGTTAAAGGAGCATTTGCGCTTTGCGGTGGCTTATTGGCACACCTTCTGCGGCACGGGGGCCGACCCTTTTGGGCCAGGCACTAAAAATTTTCCGTGGGACTCGCACACCGATGCTGTGCAGCGAGCCAAAAATAAAATGGACGCAGCTTTTGAGTTTATTACCAAATTGGGCGTGCCGTATTATTGTTTTCACGACTTAGACCTCGTGGACGAAGGGCCTAATTTTGCAGAATACGAGCGACGAATGGCTGCCATTGTGGACTATGCAAAGCAAAAACAGGCCGAAAGCGGCGTAAAACTACTGTGGGGTACGGCCAACGTGTTTTCCAATCCGCGCTACATGAACGGTGCCAGTACCAACCCCGATTTTCAGGTATTGGCCTCGGCGGGTTTGCAAGTAAAAAACGCCCTCGATGCCACCATTGCGCTCGGTGGCGAAAACTACGTGTTTTGGGGCGGACGCGAGGGCTATATGAGTTTGCTCAACACCAATATGAAGCGCGAAACCGAGCACCTGGCGCAATTTTTGACCACAGCCCGCGACTATGGCCGCAAAAATGGCTTTAAAGGCAAGTTTTTTATTGAGCCTAAACCCTGCGAACCCACCAAACACCAATACGATTATGATGCTGCAACAGTAATTGGGTTTTTGCGGCAGTATGGCTTAGACAAAGATTTTCAACTCAATTTAGAAGTTAATCACGCTACTTTGGCGGGGCATACTTTCCAGCACGAGCTGCAAGTGGCCGCCGATTCGGGTATGTTGGGTAGCATTGATGCCAACCGTGGCGACTACCAAAACGGCTGGGATACCGACCAGTTTCCGATTAACCTTACCGAATTGACCGAGGCAATGCTCGTTATCTTGGAAGCAGGGGGCATCAAAGCCGGAGGTATTAATTTTGATGCCAAAACGCGCCGCAACTCCACAGATTTGGACGATGCTTTTATTGCCCACATCGGCGGCATGGACGCTTTCGCACGGTCTTTGTTGATTGCCAACGAGGTGCTGGAAAAATCGCCGTACCGAAAAATGAGGGCTGCCCGCTACGCATCTTTCGACACAGGTGCGGGCAAAGACTTTGAAACAGGTAGCCTATCGCTCGAAGATTTGCGCAACTATGCGCTACAAAATGGCGATCCAAAACAAATCAGCGGTAAGCAAGAGTTGTACGAAAACATGCTCAATCAATATGTTTAAAAGCGCGTAAAGAAATGATGAAAGATAAATTTTTTCGATACCTGTAACTTTGGGGTTACTCAAAAGCATTGCTTTTGAGTAACCCCAAAGTTACAACTACTTGGCTTCTTCTACAATGGAGCTGCTTAATCTCAACAGTTCAATTTCGGCCAGTTTAATATTGAAAGCGGCCTCAATGGTGCGGGTTTCGGCGGCTAAGGCGTTGCGTTGGGCTTCCCTAAACTCAATGGGCGTGGAGTTGCCCACCTTGTAGCGCTCAAAAGCAATTTCTACGTTTTGTCGCGCAATTTTTAGATTTTGCTGTTCTAAGCCAAACAGTTGCAAGCTATTTTTGTACGTATTGAAGGTGCGTTCTAAGGCCGATTGCAGTTGGTTGAGCAGGTCGGCTTCTTGGTATTGGGCTATGCGGGTATTTACTTTGGCGTTTTGCTCACGACGACGTTGATTGTAGCCGTCATAAATCGGAATGGCCAGCCGTGCGCCATAGCTAATTTGGCCTGTTTTGGTACTTTTTGGCCCAAAACCCGCCTCATTGTTGGCCGTAAAATAGTTGTATCCTGTCAATAAATCTACTTGTGGATAGCGCGCAGCACGGGTTTCTTTTTCTACAATACTGGCAATATTTTGGTTTTGTTTGGCCGCCCAAAGATTGGGATTTTGACGACCGAGGTTGTCGCGAAGTGTAGCAATGGCCAAATCTTGCCGAACCAAAATCGTATCGGGCACTGCAAAATCAAGATTAAAGTCGCGTACCATTAGTTCGTTGAGGTTTACTTTGGCGTTTTGGAGGTTTTGGTCTTGTGCTACCAAAGTGGCTTGGTCGGAGTTGTAATCTACCTGAGCGGCCAGATATTCTACTTTTGAGGTAGCCCCTGCTTCATAATTGGCCTTGGCCAGTTCGCGCCGCACCGACGAAATGTCGAGCGCATTTTTGAGGGCTTTTTGGCGTTGCTTTTGGCGAATAATGTCGTAATAAGCATTGCAAACCTGCGCCACGGTGTTTTCAATGTTGATTTCGACGTTAGTTTTCCCCAACTTTTCGATTTCGCGCAAGCGTTCGGCAGTAGCATACATTCCCAGACCATCAAATACCGTCCAAACAGCCGTGATGTTTGCATTATTGTTGCGGTTGTCTAATCCTGATTGAATGAGCGGGTCGCGGACGGTGCTACCAATCGGAAAAAAGGTTTGGTTCACGTCGTTGCGGCTAAAATTTTGCAGGGCTGCGCCAGTTACGACGGGCAACATGCCCGCATTGCCGCGCGTATTGTCGTTGCGGTTAATTTCTTGACGGCTTTCGGCGATTTTTACGCCAAAACTTTTTTCGAGAGCCATTGCAATGGCATTGTCAAGCGAGAGCGATTCTTGCGAAAAAACAAAGACAGGCAGACAACTAATTAAAATACACAGTGTTAGTTTATACATAATTTTGCTCGAATTCAGTGTTTTTGGCATTAATGTTTCAAAATTAGCCTACTAACGATTAGTTTTAACGATTATTAAAAAAGAATACGATGAAAAACTACTTTTACGCGATATTCGCCGCGCTTTTGGCGTTTATGAGTGTTTGCTCGCACAAGTCATCTGCCAAGCCTGGTTATTTAAAATGCCCGCATTTACCCGGTTGATTCTACTTTTTCAACGGCTACCGTGCCTACGGCAATTTTGAAGAAAAGTGGTAGTATCAAAGTAGGCAAAGATGCCAATTTTGTAATTTTAGAAAAGGCTTTAATGGCCGTTGTTGCTGCCGAACTCCGCGCGCTAAAAGTAAAACAAACCTGGGTGGCGAGCCGCAAAGTATTTGAACGCTAAAACAAACCAACACAATGACTTTTCGCAAGAAAATACACAATACGCTCGAATTTTCGGCCGCTGGCCGCCGTGGAGTAAGCCTGTACATCAATATATTTTTGGTGTGCATCATTATTTTAAATTCGCTCGCCATTGTACTGCACACCATTCCGTCGCTCAATCGCGACCGTTTTTATGATCGCCTGTTTTTAGATTTTGAAATATTTTCGGCCTTTATTTTTACCATTGAATACCTCTTGCGCGTGTGGTCGTGTGTCGAAACGCTCGAATACCACAAAGGCTGGCGCGGACGGCTACGTTACGTGTTTTCGTTTTGGGGAATGGTTGATTTATTGGCTATTCTACCTTTTTATCTCACGCTCTTTGGGGCCGATTTGGCCATTATACGCATTTTGCGGGTATTTAGATTGTTCAGGTTGTTCAGAATCAGCCGCTACTCGCACGCGCTGCGAATGATTCTGAATGTCATCAAAGAGACCAAAGAAGAGCTGCTCTTGAGCCTTTCGTTTATTTTGTTTACGCTCGTCATTGCATCAACTGCGATGTATTATTTGGAGCATACGGCCCAGCCTACCAAATTTAGTAGTATTCCTGCCTCAATGTGGTGGGGGGTTATCACGATGACCACCACGGGCTACGGAGATATATACCCTATCACTACTTGGGGGCGTATTTTTGGTGGTATTTTCTCTATTTTGGGCATTGCACTTTTTGCATTGCCTACTGGTATTTTAACCTCGGGCTTTATTGACCAAATTCGCCAAACGAAAGGCAAAAAACGCACAAAATGCCCGCAATGCGGCGAGTGGATTGACTGACCGTGAAGTAGAAAGACCTATATAAATGGGATAAAATCAAACCATATAATTGGTTTGACTTCACTGATTTACCGTTTGATAATTTTTTGCGTTTAAATCACCTTACAATTCCCTAATTTGGTTATTTTTGGTGGTATTCTACTTCTAAACTACTCTACCCAGCTTTTTTTAAGTGTTGATAATGAGTTACTTGCATTTTTATCCATCTCAAAAGGCTGAATATTCTGTTCTCAATGGTTACATCTAAGGATAGAGTTTGTCTAAACAATTCTC
>Ga0105046_10009953_pt1 | contig 14825 bp, 16 predicted proteins | sample MAT03_FD_78385 | JGI IMG/M metagenome (GOLD analysis project Ga0105046, IMG submission 78385) | Freshwater microbial communities from Lake Fryxell liftoff mats and glacier meltwater in Antarctica - MAT-03 (megahit assembly) | ecosystem: Environmental > Aquatic > Freshwater > Ice > Liftoff... | reverse complement strand
TCCAGAAACTGCTTGACGCCTGGGAAGGACGCTCCCCGATCCCCTGGGACGCCGACGATCCGGGTCCGGTGGCCGACGCCGCAAGTTTCCTTTTCTCGGACATGGCCAGAGCGATAACCGGCGAGATCCTCCACGTTGACGGTGGCTACCACGCCATGGCGGGTAATCTCCGGACCATCGAAGCCGAGACTGCGGTGCCCACCACCGTCTGACCATGGTGGCCGGCAGCGGCCAGATTCGATAAAGAGGGTCCGAAGCCTTGCGGGCTTCGGACAACTACGATCGTGGCTCGTGCTGATCGACCGAAGACAGGCCCTCGCGATCATGGCCGGTGGATTCATCGGGGCCGTGCTTCGGGCCGGAATGCTCGAAGTCTGGCCGCAAGACCCCGGTGCCTGGCCCTGGGCGACCCTCACGGTTAACATCGTCGGCGCCGGGCTGCTCGGCTACTTCACCACCCGCCTCCAGGAGCGGCTGCCGATCTCTTCCTACCGGCGCCCCCTGCTCGGCACCGGCTTCTGCGGGGCCCTCACCACGTTCTCCGCGATGCAGCTTGAAGTCCTTGACATGTTCGATGCTGGCCATGCCGGGCTGGCGGCCGGGTACCTCGCGGTCAGCCTGTCCTGCGGCCTGCTGGCGGTGTCGCTGGCCACCCACCTGACCCGCCGGACGAAGGTGCTGGTTTGAGCCTGCTCCAGTTCCTGGCGATCGGTGTCGCCGGCAGCATCGGTGCCTTGGCCCGGTTCCAGCTCGACGCGGCCGTGACCCTCCGAAGCGACACCAGCTTCCCGGCCGGCACCTTCGTGGTCAATATCAGCGGCGCTTTCCTGCTCGGCTTCCTGACCGGTCTCGCGGTTCCATTCGAGCTTCAGCGGTTCTTCGCGGTCGGCATCCTCGGCTCGTTCACGACTTTCAGCACATGGATGCTTGAAACCCAGCACCTGGCGGAAGCGGGCCGGCCCCGGCTTGCCGGACTCAATATTGCCCTCAGTCTGGCCGTCGGCATACTTGCTGTCTGGCTGGGAAGGGAACTCGGGGGCTTGCTGTGAGCGAACTTCTGAAGCTTTCCGCCTACTTCGGCGAGCGGGACCGCAGTGCAGGCCGGTTCACCGCCGACACGATGATCGACATCTTCGAACGCCGGCAGATGGAGGCAAGCCTGCTGTTCCGGGGCGCCGAGGGTTTCGGGCTCAAGCACCACCTGCAGACCGACCGCCTGCTTTCGATGTCCGAGGACCTGCCCGTGGTCGCGGTCGCGATCGGCACCGCGACCAGGGTCGAAGCGGTTCTAGACGAGGTGACCGAGCGGTCACATCCGGGCCTGTTGACCATCGAAAGGGCCCGGCTTCCGGGAAGCTCCGAGGCGCCATCGGACCTGTCAGGTTCATCGAAGCTCACGGTGATCCTCGGTCGCCACCAGCGGGTCGAAGGTGAACCGGCCTACCGGTACGCGACCCGCAGGCTGCACGGACTCGGGCTGAAAGGAGCGACCGTGCTTCTGGGGGTCGACGGAACCGTGGATGGCCAGCGCCGGCGCGGACGGTTCTTCGGGTCAAACACCGACGTCCCTCTGGCCGTGATCAGCGTTGGAGACGCCGACATCATCACGAAGGCCGTCGGGGAACTCTCGACCGCCCTGCCGGAAATGGTCCTGCTGCAGGAAAGCACCCGCATCCTCAAGCGGGATGGGCGCCGGGTGAGCGAGCTCGACCGCTCCGCCGACCTGGACGAAAAAGGCATCCGCCAATGGAACAGGCTCACCGTCTACGCCAGCGAGCAGTCCCGCCACGAAGGGGCACCGCTATATCCACAGGTGCTGCGAAACCTGCGTGAGGCCGGAGCGATCGGGGCAACCGTGCTCAAGGGCGTCTGGGGCTTCCACGGCGAGCACGAGCCGCACGGAGATTCGTTCTGGTCGGTACGCCGCCGCATCCCGGTCGTCGTGGAAGTGATCGATTCACCGTCCCGCTGCCGGGAATGGTTCCGCATCATCGACGACCTGACGGCCGAGGCAGGGCTGGTGACCAGTGAAGCGGTGCCCCGGGTAGACGGACCTACGGGTTGATCTGGATCTCCGCGATCGGGACGGACGAAAGTTCGAGCTCGGCTTCGAATATGCCGGTGATGTCGGCTTCGAAAGAGAGTTCTGCGGTCTGGCCCGCGGCCACGTCCTGCGAGATGTCGTAGCCGTGAACGTGGATCTCTTCGTCGACGTCCGATTTGACCCGGAATTCGATCTGATCACCTTCGTCGACGTCGATCTCCAAGACACCGTCAACCGGCTGACCGTCCTTCAGGGTGATTGTCGGCACCGCTGGTTCGGACGGTTTCACCGGCTTCTTCGCCTGCTCGCTGTCTCCATTGGACGGATTGCTGGCAACCGGCTGAGAACCGGACGAACCCTCGTCCGAGTCACCGGGCTTCAACACCAGGAACAATCCGACGGCGACCACGACGACCGCCACGGCAGCGAGAACTCTTGTCTTTGCGGAACTCATGCACTGGATTGTCCCAGACATGCAACATTGCCCGGCCCCGCCATGGCTAGGGTTCCCTGATGGAGACCGATCCGCAGACCGTTCCCGGCACCGATTCTCCCGGGTCAATATTCCTGCGGTTCCTCAAGTTCGGGGCCCTGGCCTGGGGCGGCCCGGCTGCCCAGATCGAGATGATCCACAAGGAATGCGTACTGGACGAAGGCTGGGTCACGGAGGAGTCCTTCAAGAAGACACTCGCCGTTTACCAGGTCCTGCCCGGGCCGGAAGCCCATGAACTCTGTGTGTACTTCGGCCGGGTGCGCGGCGGCAAGCTCGGCGGTTTCCTGGCCGGCCTGGGCTTCATGCTGCCCGGGTTCCTGCTCATGCTCGCCCTCTCGGTCGCCTATGTGAAGTACGACCTCGCCGGTGAGATGGACGACGTGTTCTATGGCCTCAAGGCTGCTGTCGGAGCGCTGGTCGCGCGGGCCGTGCTCAGGCTCGGCCAGAACTTCATCAGCGACATTCCGCTCGCCCTGATCGCTATCGCCGCTTTCGTGCTGACCCTTACCGGCTCGGTCGGTTTCGTCCTGATCCTGCTTGCGGCCGGTATTGCTTACGAACTCTGGAATAACCGGCATCGCTGGGCCCGCCGCTCGGGTTCAGCCAACTCGTTCCTGTTGCCGGGCATCCCGTTCATGCCGCTCTCGGCTGTAGCGGTCGGGGCGATCAGTTTCTCCCTCGGGACCGAGATTTTCCTCGAGGGCCTCAAGGCGGGAATGCTCACCTTCGGTGGTGCTTACACGGTGATCCCTTTCCTCCAGCAGGCTGCGGTCGAAAGCCGCGGCTGGCTCACCGATGAACAGTTCATTGACGGGCTTGCGCTGAGCGGCGTACTGCCGGCGCCGCTGATCATCTTCTCGACCTTCGTCGGCTACCTCGCGGGAGGACTGACCGGCGCCCTGCTCATGACTTTCGGCATCTTCCTGCCCGCTTTCCTGTTTCCGATCTACTTCCACCGCCAGCTGGTCGCGATCGCAGAGAACCCCCGGGTTCGGCCCTTCCTGCTCGGTGTCGCCGCTGCCGTGATCGGCCTGATCGCGGCGGTGACCATCGACATCCTCCGGACCGGCGTGGTTGACGTCTTCACCGGCATCCTCGCGGCGGCCGCGTTCTTCGTTCTCTACCGCTGGCACTCCAAGCTGACAGTGGTTGTGGTCGTGCTGGGCTGCGGTTTGATCGGTGCCGGCTGGCAACTGGCCTGATGCCAGGCGAGTCGCCGGGGCTTCAGATGCTGGCTCCTTCGGACTCGCCGAGGAAAACCCTGAGCGGTTCGGCGCTGCTGCCATCCATAAGCGAGAACTGAAATTTCTCGCCACCGGCGGTTTTCAGTTTCACCGTGATCGCGACATGGCTCATGATCACGTCAGTCGGGCTGTCCCAGGCTCCTCCTGCGCGGCGCAGCTTGACTTTCGAGATCTCGTCCCGGGTCAAAGACGAAGCTTCGCCCTTTACTTCCCGGCCCTTGCGGTCGAGCGGCTGGATGATCAGACGCCGGTCGGTTACAGCCAGCGTGACCACTCCGCCGGAGAAGATGCCTTTCTGCTGCGAGGCCGCGGTCACCCCCAACAGCTTCTCGCCGGGCGTGAGCAGGCCTTCGATGTGGGATTCGAGCTTCTGCTCGAACTCCGATGTCCTGCCTGAAGATGTACTGGGCTTGAGTTCCATGGCGGTACCGGCCGGGGCCTGGTTCCAGCCTAACCGCGACGCAGCAAAACCGGGCTCAGAAGTTCTGCCAGCCCTTTGGTGGGCAGCTTCCGTTCCACCGGAGGGTACGCTTGCGGGTCGGATCCTTGACGTGGATCAGGCCGTACCGGTAGATGGCCAGGTTGGGGGCATACTTGCACTTGATCAGCTTGCGGAAGTAAACCGTGACCGGCTTGTTCTCGTACTCGCCGCATGAAGCGCAATCGCTGATGAAACGTCCACGACCGATGGACTTGTTGGTCCCCCACCCGGTCCACTTGAGCTTCTTCAGGTAAGGACCCGAATTCGCAGTCAAGTAGATACTGCCCGGCTTCACGGACTCCTGGTAGTTGTAGTCGAAGTAGACGACCTTCTTCGGTGCGTCGGCTCCGGCCGTCGCTCCGAAAGCGAAAAGCGAAGAGATTGCCACGAGGGCGACGAAAGAGGTGCGAGCCAGGTTCTTCATCCGCCGATGGTAGCCGAGGCAACTTTCTCCAGCTCAGAGCCCCCGGGGCCCGTCGCCGTGAGTTTCGAGAAGCGCAGCGCTGGATCGGCCACCCCTTCCCTGGTCAGTGCCTTGACGTCGCGATGGTAGTTCTGGTTCATCTGCCAGGGCTGGTCGGAGCCCTGTCTGGGAAGGTTGCCGGCAACCCGCTTCACGTACCCGGCGTCCAGGTCGAGCAGGGGCCGGGTCTCGAAGCCACCCGGGCATTCCGGCACCACACTGGCATAGCCGTTGCTGCGCATGTATCCGAGCATCCGGCAGAGGTACTCGGCGACAAGGTCGACCTTGAGGGTCCAGGAAGAGTTGGTGTAGCCGATCGAAAAAGAAAAGTTGGGGATGCCGCTGAGCATCGTTCCCTTGAAGACGACCGTTTCGGCGAGCTTCACGACATGGCCGTCAACCAGGACTTCCGCCGATCCGAAGGGCTTCAAGTTGAGGCCGGTCGCGGTCACGATGACGTCGGCTTCGATTTCCCTGCCGGATTCGAGCAGGATGCCGTTCTCGGTGAACGTGGCGATCCGGTCGGTCACCACCGAGGCCCGGTCCTGGCTGATCGCCTCGAACAGGTCACCGTCAGGGACGACGCAGAGACGCTGGTCCCAGGGGTCGTACGTCGGGTTGAAGTGTGTATCGACGTCGAAGTCGGCAGGCAGCTGCCTGCGGATGCCCCAGATCAGGAGTTTGCGCATGATGCGGGGGAACCTCTTGCTCAGACCGTACATCGCGATTTGCCGCCAGATATTGAACCTGCGGGCGAGCGCGTAGCCACGCCGGTCACCGAGCCAGCGGCGGGCCCGGATCGCGAACTCGTCTCTGGAGGGCACGGCCACCACATATGAAGGTGACCGCTGGAGCATGGTCACGTGGGATGCGGTTTCGCTGAGCGCGGGTACGAGGGTGACGGCGGTCGCCCCGCTGCCGATGACCACGACTTTCCTGCCGGTTTCATCGAAGTCTTCCGGCCAGAACTGGGGGTGGATCACCTCGCCGTGGAAGGTTTCAATGCCCTCGAAGTCCGGGGTGAATCCTTCTTCGTAGTCGTAGTAGCCGCCAGCGGCATAAAGCCATTTCGCGGTCATTTCAACCTGCTCGCCGGTGGCCACCACTTCTACCGTGGCCGTCCAGCAGACCCGCGCACTGTCCCATTCGGCACGAATGACTCTGTTGCCCAACTTCAGGTTCTCGTCCAGGCCGTTCTCGTCGATCGTTTCCTGCAGGTAAGCGAGGATCGAATCGCCGTCGGCGATCGTCTTCTCGTCGGTCCAGGGCTTGAAAGCGAAACCGAAGGTGTTCAGGTCGGAGTCGGAACGAATGCCGGGGTACCTGAAGAGGTCCCAGGTCCCGCCGATCCTTTCCCGTGCTTCGAGGATGCCGAAGCTGATCCCGGGCTGCTTCGACTTGAGGTGGAAGGCGGTACCGATGCCGGAGATGCCGGCGCCGATTATGAGCACGTCAAGATCGGTGCGGACTGGGGCTGCTGACTGACTCACGGGTCACATGATGACGCACGGACAGGCCCGGGATGGTGTGCCGACCCCGGGTTTCCGTCTCAACCGCAGTGAAGAACGGCCGCTCCGCTGAACCGTCCCGCGCGCAGATCCTCGAGCGCGGTGTTTGCATCCTCCAGGTCATAGGTGGTGACCCTGGTGTGGACGGGCACCCGGGGCGCGAGATCGAGGAACTCCTCGCCGTCCTGCCGGGTCAGGTTGGCAACCGACCCCAGCGTCCGTTCGCCCCAAAGGTCGTCGTAGGGAAAGGACGGGATGTCGCTCATGTGGATCCCGGCACTGATAATTCGTGCGCCTTTGGCACTGGCCCTCAAAGCTGTCGTCATCAGCGCCCCGTCAGCGGCAAAAACGATCGCCCCGTCCAGCTTCTCCGGTGGTTCATCTGCCGAGGAGCCCGCCCACTCCGCGCCAAGTTCGCGGGCGAAAGCCTGGCTGGCGGTGTCGCCTTCCCTGGTGAACGCGAAGACCCTGCGCCCTTCGGCGACAGCGACCTGACAGAGGATGTGGGCTGAAGCCCCGAAACCGTAGAACCCGATCCGGTCCGCATCACCGACCAGCCGCAGGGCCCGGTAGCCGATCAGTCCGGCGCAAAGCAGCGGGGCCGCCTGGACATCCGGGAAACCATCGGGTATGGGGAAACAGAAGCGCTCGTCGGCAACCGCGAGTTCGGCGTAACCACCATCGATGTCGTATCCGGTGAAGCGGGCCCGGTCGCAGAGGTTTTCGCGGCCGCTGCTGCAGTACCTGCATTCACCACAGGTCCAGCCAAGCCACGGAACCCCGACCCGGTCACCGATCTCGTACCGGCCGGTGCCCTCCCCCAGGCCGCTGACCGTACCGACGATCTGGTGGCCCGGAATCAGCCGCAACTTCGGCTCGTTCAGCTCGCCGTCGAGGATGTGGAGGTCGGTGCGGCAGACCCCGCAGCAGTCAACCGAGATCAGGACCTGGCCGGCCCCGGGTGCGGGTTCCGGGACCTCGGTGAGTTCGAGAGGCCGGTTCGGACCCGCCATGACCATGGCTCTCATTCGTTCAGGATAGCCGGGTCCGGGGCCTAGCTCGGCGGTTCGAAGCGGCGCAGCCGCAACGAGTTGCCGACCACGAAGACGCTGGAGAAGGCCATCGCGGCTCCGGCCAGCAGCGGGTTGAGCAGGCCGGTCATCGCCACAGGGATGAGTACGACGTTGTAGGCGAAAGCCCAGAACAGGTTGCCTTTGATGGTGCGCAGCGTCTTCCTGGAAAGTCGGATCGCGTCAGCAGCGCCACGCAGGTCGCCAGAGACGATGGTCAGGTCCGACGCTTCGATCGCTACATCGGTGCCGGTACCGATCGCCAGGCCGAGATCGGCCTGGGCGAGTGCCGGCGAGTCGTTCACCCCGTCACCGACCATCGCGACCACATGACCCGAGCCCTGAAGGTCACGCACCACATCGGCCTTGTCGGAGGGCAGGACGTCGGCGATAACCTCGTCGATTCCGACCTTACTGGCCACAGATTTAGCGGTCGCTTCATTGTCACCGGTCAGGAGCACCGTCTGCATGCCGAGCTCCTTGAGGCCGGCGATCGCCTCGGCACTGGTCTCCTTGATGGTGTCAGCGACAACGAAGATCGCCCTCGCCTTCCCATCCCAGCCGGCGGCAATCGAGGTCCTTCCTTCGTCCCCCGCTGCCTCCCGGGCAGCCTCGAGCTCGGGCGGCAGGTGCATGGCCCAGTCTTCGAGCAGCGCCGGACGACCGACGATCATGGCGTGGCCTTCGACCACACCCTCGACCCCTAGGCCTTCCCGGTTGGTGAACCCTTCAATCGAAGGAAGGTCCCCGATTCCGGACCGGGCCGCGCGGGCGATCGCCTGGGCGATCGGGTGCTCCGAAGCATCCTCTAGCGCTCCGACAAGGCGCAAGGCCTCGTCCCGATCGCCACCATCGGCCACCGTCAACCCCTGAAGGCTCATCTGCCCGGTCGTGACGGTGCCGGTCTTGTCGAGCACCACCGTGTCGACCTTGCGGGTGGACTCGAGCACTTCCGGGCCCTTGATCAGCAGACCGAGCTGGGCACCCCGTCCGGTCCCGACCAGGATCGCCGTCGGCGTGGCCAGCCCGAGAGCGCAGGGGCAGGCGATGATCAGGACCGCAACCGCTGCCGTGAACGCGTAGGCGGTGCTGACGTCAGCGGCCAGCCAGAAACCGAGTGTCGCCGTTGCGAGCACGATCACAACGGGAACGAAGACCGCCGATACCCGGTCGGCCAGTTTCTGGACCGGAGCCTTGCCACTCTGGGCGTCGGTAACGAGCTTCGCGATCTGGGCGAGCGCCGTGTCCGAGCCGACCCGGGTCACCCTTACCATCAGGCGCCCACCGGAATTGATGGTCGCCCCGGTCACTTCGTCGCCCGGCCCGACTTCGACCGGCACCGATTCACCGGTGAGCAGCGACCGGTCGAGCGCCGAATGGCCTTCGACCACCTCGCCATCGGTCGCGACCTTCTCCCCCGGCCTGACCACGAAGACCTGTCCGACTGTCAGGTCGGCCACCGGGATGAGCTGCTCGGTCCCGTTTTCGTCCAGCACCGAGACCTCTTTGGCTCCGAGTTCGAGCAGTGCCCGCAGGGCCGCACCTGAGTTCCGCTTTGCGCGGACCTCGAAGTAACGCCCGGCGAGAATGAAGGTGATGACTACGGCCGCCACCTCGAAGTAGATCTCCGACGTTCCGGCACCCTGTTCCGGGATCAGGTTCAGGCTCATCGTCATGCCGGTCTCACCGGCACCGAGGAAGAACAGGGCGACCACCGACCAGATGTAAGCAGCCAGGGTCCCGAGCGAGATCAGGGTGTCCATCGTCGCCGCCCCGTGCCGCAGGTTCTGCCAGGCGGCATGGTGGAACGGCCACGCCGCCCAGAGCACGACCGGGGTCGCGAGCTGGAGGCTCAGCCACTGCCAGTAGTCGAACTGGAGGGCCGGGATCATCGCCATCAGGAATACCGGGATCGAGAGGACCGTCGAAACGATCAGCCGGCGGCGCCAGCCCTCGAGTTCGTCTTTCCCGGACGAATCGTCGTCAGCATTCTCCGCCCCCGTGGCTTCCGGGAGTTTCGCCACGTAACCGGCCGACTTGACCGCATCGATTAGCTGGGACGGGTCGACCTGCGCCGGGTCGAAAGTCACGGCGGCGTTCTCGGTCGCGAAGTTGACGCTCGCGTCGACACCATCGAGCTTGTTGAGGTTCTTTTCGATCCGGTTGGCGCAGGAAGCGCAGGTCATTCCTTCCACCGCCAGGTTCACGGATTCAGAGCTTGCTTCAGCCATGTGAACCATCCTCCCCGTGCTCATGCTGGTTGCCACCGACGACCCGGGTGAACTCGGCCGTTCTGACCTCGCCTCCGTGTTTGAACTGGATGTACAGCCGGTAGCTGCCCGCGGTCGGGTAGCTCACCTGGAAACTGATCGGTCCCGGGCCTCCGGGTTCGCCTTCTGGGTGGGTGTGGAGAAATGCCTGGTCGCCCTGGCGGAGCGCGACCAGATGTCCGTCGGCGCCGAGGTAGGGCTGAACTCCGTCGACCACCTTGCCGTTCTTCGTCACTTCGAAGTCGACCGGCACGGTTTGGCCGCCGGAAGCGCGGAAGGTAAGCAGGCTCACTTGGTAGCCGTCGCCGGCGTCAGCGGTGCGGGCCACCGGCCCCAGCGGCTCAGGGTCGAACTGGCCGGGTACAAACTGGTCGGTGGCCAGGGTGAGTGGCTGACCGCCGGTCGAGAAGTCGGCGAAAACCCTGTAGGCGCCGGGTGCCAGGTCGCCGATACGAACCGTCCAGCTTCCGTCTTCGATCTGCTTCGGATGGAGGTGCTGAAAGCCCTGGAAATCCCGGCGGACCACGATCAGATGCAAACGGCGGTCGTGTGTGACATCAAACTGGTCCACTGTCGAGCCGTCTTCCCGCTCGATCGTGAAGTTCAGGTTCTGGTCGCGTTCGGCGATCAGTATGTCCTGGCCCGGGACCAGCCGGTAGCCGTCCTGCGCTACCGCGAGTCCTGGCAACGCGTTCCCACCAGCGCCCTCTTCGTGCCCGCCATGTTCGGTTGCACCGGCCGCACCAGTGGTTTCTTCGTGCGAAAGCATCGCCTTGTCTCCTTCGGATCCCATATGGCTTTCCGGCTCGTCGACTTCGGGGCTCACCTTGCTTCCGGCCATCGCGGCGGCAGCGAAAACAACGGCCAGCAGGGCGGCGAAGGCTCCTATGCGTGCGAATCCACTCATGTTCTCCTACTTTCGGGTCTGTACAGATCATACCCAGAGGGGGTATCAGTGCGGACCATAGCATACCCCCCAGGGGTATATGTCAGGCTCTTTCAGGTTGCTGTCAATACGACTGGAGAGATGACATGGAATCCGCAACTCACACTGGGCCCACACATGACCTGCCGACCAGTGGCAAAGAACTGACCGGCCTCTCGATCAGCGCAACCTTCCACTGCCTGACCGGTTGTGCGCTGGGTGAGATCACGGGGCTCGCGATCGGCACCGCCCTGGGCTTCTCCAGCCTCGGCACGATCGGCCTCGCGGTCGGGCTCGCTTTCCTGTTCGGTTACGGCCTTACAAGCCTGCCCCTGCTGCGGGCCGGCTTGGCCCTCAGCGTGGTCATCCCGATCGCACTTGCGGCCGACACGTTCTCGATCGCGGTCATGGAACTGGTCGACAACCTGATCATGGTGTTCATCCCGGGAGCGATGGAGGCGGGGCTCGGCGACATCCTGTTCTGGGGATCGCTCTCTTTCGCCCTGGCAATCGCCGCCCTGTTCGCGGTTCCGGTCAACCGCTGGCTGCTCGCGCGCGGCAAGGGTCACGCGGCGGTGCACCGGACCGGCATCCATGGCGGCCCGCCGGTGGGCCTCGTCGCCGCCGTGACGGTGGCAGCGTTCATCTTCGGTTCGACGGTGCTCGCAGTCGAGCTGGCCGGCGAAGACGCCGGTTCATCCGACAGCTACGGCATGTCGCAGTCGCAGCCGGACGGGATGGACGAGCACCCGTGAGCACGGAACGGACGCGGGCGAAACGGTCGGTCATTCGTTGGGACAGATAACTGCCCGGCCGGTCAGCTTGCCGGCGCGAAGCCGCTCGTAGGCGAGTGGGGCTTCGTCGAGGCTGAACTGATGGGTGTGGACCGAGATTTTGTCCTGCCGGGCAAGTTCCAGGACCTCCATCAGTTCGATCGCACTTCCCCAGTAAGGCAGGGCAACGCTGCACTCGAACGGCAGCGCACCGAAAGCAAAAGGCAGGGTTCCGCCGGCCAGGCCGACGACGGTCAGGTGACTGCGTACGCCGGCAACCTGTGAAGCAAATTCAAGGGTCGAGTCGGCACCGACCATGTCGATCACCAACTCGGCTCCGAGACCAGAGGTGCGGTCGCGAATCGCTTCGATCGCTGCAGCATCCGGCAGCAGCGCCGCGTCGGCCCCCACCTCGGTCGCAAGGTCGAGTTTCGTCTGGTCGGTGTCCACGGCAATAACCGAAGCCGGGGATATCGCTTTGATGATCTGGACCGCCATGTGACCGAGTCCTCCGACACCGATCACCACCGCTGTCGAACCGGGATGCAGCCGGTCGAGGGACCGCACCACGGCGTGGTACGGGGTGAGCGCGGCATCTGTAAGTGGGGCTGCCTCACGCGGGTCGAGGTCGCCGAGCGGGACCAACAGTCGGGGGTCAGGTACCACCATGAGTTCGGCCATGCCGCCGTCGCGGCCGAGCCCTCCTCCCATGTAGCCGAGTTCGGCCTGGCGTTCACAGTAGTTCTCGGCCGATGAGCGGCAGGCCCGACAGGTCCCGCAGCCCCACGGGCCGTAAACGGCCACCGGGTCACCGTGGTCTAGGCCGGTCACCCCGTCCCCTGTCGCTTCAACCCAACCGGCATTTTCGTGTCCGAGGGTGAAAGGCAGCTCGAAGTCCATGGTGCCTTCAGGCCAGTCCATCAGGTGGATGTCCGAGTGGCAGGCCCCTGCCCCACCAAGTTTGACCATTACCTCGCCCGGCCCGGGTTCCGGATCCGGGACCGACCGGAATTCAGGTGGCGTCTGCCATGCAGTCAACTGGTATGCCTTCATGCAGTTCAGACTACGCCAGGCAACCACCGGTGCCAACCGCCCGAACCCCGCAATCCCGATGTGGGTTTGCCGCAAACGGGAAAACCCGAGCGCAGCAGAGGAACCAATCGGGGCGACTGCATTTGAAGAGCGACCTTTCGACCCACAGTCCCTAGGCCAGGTTGCACTGAGGAGACCCATCGGTCAGGATGGATCATCACCCTTCGCCCCTTTTGGAGCCCCGCATGAGCGAACAGAACGTAGATCTGGTGAATAGCGCATACGAGGCCTCCGGCCGGGGGGACATGGACACAGTGGCGGGCTTGCTCGCGGAGACCGAGTGGCACGAAGCAGAGGGAATGCCCTATGGAGGGACTTTCACGGGCGCTGAGGCGATCCTCGCCAACGTCCTCGGTCCAATCAGCCAGGACGTCGAGGGGTTCATTGCGCATGCGGAAGAGGTCCTCGACGCCGGGGATGAGAAGGTCGTGAGCCTCGGGCGATACGGAGGCCAGGCAGCCGAAGGAGCCGTGGACGTTCCGTTCGCTCATGTCTGGACCGTCCGAGACGGCAAAGTCGTGCGTTTCGTTCAGTACACAGATACGAAGCTCTTCAGCCAGGCCCTCGGCAAATAACGGTCGGTCCATGAACCCGCTCCTATAGCTTTCAGGAGATGTTTCTGACCCGAATCAGATCGAAGCTAAGCGGAAGCCGCGATTCGGTCTTCGTGATCGCGGCGCTCCTGCTCGTAGGCCTCGTCGTCATCGTCGCCCACAGTGAGCCTTCAGCCCACGGCATGGAAGGTGACGATTCGGGGATGGCAGGCGCAATGTCGATTTGCCTGGCAGTGCTTCAGATTGGTGCAGCAGCCCTTGTTGTTCACTTGGTGCGGTCCCGTTTTCAAAGGAGCCGGCCTCCACGAACGATCGAGGCCAAAGCCGTTGCGTACGTCCTTCGCCGGGTGAGCGAGCCTGGGCATCGGATCAGAGAGGGACCCGCCGTTCTTCAGGTTTTCAGGCATTGAGGAGAAGGTTCAGTTCGAACTGACGGACGCCAGGTGCGTCCGCAGTACGCGTATTCAGAACCTCAACTTCAAGGAGTCCCAATGTCAAGAACGAAAATCATCTCGATTGCCGGAGCGGCCGTTGTTATCGGCCTGATTCTGGTGCTCGCGATCCGCTCGGGTGACGAATCGGCTTCCCCTCAGAACGTCGACGGAGCTTTTCTCACCCAAATGGTCCCGCATCACGAAGGGGCAATAGAAATGGCAGAGATCGCCAAGGAACGGGCTCAGCATCCGGAGATAGTTCAACTCGCGAACGAAATCGTAAGAACCCAGACGTCGGAGATCCAGCGCCTGAACGAGATTCACGAAAGTGTTTTCAACACCTCGATATCTGGCAGTGATCAAGGTGATCTCGGGATGGATCAATCCATGATGGGAATGGACATGGACATGGATGCGCTTGAGACAGCGAGACCATTCGATCGTGAATTCATCGATCAGATGATCCCGCATCACCAGGGAGCAATCCGCATGGCTCGAGTCCAACTACGCTACGGCGAGGATCAGGAGACCAAGGATCTCGCGACGCAGATAGTAGATGCGCAAGCACGCGAAATCGAACAGATGAACGCCTGGCGCAAAGCCTGGTACGGCGAAACCTCTCCCTCGGGCGGGGTGCCGGATCTCGACGAAATGGACATGAGTGCCCCGGTCGAAGGCATGGACCACTCGGGTCACTGAGACGAGAGTCGAAGCGCGGGGACGCGGCCTGGACGGCCGCGTCCCCGAGCGCTACTCACTGGAACGAAAGTAGCTCAGGGCTATGAAGTCCTGCGCCACTGCCTGAGGTAGGGCCTGGGGCTGCTCGGGTTGCCACCTCGATACCAACCCGGGCGCGTCCACATCTCGAAGTGGAGGTGACACGCACTGGACCTGCCCGTAGAGCCGACATATCCGATCACCTGGCCTGCCCTGACCTTCTGACCCGGTCTCACCCTGGGTCGTTTGATCATGTGCATGTAGACATAGTCGAATTTCGAGTCCGTGCCCCGCACCACCGCATAATTCCCGGCACCGCCGGCCTGGTAATCGATCAGGCGGACCCTGCCTGTCTTGGCGGCCACGATCTTCTTTCCGCAGGGAGCCATCAGATCCTGCCCCTGGTGACCTCGGCCCGCTCCAAGCCCGTCGCCCCACGAAACCCTTGACCTAACGGGAAAAACACCTTTGGAACTGTTTGCGGACGTACTGCCACCGATGCTCACGCCTCCGGAGGCGGTCGCCGCATGGGCGGCTTCAGTGCCGAGCGTGAAGAAGCCCCAGAAGGTGACGGCCGCCGCAACGACAAAGGCTGCGACGATTTTCATTGATTGAAACCGGACCAAAGTGCTCTCTCTTCTGGCCTTCGGGGTTAGCTGTCGGGCTCGCGCTGAAAGAGTTGCGCTACGGATCACAGTGATCCGATTCGCCCCGTGGCGATGTCTCGCCAAGTGGTTCCCCCGATCCGGATATGTCC
>Ga0105046_10009952_pt1 | contig 14825 bp, 12 predicted proteins | sample MAT03_FD_78385 | JGI IMG/M metagenome (GOLD analysis project Ga0105046, IMG submission 78385) | Freshwater microbial communities from Lake Fryxell liftoff mats and glacier meltwater in Antarctica - MAT-03 (megahit assembly) | ecosystem: Environmental > Aquatic > Freshwater > Ice > Liftoff... | reverse complement strand
TGGCAACCACGCCTTGCCAAGTGGTCGGCCAGATTGGGCGTTTTGGGACAGGCTCTAGCTACTTGGTCTCGTGTAGATGTCGTAAGCATTCGATCGACATGGAGGACCGGTAGAACGCGATTCGTGGCTATCGGATGAGCCAGCGACAACCTGTAGTCCAGGCCGTCTCCGTTGCTTCGGTCCTCCATGTGCCAGCCGCCGCGCCGCGGGGGATTGCCGTTAGATGCGGTTCGGGTCACACCGAAAGGGTCAGCAGGTGCGTGACCGACCTGTGAGTTAGGCAAGATGTCAATGTCCGATAATATATATTGTGTAATTTACATTTGGGCCAAACAGCGAACAAGCCCGTTGAATCTGTGGATTGTGGAGAACCAGTCGATGTGACGTGACAAAAAAAGCGACGCAGTATTGCTGCGTCGCTTGGATACCCCGACAGGTGGCTTTCGGGTTCAGATGGCGAAGCGGAGGGCCAGGTAGAACGCGTCCTGGTCCAGATCCCCCAGATGGATGGATTCATAACCAATGCCGACACCCAGGCCGCGAGATTCGCCTTTGGTGATGGTCAACGAGCCCTCGATGCCCCAGGTCCATCCGAACTCTGTCGAGCCTTCACCATCGATATCGACATAGCCGATGCCGGGGCCAAATTTCCCGATGACCTCAATGCGATTCCGATCGTTCAGATCGGTAAAAACACCAGCCACACCCAGGGCGAAGGGTGCAATGGCCCATAAATCGACGTTATCCTGGCCGATCCACGTCTTGACTGTGGCGCCGAGTCCAAGGATGCCACCAATCGGGACCGAATCCTTCTTCCGATAGCCAGATACGGCAAAGGCGGAGCCTGAGAGGTAGACAGCAGACTGCTCATCCTTGACGCCATCGACCTCAACCGAGTTCCAGCCGACCGAGACTTCGACACGACGCTCCTTCCAGGCGGCGCCACCAAGCAGGTCGAACATGCCTTGGCCGCTAGTCTCTTCTGCGGCAGCGGGTGCTCCGGCATTTTCTTTTGGGGCAGCGGGCGCTCCGGTATTCTCCTCTGCAGCAGCGACTGCTCCGCACATGAACAGTGGAACAAGCAGGGGGCGTAGACGGTTCATGGGGACTCCGTCAAGGGGTAATACCAGGGTGGGCAGGCGTCGTCCAGCAGCCAGGGCAGGGCCAATCGCTCCCATGTGATCGCCTCTACATAGCCAGGAAATTGGCGTTCCCAGTCTCGGAAGCGCGGCGAATGGACCCCCTCGCGTCGGATTACTGGCCGCATTGCCTGGCGGTGATGGCACAATTCATGATGGATGACATGCAGTAGAAAGGAGGTGGCGATCCAGGGTCTGGCCAAGCGAGGCGATATGTCGATCTGCCCCGTGGCTCGCCGATAGCAACCGAAGCGGATGTGCCGGAGGCGGCGCCGCGGCGGATTTCGGCCCCACCGTACCACAGCGCTGGGCAGGTCGGAAAACCAGCCGGCATGGATATCGCGTGTCAGAGCATGCAGGTCCGCCACTGGGCCGATAATCGGCATATCGGCTAGGCTCTTGAACGCCGACGCAGCGGCCCGCTCAGAACGACGGGTTTCCACGCGGCTCAAACAATGCTGCAGGACTGTTCCTACTCCGCCTCGGCCACGACGAAGGATCCATTCAGAAACAGATACCGGATAGTCGGGATCTAAGAGTAGCTCGGGATCGATTCGCAAAACCAAGGCGCCAGATGCGTTACGGCGAAGGCCCATGAGGCTGCGACTGCAGGAACGTACGGAGATCTCGACCTGTGGCAGCAGCCGGCGAATAGCCTCAATCCGGGCGACAGTATCTGATGCAACAACCGGGTTGATCATTGACTAAACCACGCAGAGATCGCTATCATGCGAACAGTCTGGAACCGACGCGAATGATTGTAGCCCCCTCTTCGATGGCGATGGCGAAGTCGCCGGACATACCCATCGACAGTCCCGGGAGTCCGTGCGCCTTGGCCGCTTCCGCCAGCCGTCGGAAACAGGTTCGGGCCTCACTGGCCGCGGAGTGTCCGTCTAGATCGGGAGCCATGGTCATGAGACCGATCAGATCGAGGCATGCATGTCGGCGTACGTGCTCGACAGCCGCCGACAGGCCTTCTACTGACAGACCCGCTTTGGCAGCCTCGCCACTGGTGTTGACCTGGAGGTAGACTGGGAACTTAAGACCCCCTGCCTGGCAGGTCTTGGCCAGCCGATCCACATGGCCGGGGTCACACAGGCTGTGCAGGACGTGCGCGCTTGAAGCGACTTGTGGCAATTGCCGCCCCTGGACCCGGCCAATGTAATGCCAGCGGTCGCCCCGCTCCGCCGCTAGGCGCATCTGCTGGAGGTGATCGACCCGGTTTTCTCCGAAATCGGTGATCCCAGCTGCGCGCAAGGCGGGCAGCACCGCCGGCTCCTGACTCTTGGTCACGGCCACCAGGGTCACGGTGGTCGGGTCGCGGCCTGAGGCGGAGCAGGCGTCAGCTAGCTCACGCCTGACCGCGGCGACGTTGGCAGCGATACGTGAGGCATTCATGGTCATGCCATGGCATTATCGGGAACCACGGCCGGGTCTACTTGCTCGGCGTCTCAGCCTTGTCGTCCATCGCAGGGGCGTCGGCATCTACCACCAGCTTCTGGGCGACTGCCCAGGCATGCCAGGCATCGATCGCACTCTGTCGCTTGGCCTCATCGGCACGCGGATCGAAGGTGAAATCCTGCTTGGTCGTCTCGCGCAGGATGTCATGGCTGCGCCGGCGGATCAACGGATTGGAGCTGGCAAGAGCGGTAACCAGGGCCGGCACGGCCATGAGCCCACGCCCTCGCAAATGGACCTCGGCGGCCTGGGCCTCGGTCCCGGTGGTGCTGGCCAGGTTTGCGCAGGCGTCGCGGTCGGGGTCGACAGCTTGGGCTCCTGCCGGCGCATCGGAGGCGTCATCCGCCGGTAGTCCTGGCCAGGAGAAGCGGGCACCTTCTTCCTTCCACCATTTTTCCAGGGCTTCGATGCGCTTATTGCGTACCTCTGGGGTCTGGCCGACCTCCAGACCCCAATCCAAGGTGGTGGCCCGCCTGATGGTGTCGATGGAGCGTTTAACGACGGCGGTGTCATCGCTGCGCAGCAACTTGAAGAGGACAGGAAAAATCTCCTTGTTGCGCAGTTCGCACAGCCCAGCTGCGGCCTCGACGGCAGTCGACTGGTCCGAACTGCGCAATTGTTCGATCAGCACTTGGTCTTCGCTGGCCGACCAGTTGGCATCCCACCACGCCTTCAGCTTCTCGGTGGTGATATCCTTGGTCGGCAAACGGGTGATGGCAGCGAGCGCATCGCGCGCGCCAGATTGCACTCCCTTATCTTGGTGATCAAGGAGTTCGGTCAGCCGCGGGATCGCCTTACGCTCGCGAACCAGCGTCGAAACCATGGCGAAATGCTCCAGATCACCGGCAACGGTGATCTCCTGGCTAGCCTTGACGATGAAGGGATACAGACGACGGATCTCTCGGATTTTCTGATTTTTGCGCAGGTCCAGCACGATGTCGCAGGCCCCATAGACGTCTCCGAATGCCGGTTTGGCTAAGGCGGCGCACAGACGCGGGAATGCGGTGGGCCAGTTGTCAGCGCGCACCAGGGTGGCGACGGCACGTCCCATCGGATCGCCGTCGTTGTCGGCGGTGCGCATGCGCTCGATGAGGCCGTCGATGAAATCGTTCGGGACCGGGTTTGGATCCTTGGGCAGGGACAGATCCCAGGAGACATCCTTGGCCGAGGGGCCAGGTCCTGCGGCGACCCGGCCAGGAGCAGAATCCCCAGATTTTCCTGAACCCACGCTGCCTTTGGGAGCAAAGTTCTTGCTCACCCAGCGATCCCCGACTAGCACTTCACCGCGCGCCGCACGCGCTCCCTGATGTTGCGGATCGATCTTGACCACCTTGGCGTATAGCTGCTGGGCCTTGGTCGGCTGGCGGTTGTCGCCACACCAGCGAGCCAGGGCATACACCGCCTCGGCATCGCTCATGTCGGTTTTCGCCTGCATCTCCTCAAAAGTTTCCGCCCATGCGGCGGCAGTGAGGAGAGTGGCGAGGATGAGGTGTCGGATCATGGCGTACCCAGATGAACGCGTATGGTCGTGGTAGGTTCGGGCCAGGCAGCCGACCTGCGCCCATCCTTCCACCGCCGTATCACCTGCCGGCACGGACGTGCTTGGCTACCAGATCCCGGCCCTAGCATGTGCTGACGGACACCACATGCCCATACCTTACGTTATCGAGAAGGACTCGCGCGGCGAGCGAACCTACGACATCTACTCGCGCCTGCTCAAGGACCGGATCATCTTCCTCGGCGAACCGATCGACGACTTCGTTGCCAACGTCGTGGTCGCTCAGTTGCTCTTCCTACAAAGCCAGAAGCGTGACGCCGACATCACCTTGTACATCAACAGTCCGGGCGGCGTGATCAGTTCGGGTTTCGCGATCTACGACACCATGCAGTACCTGACTTGCGATGTGGCCACCGTGTGCATCGGCCAGGCTGCCAGCATGGGCGCCTTCCTGCTCGCCGCTGGCACCAAGGGCAAGCGCTTCGCCTTGCCGCACAGCCGCATCATGATCCATCAGCCGATGGGCGGAACCTCCGGCCAGGCCAGTGACATAGAGATCCAAGCCCGCGAACTGATCCGCCTGAAGAAGGAGCTTAACCGCATCCTGTCCGAGACGACCGGCAAACCGATCGATCGGGTCGCCAAGGATACCGAGCGCGACCACTACATGAGCGCTGATGAGGCCTGCGCCTATGGCATCGTCGACAAGGTCGTGACCAAGCCCGCGGCGGAGAAGTGACCCCGTGAGCAAGCGCAAGGGAGACGCCGGCCTCGATAGCTGCTCGTTCTGTGGCCGCCACAGCGGCCAGGTCCAGCGGCTCATCCAGGGGCCGCCAGGCACCTACATCTGCAATGAGTGCGTCGATGTCTGCTCGACCCTGATCCGTGACCAGAAGTCGGACAAGACGGCGGACAAGAAGACTTCGATGAAGGATGCGGCCACCCCGCGACCCAATCCGAAGCTCGCCAGTCCGCAAGAGATCAAGGCTCACCTCGACCAGTACATCATCGGCCAGGACCGCGCGAAGCGCGTCATCTCGGTTGCCGTGTACAACCACTACAAGCGCCTACGCCACAACCAGGTCGGCGCCGGTGTCGAACTCGAGAAGTCGAACATCCTCCTGCTCGGCCCTACCGGCTGCGGCAAGACCGCCATCGCGCGTTGTCTCGCCAAGTTGCTGAACGTCCCCTTCGCCATCGGCGACGCGACTACCCTCACCGAGGCCGGCTATGTCGGCGAAGACGTCGAGAATCTGATCCTGCGGCTGTTGCAGAGCGCGGACTTCGACGTCGCCCGCTGCGAGACCGGCATCATCTACGTCGACGAGATCGACAAGATCGCGCGCAGCGCCGGCAACGTCTCAATCACCCGCGACGTCAGCGGCGAGGGCGTCCAGCAGGCGCTCCTCAAACTCATCGAAGGCACGGTCGCGAACGTCCCGCCTGGCGGTGGTCGCAAGCACCCAGAGCAAAAATACATCCAGGTCAACACCGAGAGCATCCTGTTCATCGTCGGGGGCGCCTTCAACGGCCTACCCGAGATCGTCGGCCGCCGCCTGGGCGACAAGCGCGTTGGCTTCCGCATCTCCGAGGTTGATGCGGCGCGCACCGCTCTTGAGGCAGATGACGCTGAATACGCCCTACTGCAGCACGTCCTGCCGCAGGATCTGGTCGATTTCGGTATGATCCCTGAATTTATCGGACGCCTGCCGGTGGTCTGCGCACTCACCCCGCTTTCTGAGGACGCACTGATCAACATCCTGTCCGAGCCGAAGAACGCTTTGGTCAAGCAGTACCAGGCACTGTTCGGCATGGAGGGCGCCACGCTGACCTTCAGCGAGGACGCCTTGCGCGTGATCGCCCGTAAGGCACACGAACGCAAGACTGGAGCCCGCGCCCTGCGCGCCATCCTGGAAGAGGTCATGCTCGACCTGATGTTCGATGTGCCTGTGCTGGTCAAGACACAGAAGGAATTCCTGGTCGACGCCGCCTTCATCGAAGGTCGTCGGGCGATCACCGACCCGCCGGCTGGACGCAAATCCGCCTAGACCTCAGCCATGCATCTCCCGGATCCGCGCGCCGATCTCGTTCACCCTGACATCACGGTTCGGCTCGCTGCGGTCCGCTCTCTGCACCGCTTGTCGACCATGGCCACCCGGCGCGGCAGCAATGTCCACGTCCACACCAACCATTCGTTCAGCGTGTTCCGCTCGGCCAGCGAAGCCGTGTGGGAGGCCCGCCAGGCCGGCCTGGAGGTGTTTGGCGTCAACGATTTCTATACCACCGGCGCTTACGATGAATTCACCGCCGCGTGCCAGTCCATCGGCCTACCATCGGTCCTTGGGCTGGAGGCGATCGCATGTGATCGCGACTTGACTGAGGCCGGAACCCTGGTCAACGACCCGGCCAATCCAGGCAAGATCTATCTCTGCGCCAAAGGCGTGACCAGGCCGGGCAACCCGGAAGCACAAGCGGCCCTGGCCCGACTTCGTTGCTTCCAGGAAAGCCGGAACAAAGCCTTGCTGGTCAAGGCCGACGCCCATTTCCGGGCGACGGTCGGGGCGGCAGGTCCTGGATGGAAGGACGTCGTTGGCTTGACGCCGCTGGGTAACACGACCGAGCGGCATGTCGCCAAAGCCATCCTCGGTCGCATCCGGGAAGTCGCCGTCGAACGCAGCATGCCGGCGACCGATGCCTTCCTGGCTGTGGCAGGCAAACCACTTGTCGGCACCGATGCGGACCAGCAGAACGTGATCCGTGGCCAGTTGCTTAAGGCCGGCAAGCCGTGTTACGCCCCGGAGGATCCCGGCGCGTTTCCGCCGGTTGAGGAGATCCGTGCCATATTCGTCCAACTGGGTGCGATTCCGACCTACCCCGTCCTGGGCAACCCGCTGACCGGGGCCGAGACCGATGTGCGCGCGTGGTGCGACCGCCTAGAGACTTGGGGCTTCAGCGCCCTGGAATTGATTCCCTCGCGCAACACCGAGGACCGTGTCGCAGCGGTGGTCGCCGAGGCCCGTCGTCGTGGTTGGCCGGTCTTCGATGGCACCGAACACAATACTCCGGTGATGGAGCCGCTGACCACCAAGCTCGGCATGGATCAGCGCTTCCGCCCCGTCTTCCGTGCTGGCGCACTGGTCCTGCTTGGGCATCAAGAGCTTGTCTTAGCCGGCCAGCCCGGCTACTGCGACGAGGCGGGACGCCCACGTACTAACGGGTATGATCGTTGCCTGCGTGCAGGAGAACGACGCTGCGCCGCCGCCGCGACCTGGGCCTGAATAGAAAGACACGACATGCTGATCACACCCCGCTCCAAGCTGCTGTTCATCGGTGATTCGATCACCGACTGTGGTCGCAAACGACCAGTTGCAGAAGGGCTGTTCGATCCACTCGGCAACGGCTATGTCGCCCAGGTGTCGGCAATCCTCGGCGCGACCTACCCTGACCGACCCATGCGCGTGATCAATACGGGTTGCTCGGGTAACACGGTGCGGGATCTCAAGACGCGATGGCAGGGCGACGTCCTCGATCTGAAGCCAGACTGGCTGTCGATCATGATCGGCACTAATGATGTGTGGCGCCAGTTTGATTCGCCTCTGTTCCCGGAAGTCGCAGTGCCAATCGACGAGTACGAGCAAACCCTCGACGCCCTGGTCGGCACGACCAAACCGCTGCTCAAGGGCATGGTGCTGATGACCCCCTTTTATGCCGAGCCCAACCTGGCCGACGCGATGCGCGCCAAGATGGACCAGTATGGCAAGGTCGTCTTGTCCACAGCAAAGAAGCACGGGGTCATCGGGGTCGATACCCAGGCTGCCTTCGACCGTGCGCTGAAGCATCAGCACAGCACCAACCTGTCGTGGGATAGGGTTCATCCGAACGCCATCGGCCATATGCTGATCGCTAGAAGTTTCCTAGATGCCGTCGGCTATGTCTGGAGTCCCGTTCGTCGTGAGAAGTAGAGCCTGCTGATCGGCTGGCCACCAGCCGATCGCGCTGTGCAACCTCTGGTCAGTTCAGCTGATCGCTTCGTTGACCCCCGCGTTGAGTATAGCCGCCATGACTACCCCCGATTGGACCTTTGTCGTCAATTTCCGTTTCCCGGTGGTCTTCACGCGTGATGCATTCGCCCAGGACAATACGGCCCTAGCCGACCTGATGAGCCCTGCCGAGGGCCTGCCTATTTCCCGCGCTGTCGTCTTCGTGGATCAATCCCTGCTGTTGGTCAGGCCAGGTTTGATCCGCGACATCCATGCGTGGTTTGCCGCTCAGGCGCATCGCCATATCACCCTGGCAGCCGCCCCCGAACCGGTCGATGGGGGCGAGGCGGCCAAAAACGGGCTCGCCATCGTCGAACGGGTCGCCCGGCTCGGCGTCGATCTGGGACTGTGCCGACACGCCTATGTGATCATCATCGGCGGTGGCGCCGTTCTTGATGCGGTTGGACTGGGCGCCTCCCTGTTCCATCGCGGCCTGCGCCAGATCCGGCTGCCGACGACCACACTCGGCCAATGCGACGCCGGTCTGGGCGTCAAAAATGCCGTTAATCTATTCGGCCTGAAAAACCTGATCGGCACCTTTACCCCGCCATGGGCAGTGATTGATGACGCCCGCTTTCTGGAAAGCCAAGACGATCGTACCTGGCGCGCCGGCCTCGCCGAGGCGGTTAAGGTGGCTGCGATCAAGGACGCCGCCTTCTTCGCCCGCATCGAAGCACTCGCTCCACACCTGCGGACGAGGCAATTGGCTGCCCTGGAGGAGGTTGTTCGGACCTGTGCCGAGTTGCATCTGACGCACATCACCACGAGCGGCGATCCCTTCGAACACGGTTCGTCTCGGCCTTTGGATTTCGGTCACTGGTCTGCCCATCGATTGGAAGCCTTGTCTAAACACCGTCTGCAGCATGGAGAAGCTGTCGCCATCGGCGTCGCCCTGGATGCGCTGTATGCATCTGCCATCGGGCGCCTGACCCAGGTGGATGCCTTGCGAATAGTCTCAGTGCTGCGTGAATTAGGGTTCCGACTCTGGGATCCCTGCTTCGACCTGCGTGACGCAGAAGGACGACGCCAAGTATATGCCGGATTGGCGCAGTTCCGCGAGCATTTGGGAGGCCGATTGACCTTGGCCATGCCTGATGGGCTTGGCAATCGATGCGATATCGGCGAATTCGATGAGGCCACATGCGAAGTGGCCCTTTCCCGCCTGCAGCAGGAGTCCCGTCTGTCTGCCACCCTCGCTGTCCGTCCTACGATCTCTCTGTAAGCATTGACCTGTATAGGTGTTATATCGGGTATCTCGGGTATCTCTGGTATCTCTGATGCTCTCTTTGCTCTAGTTGTTTGTGTTTTTTCATTATTCCCCGTTTGCCATTGTTGCCTGTTTTCAATGTGACGCTCACATACCAAAACCGAACGGTCGGTATTTTTAGTTTGAGTACCGGTTGTCCGGTATTTTGATTCTGTGAGTGTTCACCCAAAACTGACACGAATCGCCAAGGTGCGTATCGACATGAGCCAGGTCGAAAAACAGGGACAATCCCACCTGAATGCCGAATGGCAGGCTCGCAGAGACGATCTGACAGCTAGCAAGCCGGATATGTCCATACGACCGGACCTCGACTCGAAAGGTCCGACCGAGGACAACAAACCAGCGGAATCCGTAGAACCCCATGAAGGGTACGAACAGCGTTACCCCCCTGTGCGCAGTTTGGGCACCGGGGGAATGGCCAAGGTCTGGCTAGCTCGGCAAACTTCACTCCAACGTGAAGTTGCCCTGAAGGTCGCCTATAGCCATCTGCAACCTCACCAACGCTTGCTTTTCCGGGCCGAGGCCACCTGCACAGCCTGGCTGGAGCATCCCAACATCGTCCCGGTCTACGATGCAGGAGACGAGTTCATTGTGATGAAGCGGATCGAGGGGGATACGCTCGAACGACTATTGGTACTGGAACGTCTACGCCTGCCGGATGTCGTCGACGTCCTGATCAAGGTGTGCGACGCCCTCGCATTCGCCCACAGCCGGGGCGTCATCCATCGCGATGTGAAGCCGGACAACATCATGGTCGGTCGTTTCGGCGAAGTCGTCCTGATGGACTGGGGTCTCGCCCTGCAGGTCGAAACGGACCAGTCCGGCATCAACCGGGCGCCAACGAAGTCAGCCCAGCGCAGCCTCTGCGCAGGTACACCGGGATACATGGCGCCGGAGATGGCGCGAGGCGACTCCTCACTGATTGGCTACGGCACAGATTCCTTCCTGGTCGGCGCGACCCTCTACAGATGCCTGACTGGGCGACTGCCATTCGATGGCTCCGACGCCTACGAGGCCCTCGGATTCTCTGCCGAAAACGAGTGGCCACCGGTCCTCCAGTTCGCTGCCCAGGCGCCACCACGTTTGATCAATCTGCAGGAACGGGCCATGGCGGACCGTCCAGATGAGCGGCCAAACATCAATGACGTCCGCAGTATCCTACGTGACTGGTTGCGATCGGCTAATGCCGAGGCCGAAGGCAAGCGATGCCACGAGCGCGGCTCCGACCTGCTGCGCATCGCCAGGGCAGCAGGACGTCGCAGCGACGAGGCCTACACGGCCTTCAGTGAGGCGCTCCACTACCTACATCGGGCGGTCACCCTGTGTCCGGAACAGGTCGATTACGGGATGTCGCGCAGCGATGCCGTGCGGGAGTTCGCCTGGGCAGCAGCAAGTGCCGGTGAACCTGGGTTGGCGAGGCTCCTCAAGCGAGGCCGGAAGCAGACGGATTTCGACGGAAGCGAGGCCATTCTTGCCGGTATCAATAGAGACCCAGTCGGCGAGGCCGATGAGCACCGCAGATTGACGAACTCGCTGATCGAATCACGCAACCACCTGGAACTCTTGGGAACGCGTGTAGCTGAGCTGGAAACTGCCCTGGAGCAACGGACCTCCCTGATGGGGAGATGGCGATTAGGAGTCGCCATACTGGCTTTGACGCTGGCCGGGTTGTTCCTGCTGCTGATTTCCCGATAACGGGGCGGCAACACGTTCGACATCGACACCTACAATTACTTCGGCCTGACCACCTCCGAGCACCATACCCTTCAGCGGGCTGACATCAGCGAAATCCCGACCGATGGCGACCAGGATATGGCGATCGCCAGGAATGCAGGCATTGGTCGGATCCAGGTCGATCCAGCCCGCCTGCGGGCCACACCAGACCTGAGCCCACGCATGGGTCGCGTCGGCTCCGACTAAGCGCGGCCTCCCAGGCGGAGGAGCAGTTTCAAGATATCCGCTGATATACCGGGCGCACAGGCCCAAGGTGCGTAATCCGCCGATCAGAACCTGGGCGAAATCCTGACATACTCCTCGCTTGAGGTCGAGCGCATCGAGCACCGGCGTGGCCACATTCGTGGCTGTAGGATCGTAGGCGAACTCGCGATTGATCCGATTGCTGTATGCCAGAGCAGCAGCCAGGACCGGGCGACCCGGACTGAAGTCTGAAGCTGCATAGACACGCATCTCGGCAGCGCACGGAATCTGCGCTGAATCGAAACGGTACTCCCAGGCACCCTGGCAATCGCCTCCTCCTTGCACCATGGGGCTATCCCAGGGCGGGGTGAATTCAGGATCGCAGTAAGGCGGAGTCCGGACCTCGACCTCGCTCATGCTGGCCACCACCAGTTGATGGTGGCCAGTGACGACCGTGAAGCTGTCGGTCGGATTGCCGAAGTAGTCGAAACGCCGGCGTATCACCGCTGGGGTCGGCTCGATATCCAACATATGCGAAAGCACCTGCTGATTGGCCGAAACCCGCGGCGCCAAATGGGCCAGATTCTGCGACAGCGTGACACCGTCGGTGTAGCGATACGTGGTGATGTGGCGGATCCGATAGCGCATCGTCAACCCGGGCCAGCGGGAGCGTCGTCAGACGGGTGCCAGGTGTCGCGAGCGAACGCGCGACTCGGGGCGATATGGGTCAGCCAAGCTGTGGTAACCGCATCCGACAGGGCCGTCAGCGTACCTGAAAGGTCATCGAGCAATTCGACCAGGGCGTGGCCTGCGTCAGCTTTGCACAACTCGACAGGATCGGCGAGGCGGACAGCAGCCTGCAGATGGGTGGCCAGACGCTCAGCGGGGCACGGAAGCGCCCCGACCGCCTCGCGCGGCAAATTGGAAACATGCTCAACGATCTGGTTGACCTGGAAGAGGACGGCACGTGGATTGGTGTGGTCGGTTAGCAGTAGATCCACTACTGGAGCAGCCTGCATGGTGGTCAAGTAGCGGGAACGGTAGGTGATTGCACTGTCTGCCGTACGCAGCAGGGCCTCAAGCTCGGCCGGGAGACCTCGACCATCCTCAAAGGCGGCGTGGATGCAGTCGATGGTGAAGGACGCACGTTCCATACGACGGCCAAGGTCGAGGAAGCGCCACCCTGGGCCACGTGTGGTATTTTCTCGTCCCATCCCGGCAAGGGCGGCGCAGGCTATGACCACCCGGTTGAGCCTAGCCAATGCCTGGTTGGCGTCCTCGCCGCCTTCGGCGGCGAGTTCTGCGTCGAGTGCCGTCAGGGCGCGCCAGGTGTCCGCCGATAGCCGATCGCGGACACCGAAGGCGGTGCGGCGTAGATGCTCGCGCACTACCTTCAGCGGGCCTCCGGCACCATCGGAGATAAGAGCGACCAGTGCGGCACTCGGAGGTCCATTGGCCGGGCTGACACCGGTGACCCGATCCAGCATGGCCAGGTAGGCCGCGATCTGCGCCTGGTCCGCTTCGGCCGAATCCTCGGCCAGACAGGCAAGGGCCGATCGCACCAGTCGGGCAATGTCTTCGGCACGCTCGGCGTAGCGACCAAGCCAGAACAGATTGTCAGCCACTCGACTGGGCAGGTCGATACCACCGCGCTTCAGTTCCAACGGAGCATCGTTGGCACGCAGCAGGCTAACTTCGGGAACGGGTCCTTCGGCCAGGACCCACGCATCCTTGCTGCCGCCGCCGCGTTCGAACCACAACTGCCCGCCATCCCCCTGGGCATCAATCCGTGCCAGGCCTCCGGGCATCACGGTGTAACCATCGCCGTCACGCACGGCGAAAACGCGCAGACTCATGCGCCTGGGCACCACCTTGCCTTCATCCCAGCACGGCACGGTTGAGCGGGCGATGCGTTCGAAGGCGAGATACGCATGCGGTCTGACGCGTATGTCGGCGGCGAGATTGGCCAGTTCCGCGGCGGGGAGTGTGCCTGGAACCACCGGGCGCCCGCGGTTGTTCCAGGCCGGGCGAAGGATCATGTCAGGCAGGTTGGCCACGATGTGGCTGGCCTGGTCGCCGCCCCACCACGCCGGCAGGCCTTCGATCAAGGCTTCCTCGCCGAGCAGCGCGCGCGTGATCGCGGGCATGTAGGGCACCAGGGCCGGGCTGTCGGCAAGACCGCTACCCAGGCTGTTGGCGATCGCCACATTGCCGGCACGCACTGCCCCGACCATGCCCAGCACACCCAGGGTACTGTCGTTGCGCAGCTCCAATGGATCGCAGTAATCATCTGCCAGGCGTCGCAACACGACGTCGACCGGAATCAGGCCACCGAGCGTCTTGAGAAATACCCGCTCATCGCGCACCGCGAGGTCGTCCCCCTGCACCAGGGTAATGCCGAGGTACTGGGCAAGATACGCGTGTTCGAAATAGGTTTCCGAATACGGACCCGGAGTCAGCAGCACGACGCGCGGATTGTCGCGATTGCGGAGCGCCAGCGACAACAGCTGTTCACGCAGGCGTATGAAGAACCCAGCGAGGCGGTTGACCCGCATCTCGCGGAAGGGTTCGGGCAAGGCGCGCGACAATACGATGCGATTCTCAAGCGCGTAGCCGGAGCCAGATGGCGTCTGGCAGAGATCGGCAGCGACCCGCCACTGTCCATCTGGGCAGCGCACCAGTTCACACGCGTAGAGGTGCAGGCGCGTCCCACCGGGGACCGGCACGCCATGCAACGGGCGAAGGAACTGCGGATGGCCGAACACGATGCCGGGCGGAATGATGCGATCACGAATTAGGCGCTGTTCACCGTAGGCATCGGCGAGGAATCGGTCGATCGCCAGGGCCCGCTGCGCGATGCCTGCCGAAATACGGGCCCATTCGCCGGCATTGACGATCATCGGCAGCGAATCCAACTGCCACGGCCGGTCTGCTGCCGCACCATCGCGGAACAGGTTGTAGGTTACACCGTTCTCCCGGATGATGCGACGGCACTGCTCCCAACGGCGGTTGACCTCGCGTGCGCCGAGCCGGTCAATATGCCCGAGCAGCTCATTCCAACCAGGGCGCGGAACCCCGTCCGGACCATGGCATTCATCCCAGCGGCCGGGCTCTATGGGGTAGCGGGATGTGGTGAGGGCTTCGAGCATACGCAACCGGCGGTAGACGGACTATCCCCGTCGCAGGTCGAGCGTGAAGGGGCAATCGGGGTCAAGCTTGGCAGGCTGGACGGTACGCACACCCGGGGAAAACCCGAGGTGCTGGAAGCGCGAGACACGCCGGCCTTCGGCTTCGAAGGCGTTCACCGGCCGGTTGTCGTAATTGCGTCCGCCCGGATGGATGACGTGGTAGGTGCAGCCGGCGATCGCCCTGGCGTTCCAGGAATCGACGATGTCGAAGCCCAGCGGCGTATGCACGCCTATCGTCGGATGCAGGCAGCTTGACGGCTGCCAAGCGCGATAACGCACGCCGGCGACATATTCACCCTGGGTTCCGGTCGGATGGAG
>Ga0105046_10009950_pt1 | contig 14827 bp, 13 predicted proteins | sample MAT03_FD_78385 | JGI IMG/M metagenome (GOLD analysis project Ga0105046, IMG submission 78385) | Freshwater microbial communities from Lake Fryxell liftoff mats and glacier meltwater in Antarctica - MAT-03 (megahit assembly) | ecosystem: Environmental > Aquatic > Freshwater > Ice > Liftoff... | reverse complement strand
CGCACACAGGTTCGCCACCACTTGCCTTCGGTTCGTGGTAAGCTATTGAAATCGGCAAACCGTTTCCGGAGTGCGTGTCATGCGGATATCTGCGGCTCTTTTGCTCATCGGCTTCTCGGTAATGCCCTCCGCGTATGGCCAATCGTCGATCTACTCGAAGGCTGTGCCACCGACGGCCGCAACGCTCGACTCGATTAACCTGACGACACAATGGACGACCGTTGTGCCCGTCGGCGGACGATCCGATAGCGTCGGCTTGGTGCAAGTTGTGCCGGGCGGGCAGATATTCGTGCAGACCATCGCCGGGCTACTCGTCGCCATCGACGAAAGAACGGGTGCCCAGCAATGGACTTTGAAGTACGATTCGTCGAACGCGACGATCTATCCGATCGGCGTCAATTCCCGCTTCGTGTTCGCGGTGAATGTATTGAAGATCTACTGCATCCAGCGCTACACCGGTACGGTCGAATTTTCGTATTCGTTGCCACTCATCCCGACGTCGGGCCCAACCGCCGATGACACGGGTTTCTACCTCATTTTGAATAGCCAACGCATCGCAGCGTTCGATTTGCCATCTGCAATTGCCGTCCCCGATAAAGCCCTCGCCGCCTTGAAAGCAAAGGGTGGTAGCATTGTCAACGACCCAAAAACTCGCAACCCCGCAAATATCGTCGCAGACCGCTATCCGAGCGGTGCGCGGAAATCGCTGTTTGCAGAAGATCGCTTCGAAGAGACGAAAATCACACTCGCGACCGCAGAGCCATCGGGAAACGTCTCGCAGCGTACGCCTTCGCTATCGGTGTTGCCGACCATGCAGCCACCCTACCGCCTTTACGACGACAAGGGGCGTTACCTGAACAAGACCGAATCGGTCGGCCTCGCGTACAGTCTACGACAGCCTTACAGTTTCAAAGACCCTGCTACAGGGCAAATTCAACGCACTCCCTCGCTGTCGACGATGCCATCTATGGCCGCAGTAGCGGAGAAAACGAACTTGCGCGAGCGGGGGCTGGAACCGCAGTTGCGTTGGGCGTTCGGTTCGTCGATTCGTCTGGCTTACCAGCCGCTCACCACGCGAAGCCGTGTCTGGGTGACGAGCGATACGCCCGCAATTCTGGCACTGCAAAAAGAAAACAACGTTCCGCAAGTCGATGCGAAAATGCCCGATGCCGCAACCGCAGCTTCCGCACAGGCCGACGATGTGGCGTACATTCCGCTCGATGGGGGCAATCTGCTCGCGCTCGATCTGACGAGCGGCGGAAACGCGACGCTCCGACCCGTTTGGCGTGCGAACGTCGGTGGCGTGCTGACAAGAAGCCCGCTGGCTACGAACAACGGGATCTTTCAGCCTTCGGAAGGTTCCGGTGTCGCACGGATCGATCCGAAAACGGGCGAAGTAACGTGGCGAACATTGAGCACAGATGATTATCTCCTTGCGGTGAACGATGAACGTGCATACGTCCGCGACCGGCTCGGCCGCGTTCATGTGTACGATCGCACCCGTGTCGCCGACTCCGTAACGAAGCGTGCCGTGGCACTGAGTTCGATCGATCTCGGCGAGTTCCGCATCCCGACGATGAACGAACAAACCGACCGAATTTTCCTCGCATCGGACAATGGCTTGATCGTCTGCCTACGCGACAAAGCCCCTAAATACAACGTCCCGATGACAGTCGCGCCGCCACTCCACAAACCGTTGCTCGATCTCCAGAAAAAACCCGACGCGGCCGCGCCGACGGCAGCCGAGCCAGCACCTGCACCGAAAACACCGTAATCGAGCGGTCCAGTCAAATTGACTTCAAAACAAACGTGGTGGGATACAACACTCCGTAGTCCACCCGTTCCTTTTTGAGGTTCGTTATTATGTCAATCTCTCGCCGTTCGTTTCTGGCTGCCACTGGTGCGGCCACACTCGCTGGTGTGGCTCGTGCCGAGACGCCAAAAGCTCCGAAGTTTCAACTCGGCCTCGTGACTTACAACGTTGTCCAGTCGTGGGATCTGCCCGCGATCTTAAAGGTGTGTCAAGCGAACGGTATCGCGGCGATCGAGTGTCGCACGACGCACAAACACGGCGTCGAACCGACACTGACTGCCGGTGAACGCAAGACCGTGAAGCAGCAATTTGCCGATGCTGGTGTAAAGTTCTGGGGCTGTGGTAGTATCTGCGAGTTTCACGCGGCAGACAAATCGGTGGTCGCTAAGAACGTCGAAGACTGCAAGAAATTCGTACAACTCGTCGCCGACCTCGGCGGGAAGGGTGTGAAGGTTCGCCCGAACGGCGTGGCGAAGGGCATGACCGTCGAAGCTGCTTGCAACCAGATCGGTGAGGCGCTGAAGTTGTGCGGGAAAGCCGCCGCCGATGCGGGGATCGAAATCTGGGTCGAAGTTCACGGGCCCGTGACCGCAATCCCCAAAAACATGAAGGCGATCATGGACGCTTGCGGGCACAAATCCGTCGGCGTCACCTGGAACTCGAACCCTACCGACATCGTCGACGGTTCGATTGCCGCTGGTTTCGAGTTGCTCAAATCGCACATTAAAGCGTGCCACATCAACGACCTGACGAACGACAAAGCGGGCAAGTACCCGTACCGCGACCTGTTCCAGCGCCTACAAGCGATCGGCTACGACCGCTACACGATGTGCGAAGTCGGCAAATCGTACGACGTCGAAACCGGCACGCAATTCCTGAAAGAGTACCAGGCGATGTGGTCGGAGTTGGTGAAGGGTTGAAAAGAGATTTAACCTCAGAGGGCCAGAATTGACTCCAGCCACTACCCACCCACCCATCCCTGGACTCATTCCCGATTTTCGGAACCAACCTAACCCAGTAACGACTTACGTCCGATTTTGGTCGTCTGAAATCAGGCCAGAACCAAAGTTTCGGCAGTTCTATTGGGCAGACCTGCGCCCTTTGCCCTTAAAATTCTTTGCTGAACGGTTACGCTCTTACCAACCCGGTTCGTCGTGAAAATTGACGCCCGTGGGTGTGTCTGCGGCGGTTTTGTGCCGCGCTTTCACGACTGCCTCAGCGAGTTCGAGATCGTCTTTCGTCGTGATCTTGAAGTTAGTCGTGCTACTCGCTACCACATAGACCGCGTGGCCAATCGCTTCCATCAATTGTGCATCATCGGTGATCGCGGCACTGTGCTGGCAGCGTTTCGCGTATGCTTCGACGAGCCAGTCGCGGCGGAAGACTTGCGGCGTCTGTGCCTGCCAGAGTCCCTGTCGCGGCACCGTGTCGAGTATCCGTAGCGATTCCGCATCCACTTTTTTGAGCGTGTCCGCCACCGGTACCGCAAGCATCGCGGCCCCGTGAGCTTGTGCGGCCGCGAACACCGAATCGATCTGCGACGCCGTCACCAGTGGCCTTACCGCATCGTGAACGGCCACGTGTTCGACATCGTCCGGGATTCGTGCCAGCGCGTTCGCCACCGACTCGAATCTCTCGGATCCGCCTTCGACAATCTCCGCATTAACGAATGCGAGTAGGTGCCCGAACCGTCCGCGAAACGTGTCCGTGTCTTCCGGCGAAATGACGATGTATACGCGCGAGACGTCCTTGCGCGTCCAGAACAATTCCGCCGACCGCTGCCAGATCGGTCGGCCATCCAGCCCGACAAACGGCTTCTTTTCCAGCCCACCAAACCGCGACGACTGACCCGCAGCCGGGATGATAACAGCTGACGACGACATTTTGGCAATCTCACTTTGACACGATTAATAAACAGAAACCTAGCGGGCTAACATTGCGCGTCCTTCATCGATTGTTGCCAGTCCGAAAGGCTCGTTCGCCATTCGTTCCACATCGTTTCTTGATCGGTCAAGAGTTGTTCCACATCGAGAGCGTGTCGATCCATCGCCTCGAGTTTCGCGTCCCATGCGCCGTGCAGTGCCGTCACAGTTGGCAGATGATCGTCGTCGCGTTGCACCGGTTTCGGCGCGACGACATCCGCAGGCTTATCGTACTTTTGCAAGTCCGATAAGCAACTGGAGATCGCTTGTTCGATCTCGGCCAGCGTCGCGCGCCAGCCCATTTCGTTCGCGTTCATGATCGCCCCCACGATCGAGAAATCGTGCCTTCCCCCGAAAGCACGGGCGTCAATAGCGAAACTTCGCCGCGGTGGGGAGAGCAATTCTGCGGAATGGGTTCTGGTACAAATTAGCAATTATTTATTGAAATGCAATTCATCAAAACCTGTCACGACTTCACGAGCAACGGCAAATGGATTTATGTCGAAGTGTCAGTTAGAAAACGCCGCACGGCCCGTCGGTTGGGACGGGCCGTGCGGAGGATGGTCGGGCGGTCGGGGGATTCGCCCGCACCATCTCGCGAAATTGCGGATCGGGGAATCACGCTTCTCGCTTTGCGTCGGCCAAGCGGCGAATCCGCTCGGTTAAAAGTGCTACGTCGAAAGGCTTTTTGAAGACTTCGTTGAACCCGTACTCGGTCAGCTTCTCGGGCGCGGCTTCGTCTTCGCCCGCCAAGCCCATAATTAGGGTTTGGCCGTACGCTTCGTTTTTGCGAAGGTTCGTCGCGATTTGCATCGATTCGCTGCGGCCGAGGCCGAGGTCGATGATGATCGTGTCGGGGTGGAAGCTTTGTGCCAATGTCCCCGCTTCGAAGCCGCTTTGGGCGAGTTCGTACTTGTAATCGTCGACTTCCGGAAGTAGCTCTTTAATGCGGTCATTGAAGAGCTTTTCGGTACCGATGAGTAGCACCTTGTGCCATTCTTCCTCCTCGAGTTCGCCGAGTGGCATACCGTGTTCTTTGAGGAACCGGATGAGTTGCTCGCGGGGGATGCGGCGATCCTGGCTACCGGGAATCCGATAGCCTTTGAGCCGACCGCTGTCGAACCATTTGGAGACAGTGCGGGGGGCAACCTTACAGATCTTCGCGACCTGACCGGTGGTAAATACCTTTTTCATATGGGGCACTCCATTTCATCGCACTCGGTGAGCACCACCCGATCACACAATATGTGTGGGGGGACGGTGGCGGACCCGAGGGGCAGGACGACGGTGCGGCGGCTGGCCGGTCGCCCGGCAGGGCATCCATGCAAATCTCAGCGGTGTGGTCGGTCGCATCGAGCGGCCTAACCGAGTCGGCTGGGCTGAAGTTCGACCGGTTTACCGGAACGCAACCCCAACATCGCTTTAATCGGCCGAATCACACTGCTAAGATTAACTCTGGTTTGCGAACTTCCTAAGTTTGGCGGGTTTAGCGAACCCAGCAGAACCTGCGCCCCTAGGGCATCTGGTCTGCCCGTCGTGCCGACACAATCTGACACGACCTCGACCAACCGCATGACTAGTACCATCAATCGTCAAGGCACGGCGTAACCCGTGGGTAAATGCGCAGACTCCGGAGAATTCCGCACATCAGTCCTGTTGCGAATACCGGTTCGTCCGGTTGTGACGCGCAGCCGTCGCATTCTACGCGCGGCAAGGCACGGAAATGACTTCAACTGAAGTGCGATTTGTCGTTACGCGATCGGTGCGTGTAGCTTTTTCCAGAAGATCAATTTGTCGTCGCCATCGGAATAAAAGTCGGGAATCTGGCCGGCAATGGTGTAGCCGTGCTTGCGGTAGAACTCGCACGTCGGCACGTAATGCGGCAACGAACTCGTTTCGATCAACAACAATCGGCCGTTCTTCGCACGCACGTCCTGCTCCGCCCAATCGAGTAACCGTTTGCCGTAGCCGCGGCCTTGGCTCGCTTTCGCGACTGCGATCCACCACACTTCGTAAGTGCGATCCGTCATTGCCGACGGCGCGTAGTAAACGAATCCGACTGGCACGCTAGCAAGTTCGAGCGTAAAGCAAGCGTGGCCGTATTCGAGGTTCGAAGCGTGGTAATCGTCGAGTACCTCCGAAAGCGCGACCATCTCGTGAAACTGAAACGCCCCCGTTTGGGTAGCTAATTCAATCAGATTAAGCGAGTCGCTCGGTTCCGTCGGTCGCAACATGCGCGGGCCTCACTTAATAGTCACGAACAAATCTAATAGTAACGGTCGAGCTCTATTCGCGGAATCGAACATCGCCCAAAGCGGCATCGGCTGAGGTTGACCCCGCCCGCGAAATCCGCGAACGTGGCAAACTGTGTGCGAGATGCGCCAGCGATGGAGGAATACTTGGAAGATCCCGAACGTCCGGCGAATAGTCGGTCTGCGCCGCTGTTCTTTTTGCTGCTCGGGTTGGCGTTCTCGATTGTGCCGATCATCAATTCTACGCGCGCATCGAGCACCAACAAAGACTATACACTGTGGTTCGACGTGGGGAATCGGTTGCAGGCGGGCGAACCGCTTTACCAACTGGGCGAAGATGGCGAAGTCCGCTACATGTACCCGCCGACGCTCGCCGTGTTAGTTTTCTACCCGCTGAGCCTATTCGGCCCAATGGCGTTCGTCGCGATCCTGACCGCATGCAACTCGATCGCGTGGGTTCTTGCCGTTACCCTCTCGATTCAACTCGTTACCGGTCGTTGGCTGGGGCATACTCGCTGCTTGTATATCGTGCCGAGCCTCGCGGTTGTGCCATACATCTGGGACACGTACTTGCTCGGGCAAGTGAATCTGTTCTTGCTCGTTCTCGTACTCGGTTCGTTTCTGGCACTGCGTAAGAAACGGGGCATACTCGCGGGGCTGTTACTCGGGCTGGCGATTGCGATCAAAGTCTTTCCGCTTCCCGTGGTCATTTATTTTCTGTTTCGCAAACAATGGCTCGCAGCACTGTCAACATTTGCGTCGTGTGTGCTGTTCTTGGCGGTGGCTCCAGGTGCGATTCGCGGATTTGAGCGGAACGGCAACGAGCTACAACAATGGGTCGCGACTATGGTCGGCGATCAATCGGGCAACACGATGGCCGCGCGTTCGCACATCGGCTTCACGCGGCGAAACCAATCGCTCGTCTCGTTATCGCACCGTTGGCTGCGGCCCGTCGATGCCGGCGACCGCGATGGCGTTCCGTTCCGCATCCACGTTACCGAAGTGTCTCCGCGAACGGCGCAACTCATTGGCTACGGTTCGTGCCTCGTATTGGCATTACTGTTTTTGTGGGCGGCATGCGGGCGAATGGGCCGTAACTACGAAGCAGAAGGGATCGAAGCGGGGATGGTTTGCACGCTCGTGGTGCTCGTCTCGCCGTTGTCGTGGACGTATTTTTTCTGCTGGCTGCTCCCCGCATGGACGGCGACAATTTACTATGCGATGAAACCGGCACGTTCACTGAAACGAATCTGGGTCGGGATCGCACTCGCTGGGGTGTTATTCGCGAGCGCGCTCACCGAGCAAATCGATCCGCTATTGCAAGCCTATGGCGCGACGGCACTCGGCGCGGTCGTGCTATTCCTCGTGCAAGCCGTAATATTGCGGGAGATCACCCGCAACACCGAACCGAAGAGCTCACGATGAAAGCTGCGTTCATTCATGCCGTTGGCAGCCCGGATGCGATGCAATACGGCGACTTACCGATGCCCGAACCAAAGGCGGGCGAAGTGCGGGTGAAGATTCACGCGGCTTCGATCAACCCGATTGACGTTTACATTCGCAGCGGGATGGTGCCCGCAAACCTGCCGCGCCCGTTCGTGCCGGGTTGCGATTTTGCGGGTGTCATCGATGCCCTTGGGAATGGCGTCTCGAAGTGGCAAATCGGCAATCGCGTCTGGGGTTCGAATCAGGGAATGGGTGGCCGCCAGGGTACACTGACCGAATACGCCACAATGGGCGAACAGTGGCTTTACCCTACGCCGGAAGGTGTGTCGGATGCGCAAGCGGCGGCCACGGCGCTCGTCGGCATTACCGCACACATCGGCTTGTTTCACCGTATGCCGTTGAAATCGGGCGAGACGCTGTTCATCAACGGCGGCACTGGTGGCGTTGGCTCGCAGGTGATTCAGATGGCGAAAATCATCGGTGCGAAGGTCATCACCACCGTTGGTTCACCGGAAAAAGTCGCGATGGCGAAAGCACTCGGTGCGGATACCGTCATCAATTACAAAACCGACGATGTTCCTGCGGCCGTTCGGGCCGCCACGCAGGGCAGGGGAGTCGATGTCTGGTTTGAAACGCAACCGCCTGCCGATTTCGACCGCACGATCGAGTTGATGGCGCAACGAGGCCGCATTATCGTGATGGCCGGTCGTGCCGCCCGTCCCGCGTTGCCGAACGGCGCGTTCTACGTCAAAGGACTGATGATGATCGGCTTCGCGATGTTCAACTTTTCCGCGGACGAACAGCAGATTTGCGCGAACGACATTAATCACTGGCTCGCATCGGGGACGCTCGATACGCCGATCGCGCACGAATTTCCACTGATCGAGGCCGCTGCCGCACATCGCTTGCAAGAGGAAAACACCCTAGGCAAAGCCGGGACGCTCGCGGGGAAGATCGTCGTCCGGATGTGAACCTTCACCGACTTGGACTTGTCGTTCCCACGGGTAAGTGTATCCTTTCTACCTGACGATATTGGCCGCCTTAGCTCAGCGGTAGAGCACGGCTTTCGTAAAGCCGGGGTCCAGGGTTCAAATCCCTGAGGTGGCTCTTGTAAACGTCGCAAGGATAACACCTTGCGGCGTTTTTTCGTTAGAGGACAAATCGGTGAAAACGCGAGGGGAACTGGAAGCGGAGATCAGTAATGCGGTCATCCGGTTCAAACGCGAGTTCATGGGCAAAGGCCCAAAAGAAGTTCGCACGTACCTGATCGACGACATGGTACTCGTGCGACTGAAAGGAGTGATGACGCCTGCCGAGCAGCGACTCGCAAATGTCAGCGATCCGAATCGCGGTCGCGATCTAATTAAACAAATGCGGACCGAACTCCTCGAACATGGCCGCGAACTGCTTCAGGATATGGTGAAAGCAATACTGGGCGTCGGCATTATTAGCATGCATTCGGACATCAGCACGCGCACCGGCGAAAGTGTGATTGTGTTCGTTCTAGATCGCAAACCCACCACGAAAAGCGATTTGGACGGTTGACTTCGACCCTGAAAATTCTATATAAAATAGATATCGGGTGGACGGAAGGCGAACTTCGTCGGCTATGCTGCAAGATTGGATTAAAATCTAAACGCTCGACCGACGTGACCCGTCGGGCGAGATATAGGCTTGATAATCATTCATTTACGTGAGTGATTATCAAGCCTTTTATCATTCTCTTACGAGGTATTGACGCCACATGCCTGCGAACAACGCCCTCATCGGCAACCTTTTGTCTCCCGCCGTTCTGGCGTTCGTGCTCGGGCTGTCTGCGAGAATTATTAAAGGCGACCTTACGCTCCCGAAAGATGCGTTCGGGCTGATTGCGGCTTACTTGTTATTCGCGATCGGCTTGAAAGGCGGAATCGAACTGTCGCACGCTTCCTTTAACGAAGTCGCAAAACCGGCCGCCGCGACGTTACTTCTCGGCTGCCTGACGCCGATCAGCGCATACTTCATTTTGCGAAGATGTTGCCGGCTGGGTACCGCCGATTCCGCCGGTGTGGCGGCCCATTACGGTTCGGTATCGGCGGTGACATTCATCGCTGCGCAGTCGTTTGCAGCCGCTCAGGGGAAAGAGGCCGAGGGGTTCATGTCCACGTTGGTTACAGTGCTCGAAAGCCCAGGAATCAACATCGCACTCGCGATTGGCCTGATGACATCGAATGGCGGTCGCAAATTGTCTGCCGCACTGCATGAGGTGTTTACCTCACGCGGGCTGTTGCTGCTGGTCGGCGGGCTAATCGTCGGTTGCGTGACGGGCGAGAAAAACTGGGCGGATGTCGCGCTGTTTTACGACACGAAGGGGCCGATCTTTCGCGGGAGCCTGTGCTTGTTCCTGTTGCATATGGGCGCACTTGCCGGCGAGCGGTTGCACGATCTGCGTTCGGTCGGCCCGCGGCTCCTCGCGTTCGCGGTGATCGTTCCGGTGTTGCATGGTGCGCTCGGTGTCTGTCTCGGGCACCTTTCCGGGTTGTCGGTCGGCGGCGCGGCCGTTCTCGGCGCGATGGCCGCGAGCGCATCTTACATCGCCGCCCCTCCTGCCGTTCGGCTGACATTACCGGAAGCGAATCCCACGTTCTCGCTTACCTGCGCGCTGGGAATCACCTTTCCGTTCAACATCCTGATCGGCATTCCGCTGTATTTCGAGATCGCTCGCCGGTTCGGCGAATGATCTTTCGACGCCCCTGTTTCTAAACGAAGGGAAAAAAAATCATGTGCGATATCCAACCGTCTTCTGCACCATCGCGATCCGTCACCCGGCGTGGGTTGCTCGCAACACTGGGCGGCCTCATTCTTCCGGCCAGTGCCGCCCGCGCGGAAAATCCGCGTGCGCAAGACATGACGCCGAAAGAAGCGTTGGCACTGCTGTATGCGGGCAACAAGCGTTTCGCGGCTGGCAAGCCCGATGCACCGCATCGCGATCTCAAACGTCTGAAGGAAATCGCACCGTTGCAGAAGCCTTTTGCCGCCTTCCTCGGTTGTGCCGACAGCCGAGTTCCCATCGAAATTTTGTTCGACCAGGGTTTCGGAGATCTCTTCGTGACCCGCATTGCCGGCAACGTGACCACACCCGAATGTATCGGTAGTCTGGAGTTCGGTACGCACATACTCGGCGCGAAAGTTCTTTACGTTCTCGGCCACACGAATTGCGGTGCCGTCGCCGCCGCAGTCAAAGGCGATGCGGTGCCGGGGCAGATCAGTGCGCTTTTTCAGCATTTACGACCCGCAGTCAAAATCGCAAAAGGCAACGTAGCGGAAGCGATCCGCGAGAATGTCAAGGCGCAGGCGACGCTACTCAGCGAGGCTTCGCCCGTGATAGCCATTCTGATCCGCGAGAAAAAGCTCGTGGTCGCGGGCGGCGTTTACGAAGTCTCGACGGGCATCGTTACCGCCGTGGAATTGTAAAACGCCACGAAAGAGAATCGCGTTCTGGCATGAACTCGCGTACCTTATCGGTGTCATTCCTGAAATGGAATCGTGCGATTGAGGCGAGAGAAACATGCTGCTCACGATCACGTCGACTCACTCACCTGCAAGCGACCTCGGGTACCTGTTGCACAAACACACGGACCGGTTCCAGTCGTTCGATCTCAGTTTCGGCAAGGCGCACGTTTATTATCCCGAGGTGGGTGCGGATCGTTGTTCGGCTTGCCTGCTGCTCGACGTCGATGCGGTGGGTATGGTTCGCGGCAAGAACCCCGATCAGAACTTCTTGCTCGCGCAGTACGTCAACGACCGACCCTACGTGGCTTCCTCGTTCCTCAGCGTGGCGATCTCGCAAGTCTTCGGCTCGGCACTTCAGGGCCGCTGCAAAGACCGCCCCGAATTGGCCAACACGCCCATCCCGCTGACCGCGAACCTTGATGTACTCTCCGTCCGCGGCGGCGAACGCGTTCTGCGGTCGATGTTCGAGCCGTTGGATTACGATGTCGAAATCGTTCGATATCCGCTCGACGAACGTTACCCCGACTGGGGCGACAGCCCGTATTTTTCAGTAACAGTGCGGAAGACGACGACGCTGAGCGATTTGCTCACGCACCTCTACGTCCTCGTCCCGGTGTTCGATGCCCGCAAGCATTATTATGTCGGCGAACAGGAAATCCAGAACCTGTTGCGGAAAGGTGAGGGCTGGCTGGCACAACACCCCGAGAAGGACGAAATCGTTCGCCGCTACCTTCGCTATCAGCAGAGCTTGTACCGGTCGGCCATCTACCAGCTTTTACGAGATGAAGGCGGAGTAATAAAGGATGAAACAAATGAAGAAAGCGTGGATTCGCCTGCCGTCGTTGCAACTCCCCGGCTGAACGATCAGCGTCTAATGGCGGTCGTGGATGTGCTGAAGTCGGGCGGGGCAATGCGGGTGCTCGACCTCGGTTGCGGCGAAGGCAAGTTGCTTCGCAGACTGATGAAGGACAAGCAGTTCACGGAAATCGTCGGGCTGGATGTCTCGGTGCGCTGTCTGGAAATCGCATCGGCTCGTTTGAAACTGGAGCAATTATCCGACAGCCAGGCGAGGCGGATCCAACTGATTCACGGCTCTTTGATGTACCGCGACAAGCGGCTCGAAGGCTACGATGCCGCGAGCGTTGTCGAAGTGATCGAACACCTCGATCCGCCCCGTCTCAAAGCGTTCGAACGCGTACTATTCGAGTTCGCCAAACCGCGTACGATTGTGCTGACGACGCCGAACGAGGAATACAACGCCGTCTGGGAAACGCTTCCCGCAGGGGAATTCCGGCATGCCGATCACCGCTTCGAGTGGACCCGCGACCAATTTCAAACGTGGGCCAACGCGATCGCCACCCGCTTCGGCTACACCGTCCGTTTCGAGGGCATCGGCACCGAACACGCAGACCACGGCACGCCCACGCAGATGGCGGTGTTTCAGAAGACGTGATGTTACAACTACACCATTGATACCGATTCTTGCGGGATGTTGTCGGTCGGTTTCAGTCGGTCGCGGACTTGTCGGGCGGCGGCGCGATTGATGATCTCGAGGTAGGCCATCGCACTCGCTTCGACGATGTCTGTCGAGACGGCGCGGGCGGTCAGTTTATTCCCTTCAAATTCCGCTTCGATGAACGCTTCGCCCTGTGCATCGGTACCCACCGTCACGGCGCGAACGCGATAATCGCATACCTTCACGCTAATTCCCGTGATGCGGTCGATCACGTTGAATACGGCGTCGATGGGGCCGTCGCCGATGGCGGCATCCTTCATGATTTCGCCGTCTTGCCGCCAGAGTGCCACCGCTGCCGAGGGCATGGTTCCCGTGCCCGCGTTGCACGTGAAGGCGTGGAGAGTCCACGTTTTATGCGAGATATTATGAATCTGGTTTTCCGCGAGGGCTTCGATGTCTGCGTCGTAAATATCCTTCTTGCGGTCGGCGAGAATCTTAAACGAATCGAACACGCGGTTCAGTTGGTCTTCGTTGAGGTGATAGCCGAGGTCGTTGATTTTCTGGCGGAGTGCGTGGCGACCGCTGTGCTTGCCCAACACGAGTTCGGTTCGCGAGATGCCGACTGTTTCGGGCCGCATGATTTCGTACGTGTTGGCGTTTTTGAGCATCCCATCCTGGTGAATACCCGCTTCGTGTGCGAAGGCGTTCTGGCCGACGATCGCCTTGTTCCGCTGCACCTGCATACCGGTAACGTGCGATAATTTTCGGCTACATGGGTAGAGGAATCGCGTGTTAATGCCCGTCGTTAACCCGTAGAAATCCTGTCGGGTGTGGAGTGCCATCACGACTTCTTCGAGTGCGGTATTTCCCGCGCGTTCGCCGATCCCGTTGATCGTACACTCGACCTGCCTCGCCCCTTCGTGAAGTGCCGCGAGACTGTTGCCGACGGCGAGACCGAGGTCGTTGTGGCAATGCACGCTGATGATGCATTTGTCGATGCCGCGTACGGTTTTCTTGAGGTGCCGAATAATGTCGGCATAGTGGCTCGGCACCGCGTAGCCGACGGTATCGGGGATGTTTAACGTCGTCGCGCCGGCTTCGATGGCGCGTTCGACGACTTCGGTGAGGAAGTCGAGTTCGGTGCGCGAGGCATCTTCAGGGGAAAATTCGACGTCGGCGATTTGGTCGCGTGCTCGAGTCACTCCTTCAGTGGTACGTTTGAGAATATCCTCGCGGGACATCTTCAACTTGAATTCGCGGTGGATGGCGCTTGTCGCCAAGAACACGTGAACCCGCGGTCGCGGTGCGTCCTTCACGGCGAGTGCGGCACGGTCGATGTCGGTCGCATTACAGCGTGCCAACGCGCAGATGATCGGCCCGTGAACTTCGCGGGCGATCGCTTGCACCGATTCGAAGTCGCCGGGCGAGGCGATCGGGAACCCCGCTTCGATGACATCGACGCCGAGTTCTTTTAGCGCGTGCGCCATCTCGAGTTTTTCATTCAGATTCATACTGCAACCGGGGCTTTGTTCCCCGTCGCGTAACGTCGTGTCGAAGATGATGACCCGGTCGGTGTCGGTCGTCGGCATCGTCGGCTCCTAAATGTCGAAACGAAAACAGCCCCGGAACTCTCCGGGGCCGTTTCAAAATCGTGGTGTCTGTATCAACAGCTACGACGTAAAGAAGCGTCCCCGAAAATTCGGAATCGGTAGTTCTTCGGGTCGTAGCAGCGTGCGCATCAAATAAACCTCTATTGACTGAGTTTATGCCAGTCCCGCGTCGATAGCAACAGCGATTTGGCAGAATTTTCACCGGGACACGTCAGCGGTCGTTACTGCGCGTGTCCACAATTAATGGTCGCATGGGGTGCGACGAGTTGTGTTGTGCCCAGTATTTTTCGAACCACGGGAGCGTTTTAACGACCATCGGCCCGAAGCCACCTGCACCCCAATCGAGGTGGCTCTGTATTGTGAACTGGTTTTTGCCCTTCGTGAATTTCAGCGCGATTGGTGACACGGCATCCCACACCGCGAGTTCTTTGTCCGTCCATGCCGACAGGTTCATGCTTACGGGTGGCGTGGCAGAATCCGGTTCGATGACGACGCTCTTCGCCAAACGGACAGTACCGGGCGGTTCCCACCGTGCGAGACCCGACGGAGTCACCACTGCGACAATGCTCGCATTTTCAGTTGTCGTGCCGGACGTTTTCGTGTCGCCCAGTTGCATGCAGTTCGCCACCCACTTGCGATCCATACCGATTGCGAGCGTCGTTCTGTTGCGGGCAAAGTGAACCGCGCCGATGCTCGATTGCGTCGAAGACACTTTCGCCCCCGCGATCGTCTCGATGGAAACCGTCGGGGCGATTTTTGCCGCATCGAGCAGTTGCAGCCATTTCGGCAATGCGGCTTCCCAGTCTGCGCCGGTTGGCTCATCGTTGAGGTTGAGT
>Ga0105046_10009949_pt1 | contig 14830 bp, 10 predicted proteins | sample MAT03_FD_78385 | JGI IMG/M metagenome (GOLD analysis project Ga0105046, IMG submission 78385) | Freshwater microbial communities from Lake Fryxell liftoff mats and glacier meltwater in Antarctica - MAT-03 (megahit assembly) | ecosystem: Environmental > Aquatic > Freshwater > Ice > Liftoff... | reverse complement strand
AGCATGCGCAGGCCGGCGCTGGCGCCGAGCGGCTCGCTGGTGGCGACGACGTTGCGCGCGAACACGGGGCTGCGCACGGTGGGGTAGGGGTTGGTCCAGTCGAATTGCATGCCGCAGGGTCCAATCAGCCAGGTTGCGCCGATTGTCGCCCTGCACGCGCCGGTGCGAGCCGGTGCGAGCCGCGGCCGGCGCTGCTCATCGAGCGTGCTCAGCCGGGCGAAAAATCCCTCCTGAACGCCTGGGCAACATGGCCATCATGAACGAATACACTGGAGTTCACGGGTGATCGGACCCTCAACTCCAGCGGGGGCAGCGGCATGGATTGGCTCGAAAACTCGATCATGCGCCAGCGTGGCCTGGCCCAGGGCCGCACGCCCGACACCCACGCGCTGACCGAGGCGCGGCAGGGCAAGTATCACTACACCATCGGGCCCTATTCCGACCCGGTGCTCACGATACGGCCTGGCGACCGCGTGGTGGTCGAGACCCGCGACGCCTTCGAAGGCAAGGTCAAGACCGAGCAGGACCTGCCGTCGCGGGTGCTGAGCATGCCCTTCGTCAACCCGCAGAACGGGCCCATCATGGTCACGGGCGCCGAGAAGGGCGACGTGCTGGCGGTCTACATCGAGACCATGGCGCCACGCGGCCCCAACCCGCGCGGCACCTGCGCGATGATTCCGCAGTTCGGCGCGCTGAGCGGCACCTCGCTCACCGCGCTGCTGGCGGCGGACCTGCCGGAACTGGTGCGCAAGGTCGACGTCGACGAGAACGGCGTCTACTGGAGCAAGCGCGTCACGCTGCCCTACCGGCCGCACATCGGCACGCTGAGCTGTTCACCCGAAATCGATTCGATCAACACGCTGACGCCCGACAACCACGGCGGCAACATGGACCTGCCCGACATGGGCCCGGGCAGCATCACCTACCTGCCGGTGCGCAGCGCGGGTGGCCGGCTGTTCATCGGCGATGCCCACGCCTGCCAGGGCGACGGCGAGGTCTGCGGCACGGCGGTGGAATACGCCAGCACGACGACGATCCAGGTCGACCTGATCAAGGCCTGGCAGCTCGACTGGCCGAGGCTGGAGAACGAGGCGGTGATCATGGCCATCGGCAGCGCAAGGCCGCTGGAAGACGCCACCCGCATCGCCTACAAGGAACTGATCCTGTGGATGGAGGCCGAGTACGGCTACGACCGCTGGGATGCCTACATGATGCTGAGCCAGTGCGGCCAAGTGCGGCTGGGCAACTTCGTCGACCCCAAGTACACCGTCGGTGCGGGCATCAGCAAGAAGTACCTCGTGCCGGGCTGAGGATCTGAGCCCGCAACCACATCGAACCAAGGAGCAGACATGGATCTCGGACTCAAGGGCCTGAAGGCCGTCGTCACCGGCGGCACCAGGGGCATCGGACGCGCGATCGTCGACACCCTGGTCGCCGAAGGCGCGCAGGTGTCGTTCTGCGCCCGCAACGCCGCCGAGGTGGCGCAGACAGCCGCCACCCTGACGGGCCGGGGTGCCAGCGTGTTCGGCAGCGTGGTGGACGTGGCCGATGGTCCGGCATTGGCCGCCTGGGTCGACGGTGCGGCGGTGGCGATGGGGGGGATCGACATCGTGGTCGCCAACGTCAGTGCGCTGGCGATTGCTGCGGACGAGGCAGGCTGGAAGCGCGGCTTCGAGGTCGACATGATGGGCACGGTGCGCCTGTGCAACGCCGCGATGCCGCACCTCGAGCGCAGTGCGCAGGCGGCGATCGTCACCATCTCCAGTGTGTCGGGCCGCGAGATCGACTTCGCGGCAGGCCCGTATGGCGCCTTCAAGGCGGCGATCGTGCACTACACCCAGGGCCTGGCCTACCACCTGGCGGGCAAGCACATCCGGGCCAACACGGTGTCGCCGGGCAACACCTACTTCCCCGGCGGCGTCTGGACCCAGATCGAAGCCGGCAACCCCGAATTCTTCAAGCAGGCGCTGGCAATGAACCCGACCGGTCGCATGGGCACACCGCAGGAGATGGCCAATGCGGCGGTCTTCCTGGCCAGCCCGGCGGCCAGCTTCATCACCGGGACGAACCTGATCGTCGACGGCGCGCTGACCAAGGGCGTGCAGCTGTAGTCGGGCCGGGCCGACGGCAGGCCTGGCGGCCAGGGGCCACGACCACCCGCGCTGACCGGTGGCAGTTCAGCCCGTTCAAGCTGATGGCCCCTGCACGCTCTGGCGCAAACCGCGCCGGGCAATGCTGGCCTATGCTGCGGGCAATCCCTGACCAACCCGAGCCGCCCCGTGGACCGCCATATCCTGAGCCCCCTCTTCGCCCCCCACTCGCTGATCGTCTTCGCCGGCGACCCCGACGCGCCAGACGCACCCACGCCGATGGCGCGCACCCTGAGGCGCGAACTGAAGGACGGCGGCTACAGCGGCGAGATCACCTGGCTCGACATCGGCATGACCGGCCGCCTGTCGGACCTGGCGCACAGCAGGGCCGATCTGGCGTTGATCGCGCTGCCCGCCGAACAGGTGGCAGAGGCGCTGGAGATCGCCGGCCGCGTGCGCTGCCGCGCCGCACTGGTGCTGTCCACCGGCTTGCCGATGGCGATGTGCCAGACGCTGCACCAGACCGCGAAGCGCTACGGCGTGCAACTGCTGGGGCCGAACAGCCTGGGCTTCCAGCGCCCGGCGCTCAAGCTCAACGCCAGCGCGCTCGGGCCGCTCGCCGCTGCCGGGCCGCTGGCGCTGGTGTCGCAGTCGGGCGCGCTGACGGCGTCCATCCTCGACTGGGCGCGCCACAACGGCGTCGGCTTCTCCACCGTCGTGTCGCTGGGGCCGAACACCGCCGTGGAACTGCCGCAGGTGCTGGACTTCCTGGCCAGCGACGCCGGCACGCAGAGCATCCTGGTCTACATGGAAGGCATACGCAGCGCACGCCGCTTCATGAGCGCGCTGCGCGCCGCCGCCTACGCCAAGCCGGTGGTGGTGATGAAGGCCGGACGCAAGCCCGCCGGCAGCCGCGCCGCGCTCACCCACTCGGCCGCCATCGTCGGCGCCGACGAGGTCTTCGACGCCGCGCTGCGGCGCGCCGGCGTGGTGCGCGTGCGCGCCTTCACGCAATTGTTCTCGGCCGCGCAGTGCCTGGCCTCGCGCTTTCGTCCGGTGGGCAAGAAGCTGGCCATCGTCACCAATGGCGGTGGCCCCGGCGTGCTGGCGGCCGACTGGGCCGGCGAACTGGGCCTGGAAGTGGCGCATCTCGACGAAGCCGCGCGCGCCGCGCTGGCGCCGCTGCTGTCACCGCACGCCAGCCTGGACAGCGTGATCGACCTCGGCGAAGACGCCACCGCCGCGCACTACCTGGCCGCGCTGGCGGCCTGCATCGACGAGCGCGGCGCCGACGGCGTGCTGCTGATCCATTCGCCCAAGGCCGATGGCGACCCCGAAGGCATCGCGCGGGCCGTCGGCGAGGCCTTTGCGCCGGCCGGCAAGCCGGTGCTGGCCTGCTGGATGGGCGAGACCAGCGCGCGTGCGGCGCGCGAATGGCTGGCCGGCCGCGCGATGCCGAGCTTTCGCACGCCCGAGGCCGCGGTCGACGCCTTCAACAGCATCGCCAGCTTCTACCGCAACCAGCAGTTGCTGCAGCAGACGCCGCCGCCGCTGTCGGACCTGGCCAAGCCCGACACCGAAGGCGCCCGCCTGCTCATCGAAAGCGTGCTCGCCGAGCGCCGCAAGGTGCTGACCGAGATGGAGAGCAAGTCGCTGCTGGCGGCCTTCCACATCCCCGTCACGCGCACCATGCTCGCCCACACGCCGAACGAGGCCATGCTGATCGCCAGCCAGCTGGGCTACCCGGTGGCGCTGAAGATCGACTCGCCCGACGTCGCCCACAAGAGCGACGTGCAGGGCGTGGTGCTCGACGTCGGCAGCGCCGCGCAGGTGCGCGACCGCTACAACGACATGCTCGACGCCGTGAAGCTGGCGCTGCCGAAAGCGCGCATCAACGGCGTCACCGTGCAGCCGATGGCCAGGCACACCGGCATCGGCAAGGGCCGCGAGGTCTTCGTCGGGCTGACGACCGACGAACCCTTCGGCCCGGTCATCACCTTCGGCGCCGGCGGCACCATGATCGAGCTGCTGGCCGACCGTTCGATGGAGCTGCCGCCGCTCAACCAGTTCCTGGCTCACCGCATGATCGAGCGCTCACGCGTGGCCGAAACGCTGGCCGAGTACCGCGGCGCGCCGGCCGCCGACATGGTGGCGCTGGAGCAGGTGCTGCTGCGCGTCTCGGAGATGGTGTGCGCGCTGCCGCAGCTGCGCGAGATGGACATCAACCCGATCATCGTCGACGAACACGGCGCAGTGGCGGTGGACGCGCGCATCGTCATCGACCACGCCACGCAGACGCCGGGCAGCTACAACCACCTGGCGATCCTGCCCTACCCGGCCAGCGCCGAGCGCGAGTGGCCGATGAAAGGCGGCGGCCTCTACAGCACGCGGCCGATACGCCCCGACGACGCCGAGATGCTGCAGGCCTTCGTGCGCGGCATGTCGCAGGAAAGCCGCTACTTCCGCTTCGCCAGCACCATGCCGGAGTTGCCGGCGCGCATGCTGGCGCGCTACACGCTGATCGACTACGACCGTGAGATGGCGCTGGTGGCCGTGCTCAAGGAACGCCATGCGCATGACGATGGCAGCTTCAGCGAGAGCGAACGCATCATCGGCGTTTCACGCTACATCACCAACCCCGACCAGACCACTTGCGAGTTCAGCCTGGCCGTGGCCGACGACCTCAAGGGCCAGGGCCTGGGCTCGCGGCTGATGCTGTCGATCATGGACTTCGCGCGCAGCAAGGGCCTGATCGAGATCGTCGGCCTGATCCTGTGCAACAACGCCAACATGCTGCGCCTGATGGTCAGCCTGGGTTTCACCGTCGGGCCGTTTCCGGAAGACCCCGACTTCAAGCAGGCGACGAAGACGCTGTAACGGCGCGACTCATCGGCACCGCCCGGACCGGGCACGGATGCGAACCGGCGGGTCGTCGTGACCCCGGTTCAGGGTGTGTCGGAAGCCGGATCGGGCCGGCGCGTCGGGCCTGCAAAGGATCTCGGAGACGCACGGCGACAACCAGCCTTGCGGCTGATCCAGCCGGTCCAGCGCCACGCTCGTCGCCACGCTGCCTGCCAGCGCCGCCACCTCCCCGATCACGAGCACGGCCGGGCTGGAAAGTGCCTCGTCGGCCACCACCCGCACCAGCGTGCCCAGCATGCAGAAGGCATGGCGCTGCATGGGTGTGGTGGCGGCGCTGATGACGGCCGCCGGCATGGCCGGCGACATGCCGGCGGCCAGCAGCGCGCTGACCACGCTGTCGGCGCGTGTCAGGCCCATGTAGATCACCAGCGTGAGGCCGGAGCGCGCCAGCGCCGCCCAGTCGGGGCCCTCTGCGCCGTCGCACGCATGGCCGGTGACCAGGGCCACACCGGGCGCGCAGCGGCGGTCGGTGACGGCGATGCCGATGGACGCCGGCCCGGCGATGCCGGCCGTCAGGCCGCCGATCACCTCGACCTCGATGCCGGCCTCGCGCAGCGCATCGCACTCCTCGCCGCCACGGCCGAAGACGAAGGGGTCGCCGCCCTTCAGCCGCACCACACGTTCGCCGCGCCGCGCCTCGGCCACCATCAGCTTGTGGATGTAGGCCTGCGGCGTGCTGGCGCAGCCACCGCGCTTGCCGACCTCGATGACGCGCGCCGATGTCCGCAGGTAACGCCGCACTCCGGCGCTGACGAGGTCGTCGACCAGCGCCACCGTGGCACGGCGCAGTGCCTTGACTGCCTTGATGGTCAGCAGGTCGGGGTCGCCGGGGCCGGCGCCGACCAGCGTCACGCAGGGACTCGAACTCACGCAGGGACTCGAACTCATCGTGGAAGTCAGCATGTTCATGCGGTGCTCTTTGCGGGATGAAGAGGCTGAAGAGGCCGCACACGCCGCACCAGCGCCTTCACCGCGGGCAGGCAGGAGCCACATCCGGTGCCGCAACGCAGGCGCGCCTGCACCGCCGCCAGCCGGCCCGGCTCATCGCCTTGAATGTCCATCAAGGCGTGGCTGATGCTGTCTTCGCTGACGTCGTGGCAGGCGCAGACCTGCGCGCTGCGCGGCGGCGCGGCCAGCGGCGGGCGGGCGGCGCCGGCCAGCAGCGCGCGGCCCAGCGCGGCGGCCGGGCGCCGGGCCTGCAGCCAGTCGACCATCCAGGCCGAGGCCGCCACATTGCCGGCCAACAGGAAGGCCTGCAACGTGCCGTCGGCCGCCAGCCGAACGCTGCGGTTGTGGCCGAGGCGCGCGTCCGCGTAGCGTTGCACCGGGCCGTTGGAGAGATGCAGTTCGGCATGGATCGCCGCCAGCAGTTCGGTGCCCAGCGGGGCGGCGGCAGCCGCGCGCACGAGCAGGCCGACCTGCGCATTCGGCTCGCGGCCGAAGGGCAGCCAGCTGGCAAAAGGCAGGCCGACCATCAGGCCGCGCAGCCGCTCCCGTGCGGCCAGCGCCTGCCCGGCCGGCAGCCAGGCCGCGGCCACCAGTGACCAGGCCAGCCCGGCGGCTTCGACACGCACCGCGGCGTGCTTCAGCTCGGGCTGCTTCGACTGCGGGCAGAAGGCCGATGGCATCAGCGCATTCACGCCGCCGGCCATCGTCCCGCCACCCGGCAACGCCTCCAGCGACGTGTTGCCGCCCAGCGCCTCGGGCCCCCAGTGCATCGCGATGAAAGCCTGCGCAGGCGCCACCGAGTCGCTGGCCGCCACCGGCAGCACCAGCGCGCCGCGGCGCGACGTCACACGCACCAGGTCGCCGTCCTTCCAGTGCCGGCGCGCCAGTTCCTGCGGATGCATCTCCAGCGCCGGTTCGGCAGCATGGGCGTAAAGCCGGCCCAGCGTGCCGGTGCGGCTCATGCCGTGCCACTGGTCACGCAGGCGGCCGGTGTTCAGGGAGACCGGGTAGCGCGCATCACGCACTTCGGCGGTGGGCTTCAGGCCCGGGGCATGAAAGCGCGCGCGGCCGTCGGGCGTGGGGAAGATGCCGTCGGTGAAGAGCCGCGCCTGGCCGTGGGCCGCACCTTCCGGGCACGGCCATTGCTGCGGCATATCGAGCGCGGCGTAGCTGAGCCCGGTGATGTCGAGATCGCGCCCGCGCGTGCTTTCGCGGTGTTCGTTCCACACCGCTTCGGCGCTGTCGTAGGGGAACATCGTCTGGCCCATGACCGAGGCCACGCGGCGCGACGGCAGCCGGGACTCCAGGCGCCGGGCCACGTCCACGGCCACGCGCCAGTCGGCGCGCGCCTCGCCCGGCGCCGGCACAGCGGCACGCACGCGGCTGATGCGCCGCTCGCTGTTCGTCACCGTGCCTTCCTTCTCGCCCCAGCTGCTGGCGGGCAGCAGCATGTCGGCATGGTCCACGGTGGCGGTGGTTGTGCAGGCCTCCTGCACGACGACGAACTCGCAGCGCTGCAGGGCGCGACGCACCAGCGCCTGGTCGGGCATCGACTGTGCGGGGTTGGTGCAGACGATCCACAGCGCGCGGATCTCGCCGTCAGCGGCGGCCTGGAACATCTCCACGGCGCTCCTGCCGGGCTTGGCAGGAACGTTGTCGACGCCCCAGAGTGCGGCCACCTCGGCGCGGTGCGCGGGGTCGGCCAGATCACGGTGCGCGCTCAGCAGGTTGGCCAGGCCGCCGACCTCGCGGCCGCCCATCGCGTTCGGCTGGCCGGTCAGCGAAAACGGCCCCGCACCCGGCTTGCCGATCTGTCCGGTAGCCAGGTGCAGGTTGATCAGCGTGCTGTTCTTGTCGGTGCCGCTGCTGCTCTGGTTCAGGCCCTGGCACCAGAGCGACAGGCTCGGTGAGCGCCGTCCGCTGGTTTCATCGAGACCGGCGAACCAGCGTGCCGCCGTCACGATGTCTTCGGCCTTCAGCCCGCAGATCTTGCCGGCGACGGCCGGCGTGAACTCGCGCACACGGTCGCGCAGCGCGGCGAAGCCCGTCGTGTGGGCGGCGATGTAGGCGGCGTCGCCCAGCCCTTCCCACAGCATCAGGTGCAGCATCGCGTGGTGCAGGGCGACATCGGTGCCGGGCAGCAACTGCAGGTGCAGGTCGGCGTCGGCGGCGGTCTCGGTGCGGCGCGGGTCGGCCACGATCAGCTTCATGGCCGGGTTGGCGCGGCGCGCGTCTTCCAGCCGGCGGTACAGCACCGGGTGCGCCCAGGCCATGTTGGAACCGGTGATGAAGACCGTCTGCGCGAGCGCCAGGTCGTCGTAGCAGGCGGGCGGCGAGTCGCTGCCCAGGCTGGCCTTGTAGCCGGCCACCGCGCTGCTCATGCAGAGGCGGGAGTTGGTGTCGACGTTGTTCGTGCCGATCAGGCCTTTGGCCAGCTTGTTGAAGACGTAGTAGTCCTCGGTGAGCAACTGGCCCGACAGGTAGAGGCCGACGGCGTCAGGGCCGTGCCGGGTGATGACGCTGGCGAAACGGTCGGCCACTTCGTCGAGCGCCGCGTCCCAGCCCACCGCCATCAGGGGTTCGCCGCGCGAGGCGCGGCGCTGCGGCTGCGTGGCCCGCACCTGCGCCTGCAGCGAAGGCGCGGCCGTCAGGTGCAGCGTGCTGCCCTTGGTGCACAGGCGGCCGAAGTTGGCGGGGTGGTCGGGGTCGCCGCGCACGCCGGTGATGTTCGCGCCGTCGCTCTCGATGACGACGCCACAGCCGACACCGCAGTAGGGGCAGGTTGATCGCGTCTCGGCCATCGGGCGTCAGGCGGCTTGCGACACGAAGGGTTCGCGGGCCAGCGTGCGCAATTCTTCGGCGTCGAGCCAGACCTGCGTGCCTTCGAGCTTCACCGTGAACTTCTGCGTGCAGCCGGCGTCCGGCGCGCGTGCGTGGCCGTCGCCGAGGCCGATCGTCCAGTTGTGCAGCGGGCACGCCACGCCGTCGCCGAACACGATGCCCTGCGACAGCGGCCCGCCCTTGTGCGGGCAGCGGTCGAGCAAGGCGTAGACGCGGTCGTCGGCGGTGCGGAAGACGGCGACGTCGCAGGCGCCTTCCCGTGCGACGCGGCGCGAGCCCAGGCGCGGAATGTCCTGCAGCGCGCAGATGGCGGTCCAGTCGATCATGCCGTTTCCCGGGTGGTCAGCATCGCCACCGGCTGAAACTGCCGCAGGTCGACCTGCGCCTTCTCGAAGTCGAACCAGGGGTCCGGCTCGCCGTCGAGGCTGAACTGCAGGCGCGCCCACAGCGCCTTGCGGCCCTCGGCATCGTCGAGGATCTTGCGCTTCACGTGGTCCAGGCCGACCCGGTTCACGTAGTGCACCGTGCGCTCCAGGTACCAGCCTTCTTCGCGGTAGAGCTGGCAGAAGGCGCCGGTGTACTCCAGTACCTCATCGGCGGTCTTCAGCTTGACGAAGAAGTGCGCCACCTCGGTCTTGATGCCGCCGTTGCCGGCGACGTACATCTCCCAGCCCGAGTCGACACCGATGATGCCGACGTCCTTGATGCCCGCCTCGGCGCAGTTGCGCGGGCAGCCGCTGACGGCGAACTTCACCTTGTGCGGCGCGTACATGCGCCACATCGCGCGCTCCAGGTCCTTGCCCATCTGCGTGCTGTCCTGCGTGCCGAAACGGCACCACTCGCTGCCCACGCAGGTCTTCACGGTGCGCAGTGCCTTGGCGTAGGCGTGGCCGCTGGGCATGCCGATCTCCTTCCACACGGCAGGCAGGTCTTCCTTCTTCACGCCGAGCAGGTCGATGCGCTGGCCGCCGGTCACTTTCACGGTGGGGATCTTGAACTTGTCGACGGCGTCGGCGATGCGCCGCAATTCGCTGGACGTGGTCTCGCCGCCCCACATGCGCGGGATCACCGAATAGGTGCCGTCCTTCTGGATGTTGGCGTGGCTGCGCTCGTTGATGTAGCGGCTTTGCGGGTCGTCCATTGCTTCCTTCGGCCAGCTGCTGATGAGGTAATAGTTGACCGCCGGCCGGCAGCTCGCGCAGCCGTTCGGCGTGCGCCAGTCCAGCGTGCGGTAGACCTCGTCGACGGTCAGCAGGTGCTGCTCCACGATGGCGTCGCGCACGGCCTGGTGGCCGTGCTCGGTGCAGCCGCACATGGCCTTCCGTTTCGGCGCGGCGCTGTAGTCGCCGCCGGCGGTGAACATCAGCAGCTGTTCGACGAGGCCGGTGCAGGAGCCGCAGCTCGCACTGGCCTTGGTCTGCTTGCGCACCTCGTCCAGCGTGAACAGACCCTTTTCCTTGATCGCCTTGCAGATGGCGCCCTTGGTGACGCCGTTGCAGCCGCAGACCTCGTCGCTGTCCAGCATCGCGGCGGCCTTGCTGTGGCCCTGGTGGCCGACGTCGCCGATGTTGCTTTCGCCGAACATCAGCTTGTCGCGGATGTCGCCGATCTTGCGGCCGTCGCGCACCAGCTTGAAGTACCAGCTGCCGTCGACCGTGTCGCCGTACACGCACGCGCCGACCAGCCGGTCGTCCTTGATGACGAGCTTCTTGTAGACGCCGCCGCAGGGGTCGGACATGACGATCTCTTCGCAGTCCGGCCCGCCGGTGAAGTTACCGGCCGAGAAGAGGTCGATGCCCGTCACCTTCAGCTTGGTGCTGGTCTGGCTGCCCAGGTAACGGCCGATGCCGAACTGCGCCAGGTGGGTCGCGCAGACCTTGCCCTGCTCGAACAGCGGCGCCACCAGACCGTAGGCGATGCCCCGGTGCGCGGCGCATTCGCCCACCGAATAGATGCGCGGGTCGGTGATGGTCTGCAGGGTGTCGTTGACGACGATGCCGCGGCTGCAGTAGAGACCGATCTTCTCGGCCAGCAGCGTGTTCGGGCGAATGCCGGCGGCCATCACCACGAGATCGGCGGGGATCAGGCTGCCGTCCTTGAAGCGCACCGAGCCGACCCGCGACGAGGCCACGCCGTCGACGCCCACCGCGGGCAGCAAGGCCTCGGTCTGCGCGCCGATGAGGAACTTCAGCCCGCGCGCCTCGAGCGAGTGCTGCAGCAGCGTGCCCGCGGTGACATCGAGCTGGCGCTCCATCAGCCAGGGCGCGATGTGCACCACCGTCACCTGCATGCCGCGCACGGCCAGGCCGTTGGCGGCTTCCAGGCCGAGCAGGCCGCCGCCGATCACCACCGCGTGCCTGTAGCGCGTGGCGGCGTCGATCATCGCGTTCGTGTCGTGGATGTCGCGGTAGGTGATGACGCCCTGCAGTTCCTTGCCGGGCACCGGCAGGATGAAGGGGTTGGAGCCGGTGGCGATGAGCAGCCGGTCATAAGGCTCGCGGGTGCCGTCGTCGGCAATCACGACACGCTGGCGGCGGTTCACGTCGACCACCGTCCTGCCCAGATGCAGGCGGATGCCGTGGTCCTCGTACCAGCTCAGCGGATTCAGGATGATCTGCTCGATGGTCTGCTCGCCCGACAACACGGGCGACAGCAGGATGCGGTTGTAATTGGGGTGCGGCTCGGCGCCGAACACGGTGATGTCGTAGAGGTCGGGCGCCAGCGTCAGCAGTTCTTCCACGGCGCGGATGCCGGCCATGCCGTTGCCGATGACGACCAGCTTCAGGCGCGGGCTGGCGGTGGCGTCGATGCCGGGAACGGGGATCGTCTTCGTGTCCATCTTGCTCTCGCTCCCGCTCTCAGAAATACCAGGCCACCACCGCCACCAGGCGGCCGGCACGCAACACGGGCAAGGCCACCAGCGACTGCAGGCCGGCGGTACGCGCCGCTGCGCCCACCGCGCCGGGCTCGCTGGCCGCCGCGCCGCCGAGCGCCGGCACGCCGCTGATGAAGGCACGGCCCAGGCAGCCCTGGCCGCGTTCGATGAAGTCGTCGCCGCCGGCTTCAGACACCGTGCCGGTGGCCTCGCAGAAGCCGCCGCTGCGGTACAGGCACTCTGCATGTCCCTGGCCGAAGGGCAGCCACGTTTCGAAGCGGCGGACGATCGGCGTGGCAAGCGCGGAGAGGAAAGCCAGCACATGGGCCGTCTCGCCCGGCGTGCTGCAGGGAATGGCGAAACCGCGGTTGATCCCGACCTTGACGGCGCTGTCGGCGCGCAGGAAGCCCGCCCCCTTGCCGAGGTCTTCTATGAACACCGGCAGCCCCGATTCCCAGGCCGTGCCGGGCAGGCCGTTGCCCTTGCGGAAAGCGGTGCGGCGCGAGATGAACTCGAAGGCATCGGCCGTGCTGCCGTAGTAGCCGTCAGCCAGTGTCATGTCCTTCGACGCGGCCGGATCGTTGCACCACAGCTCGATGGCGCCGGCGTGTTCTTCGTCGTCGCCGCAGAAGATCACCAGCACGGCGGTGAGAAAGTCGCCGGCGAAGATCGGCAGCGCGATGCCGCAGGTCAGGCCCTCGGCCTCGGCCGCCTTCGTGCGGCGAAAGGTCGAGCCCTCGAACTGCTTCAGCACGATGGGCCGGCCTTCCTCCCAGGCCTGGCCCGGCAGCCCTTCGCCCCGGCCGAAGCACATCTGCCGGCTCAGCGCGCCGAAGCGCGAAGCGCTGCCGTACAGGCCGGCACTGAATTCGAGCAGGCTGCGGTCGTTGCCGGGCACCCAGACCTCGACGACGCGGATGAAGGTCTTGCAGACCTCCGAGGGCAGTGGGGCCGACACGGAAACTGAAACGGCATCGGCCATCATGCGGTCTTCTCGACGTGGCTGTGCCGCGTGTAGAGGAAGTCGATGACGGCCTTGCGGTACTGCACATAGGCGCGGTCTTCGGCCAGCTCGACGCGGTTGCGCGGCCTCGGCAGATCGACGCGCAGCACCTCGCCGATGGTGGCGGCGGGCCCGTTGGTCATCATCACGATGCGGTCGCTCAGCAGCACGGCCTCGTCGACGTCGTGCGTCACCATCAACACGGTGGCCCCCGGGCTCGTGGCTGCAGGCGCGACGATCTTCATCAGCTCGTCCTGCAGGCGGGCGCGGGTCAGCGCGTCGAGCGCGCCGAAAGGCTCGTCCATCAGGAGCATCTTCGGTTCCATGGCCAGCGCGCGTGCGATGCCGACGCGCTGCTTCATGCCGCCCGAGATCTCGTGCGGACGCTTGACCACCGCGTGACTCATGCCCACCAGTTCGAGCGCGGCCAGCGCGCGGTCGTGCAGTTGCCGCTTGTTTTCCCTGTCGCCGAAGACACGTTCCACGGCCAGCAGCACGTTGTCCAGGCAGCTGAGCCAGGGCAGCAGCGAATGGTTCTGGAACACCACGCCGCGGTCGGGGCCGGGGCCCTTGAGTTCGCGCTCTTCCAGCAGCAGCAGGCCGCTCGTCGGCGTGGTCAAGCCCGCCACCAGGTTCAGCAGCGTGCTCTTGCCGCAGCCCGAGTGGCCGATCAGCGTGACGAACTCGCCGCGCTGCACGTCGAGGTTGATGTCGCGCAGCGCCACGTAGGGCCCGCGCTTGGTCGGGAACACCATGCCGGCGTCCTGGATCTGCAGGGTGCGCCGGGTGTTGAGGGCCGGGGTGGCGTTGACAGTCATGGTGCGTGCCAGTTCAGCTGTAATCGAAGCGTTTGGCCACCGCCAGCAGCGCCCATTCGAGCAGCAGGCCGACGATGCCGATGACGAAGATGGCGACGATGATGTGAGCCACGTTCAGGTTGTTCCACTCGTCCCAGACCCAGAATCCGATGCCGACGCCGCCGGTCAGCATCTCGGCGGCGACGATCACCAGCCAGGCCGTGCCGACGCTCAGGCGCACGCCGGTCAGCATGTAGGGCATGACCGAGGGCAGCAGGATGCGCGTGGCGATCTTCCATTCGCTGAGCTTCAGCACACGCGCCACGTTGAGGTAGTCCTCGGGCACCCGCTGCACGCCCACTGCGGTGTTGATCACCATCGGCCAGATCGAGCAGATGAAGATGGTCCAGATCGCCGCCGGGTTGGCGCTTTGAAACACCAGCAGACCGATCGGCAGCCAGGCCAGCGGCGACACCGGCTTGAGCAGGCTGACGATCGGCGCCACCGCCGCGTTCAGCACCTTGAAGCGGCCGATCAGAAAGCCCAGCGGGATGCCGACCACGGCGGCCAGGCCGAAGCCCAGCGCCACGCGCTCCAGCGAATACAGCACGTTCCAGCCGATGCCCTGGTCGTTCGGCCCCTTGCTGTAGAACGGGTCGGCAAACAGTTTGACCGCCGCATCGAAGACCGCCAGCGGCGTCGGGAACGTGGTGCTCTTCTGCGTCAGCACGGCCCAGATCGCCACCAGCAGCGCCATGCCGAGCAAGGGCGGCAGCACCCTGGCGCCGAGGCCGCGCCAGTCGAACGGGTCGCGCGGCAGGGCAGGCGCTGGCGTCCGCTGCTTCAGCGCTTTCCGCGATTTCGCGTCGATGGCGCTGCGCACGGGCGCGGCGCCATCGGCGGGCAGCGCGCTGTCACGCGGCGAATGAAAGACGGCACTGACCATGGTGGCCTCCGGTGGCGGCAAAGAGAATTTCAACTCAGGCGGCAGGCGCCGCGCGGATTTTGAAGCTGTCGGCGTACCTGGCCGGGTTGCTGCCGTCCCACACCACGCCGTCGATCAGCTTGCTGCTGCGCATGTCGCTCTTCGGCAGGCTCACCTTGACCTGCGCCGCGGCCTGCTTGTAGATCTCGATCTGGTTGATCTGCTTCGCCACCGCCAGGTAGTCGGGGTGGTCCTTCAGCAGGCCCCAGCGTTTGTGCTGGGTCAGGAACCACATGCCGTCCGACAGGTAGGGGTAGTTGACCAGCCCGTCGTTGAAGAACTTCATGTGGTTGGGGTCGTCCCAGGTCTTGCCCATGCCGTTCTGGTAGCGGCCCAGGATGCGCTGGTTGATGGCGTCGACGCTGGTGT
>Ga0105046_10009948_pt1 | contig 14832 bp, 12 predicted proteins | sample MAT03_FD_78385 | JGI IMG/M metagenome (GOLD analysis project Ga0105046, IMG submission 78385) | Freshwater microbial communities from Lake Fryxell liftoff mats and glacier meltwater in Antarctica - MAT-03 (megahit assembly) | ecosystem: Environmental > Aquatic > Freshwater > Ice > Liftoff... | reverse complement strand
TTGCGAAATTGCTGTATCTTCAGATTTGGCTTCACGCCCCCTGTTATGCAGCAGTTTCACTTTTTTGCAATATCCCCTTTCGCCAAATCAGCCCTCACGGCTCTAAACTCAAGTTAGTAGTTGGCTGCTAACAGCCATCCGCTAGTCGCTACCGCCCATCCGTATGAATCACCCGGCCACTGACCAGCTTCAGCGCGCGCAACGGTGCATCGGCCTCGTCGCCCATTTCGCCCTGGGTGTAGCCGAAGGAGCCGTTGCTCTTGTGCAGGTATTCATCCAGCTCGGCTTTTAGTTTGCCGATGATGGCGGTTTCGAGCTCGATAAAGAGGGGCAGATTTTCGCTGCGAATCTCGCCCAGTTCCAGCGCGACGCGAAAGTGGGGCAGACACACGCCGCTGCTGGCCGCGAAGGCCGCCCGAAACTCCGGCTCGTGCAAGTGATTCACCAGCACGCGCAGGTAAATGGCCTCGCGGTCGCGCTCGTATTCGCACAGCACGCACACGCGGCGCGGTTTGATGGCGTTGACAACGGCACCGGCACGATTGAACAAACCCTGCGCCATCTGTTTGAAATTGCGCTTGTTGGCATCGGGATGCGCCACGTCCGGCACCACCTTGCTGATCTCGCGCAGCACATCGTTTAGCACGTCATGTTGCAAAATGGCGTTGCCCTGCATGTAGCCGACGTTGTTGAGCATGGTGCTGTGCACGCTGCAAAAGCCGCGCGCGGCCCGAATCTCCGCACGCCGCTCCACCACCACAATTTGCTCATACAAAAACGCATCGATGCGCTGCCGCACGGCCGTATCCACCAGCCGGCACACCGCACAATCCGGCTGCGCCAGCGCTTCAAGCATGGCGGGGTAGGCCTGGGGTTTGTTGTTCATGATTGGTTGCTGGTAGTTGGTGGCAGGTAACTGGGGCTGGTAACTGGTTGAGCATTATCCGCAATCTGCCACTAGCAACCAGCCACCAACTACCAGCCACCAACTACCAGCCACTATCCGAGCCACCCCAATCGGCCAAACAGCCAGCAGGCCACAAAGGCCACGGCTACACAAATAAACAACAGCGTGAGTGGATTGATGCGGCGATAGCGCAGCCACCACCATAGCCAGAGCACCAGCCCCAGCGGCAGAATGTGCGTGCCGAGGCCATTGATCAGGGCGCTGAGCGCGATCGTGGCATCGCCGATGCGGATGGTGGCACCGATGGGCAGGTGCACGCCGGCATAGGGGACGATGAGCGCGCCCAGCACGAAGGTGCCGAGGCGCAACGCGCCAAACAGGCCGGCGCGCAACCAGTCATTTAAGCGCGCCCAGGTGGCCCAGTGGCGCACCTGCCGGTAGCCGAGCTGGTAGGCGAACAGGGCGATGCCGATCACGGCCGTCGACCCCATCACCAAAAACAACACGCCGCCCAATGCGCCGTTTTGTTTGGCGATCTGTGCCCCAATCGCCACGGCCAGCGCGATGACCAGCCCGCTCATCAGGGCGTTGCCGAGCACGTCCAGGCTGGCCATAAAGCTGACCTTGGCCCCGGCGAACTCGCTGTTGTTCATCGCGTCGCCATTGGCCTTGCGCTCTTCCAAAGCCGCCGACGCGCCGACGATGTAGCTGCCCAGCACCCACTCGGTGTTGAACAGCGTGAGATGCCGGCGCAGGAAGTCGGCGCGCTCCTCGACCGTGCCCCACAAGCGCCGGCCGATGGGGGCCAGGGCGAGGGCGAAGCCGAGATTTTGGAAGCGCTCAAAGTTGTAGGCGACATTGTGAAAGAACGCCCACAGGATAAATGACGAGGTGAGCTGCATGATCGACAGCGACTGCGGCGACTCAATGTCGTCTTCGCTGTCGTCGGACGGCATCACGTCGGGGATGAGCGCGTCGATCACGCCGGGCGTGCGCGTTGCACCAGGCACGGCGTCGCGCACCGGTTGTCTGCGGCGCGCCAGATAGGCATGGATGGCCGCGATGCTGCCGCCCAGGATCGTGGCCGGCAGTGGCCCAATCGCCAGCGAGGCCAGCCAGCCCAGCAGCAAATAGGCAATGCTGCTGCCGCGCATGATGAGGTTGAGGCTGAGGGCGATGCCGAGCGCGGCTAATAACTGTTGGCACGCGACCAGGGCAATCTGGAGCCAGGGTGGAATCGATTCGGCGATCTGAAAGAGCAGGGCCGTGTCGACGCGCAACAGCAGCAGCACCGGCAGGAACGAGCTGATGAACAACCACACCTGCGAGGGCAGAATGGCGATGCCGCTGACCACGCCGATCTCGCCGGTCTCGGCAAACAGATCCGACCAGTGTGTAAGAATCGTGTTGACGAAGCCGCTGGCAAAAGTGAGCAGGGTGCCGAGGGCGATGAGGGCGGTGAAGATGAGCGCGGCTCCGGGCGCATCAGCTTGCAGTCCGCTCAGCAGCAGGAGTGGCACACCCACATAGCCGACCAGAGCCACATCCGGGCCGATGCGAATGCGCAGTTGCGAGATGCCAAGGGTGATGAGATTGAGCGCGCCGCCGAGTGCGGCCCCACGCGCTGGATCACCCAGCAGAACACCGGCGAAGAGGCCGGCGACCAATGGCTGCGACAGCACGTAGTTGCCCAGCCCAAAATTGAAGGATGAGCGAGCAAACGCATAGGCCAATGCCAGCAATAGCGCTTGAATCAGGCTCATTCACGGCCCCCTGTATCGGCCATTTGTTGTGTGCTCTTGGTTGCGCGCTTACTCGCGCGCTTACTTGCGCTTGGTCGTTGTAAGCTGAACCGGGGCGGCCGCAGCGGTGGCTTTTGTTTTGGATGAGGCGCGGCTCGTGCTGGCAGGAGCCGCTGTCTTGGCTTTTTTGGCCGGTGTCGATTTGGCCGCAGGTTTGACGGCTGGCTTGAAGGCCGGTTTCTTTGGCACAGTCTTGCGGCGAACCTTGGGCTTGTTGACCGGCAGAATGGAATTGGCCAGCGGCGGCACGGTGACGATGACGGGCTCGGGCGGCTTGGGCGGTGGCATGGCGGCCAGCGCTTTGGCGGCCTTGGCCGAGGCCTTTGCGGCTTTGGCTGATGATTTGGCAGTGCTGGCCGCGTCTTCGGTGGCAGCATAGGCCGCGCTCAGGGCCAGTGATTGCGCGCTCTGCACCGGGATGCCGTAGAGCTTCATCCGGTCATACAGCGCCAGCACGTTGGCGATGTGCAACGGCCCCACCACGCCGTTCAGCAGCACGCGTTGCAGGCCGCAGCTTTCGATGGTGATGGCGCGAGCCTGCTCGCGGGTGCCGCCGGTCTCGATGATGTTCTGCACCTTGGCTTGCAGATTGTCCAGATAGTTAATGCTGCGGCGCATCACCTCTTTGATCTCGCCGCGCAAAATCATCTCGCCGTGGCCCTGAACGATGCTCTCCAGCTGCATGCCGGCGATGCGGGTGAGCGAATCTTTGAGCTGATTGACATCGCCGCTGGCGATGGTCGGGATGGCCATGACCGTGTCGCCGGCGAACAACAGCCGCTCCTCGTGCAGCAACACCGATACAGAATCAGGCGTGTGGCCGGAGGTGGGAAATATTTCCAGCGTTTTGCCGGGCAGGCGCAGGGTAAAGGTGCCTTGCGAGAAGGTGAATGTGGGCAGCCGAATGCTGACGTGCTCAAATTCCTTGGAGCTGGTCTTGGCCTTCGCCAGCGCGTTGTAGGCTTTCGCGATCATGAACTCGCGAGCCATGGTGTGCGCGACAATCTCGGCTCTTGGGAACAGATATGCCCCGTAGATATGATCGGCTTCGTGCTGCGTGTAAATGATATAGCGCACCCCGTCAGGGCAGCGCTTATGTGCGAGCAGCGCGATTTGGGCCGTCTCCTCAGGAAACGGCAGGGTGTCAATCAATACGCCCGTATTGCCCGAGACGATCAAACTGGCCGTTACTTGGGCATAACGCTCGCTGGTAAAGATATAAATGTCTTCGGAAGCTCTTTCAACGTGCATGCCGGACAAATGATACGCAAGACTGCAACGTAAAGCAAATAATTGGACATAAAGACAGGAGGAAGACGGGTGAAAGACAGTTCCGAACTCTTCAGAGAGTTCGGAACTGTCTTTATACTTTTGCCAACTCGGCCATCCGCAAGATAATCTCGGTTATGCAACCGGAGAACATAGCTTTGACCGAAGCCCATTGGCGCACCCTTCAGGCGCTAGCCGACCGCATCATTCCGCAGGACCCGGATTGGCCCAGCGGCTGGCAGGCCGGCGTCGGCGATTACCTTGCCCACCAGTTTGAGCGCGATCTGCGTCACCAGGTGGAGCCGTATCGCCGAGGCCTGGAGGCACTGGACGACGAGGCACGCGCCCGTACCGGCAAGCCTTTTGCCGAGCTGGGCAACGCCGCCCAGGATGGCATCCTGGTTGCGGTGGAACGCGGTGACGTGTTTACCAACTGGCCCGACGCGCCGGCCTTCTTCGCCATGGCTATCCAGCACGTCAACGAAGGTTTCTACAGCGATCCCAACAACGGCGGCAACAAGGCCAGCGTGGCGTGGCACATGATTGGTTACATCGTCAAAGGCTGAAAAGGCTGAATAGAAATAAGATGAGTGCAAACAAAACTTACGATGCAATTGTGATCGGCGCAGGTGGTGGTGGTGGCGTGGTCGCGGCGGTGCTGGCCGAGGGCGGTATGCGTGTGCTGATATTGGAGCGCGGCCGCGAGAAGACCTTTGCCGAGATCCCGCGCGATCATCTGCGCAACCACCGGCTCTCGCTGTATGGCCAGAACTTTGGCCCCGACGACAACGCCGGCAACCCACGCGTGACTGTGGATGGGCAGGGCCGCGAGCGAACGGTGTTGCCGTATGAAGGCGGCTACCAAAACAACGCGATGGGTGTGGGCGGTGGCACGCGTGTCTACGGCGGCCAGGCCTGGCGCTTTTTGCCCACCGACTTCAAAATGGCCAGCACCTACGGCGTCCCCGAGGGCAGCTCGCTGGCCGACTGGCCCATCACCTACGACGACCTCGCGCCGTATTACGAGCGGGCCGAGTGGGAGATCGGCGTGAGCGCGGATAGCGAGTTGATGGCGCAACACTGGCCACGGCAAAAGGGCTATCCCATGCCGGCTGTGCCGTTGAACTCGCAGGGCCGGCTGTTTCGGTCCAGCGCCAGGCAACTGGGTTGGGATGTGTTTCCAGTGCCGCTGCTGGTCAATTCGGTGCCGTATCAGGGTCGGCCGGCCTGCATCCAATGCCAGCACTGCGTGGGGTTTGCCTGCCCGGTGGAGGGCAAGAACGGCTCGCAAAACACGATGCTGCCGCGGGCGCTGGCCACCGGCCGCTGTCACCTCGAAACTGAGGCCATGGTCACCCACATCGATACGGATGGCAGCGGCAAGGTGACTGGCGTGACCTACTTCGACGGCAACGGCGAACAACACGTGATCAAAACGGGCGTGGTGGTGTGCGCGGCCGGCGCCATTGAAACAGCGCGTTTGTTATTGCATAGCGCGTCGGCCCAGCAGCCAAACGGGCTTGGCAATCAGGGCGATCAGGTGGGCCGCCATTTGCAGGGCCACTACTACCCAGGCGTGATGGGGTTGATGCCGGAGCCGGTGTGGGACGGGATTGGACCCGGCGTCAACACGGCCACAGTGCGCTGGTCGCATGGCAACGAAGATGAGCACGGCCAGGTGATTGGCGGCGGGTTGCTGGCCGATGAGTTTGTGTTGCTGCCGATGATGTTCTGGCTGCGCCATTTGCCGCCGGATGTGCCGCGCTGGGGTGCGGCCAACAAGCAGTTCATGCGCGAGAACTACCGGCGCTTTGTCGAGATCAAGGGGCCGACCCAGGACATTCCCAGCCCCGATGCGCGGGTGACTTTGGCGACAAGCGTGAAGGACAAATGGGGCATGCCGGTAGCCCAGCTCAGCGGCACCACCCATCCCGAAACGGTGCGCACGGCCAAATTCATGTGGGAGCGCGCCGGTGAGTGGATCAAGGCCAGCGGCGCGGTGAAGACCTGGGGGCAGCCGCCGGGCTTGGGCCTGAGCGGTGGCCAGCATCAGGCTGGAACATGCCGCATGGGCCATGACCCCAACACATCGGTGGTGGATGCACACGGCCGGGTGCACGGCCACGAGAATTTGTTTGTGGCCGATGGGTCAGTGCATGTGACCAATGGCGGGTTTAACCCGGTGTTGACGCTGATGGCGCTGGCGTTTCGGACGGCGGAGGGGGTTTTGAAGCAACGCTAAGTTTGAGATAAGTTGCAGAATCGTCGACGTCGACCTCGACGTCGACGAATCCCTCCGCTAACCCTCCCGCCCCACCTGCTTAATCCCCTTGCGCCCCCGCAGCGCGTCCCACAATCGATTGATACTCCATGCGCCAGACAGCATCGGCTCGAACGTGTCCAATTGATACGTCACAACATTCTCACGCAACTGATCCAACTCGCGAGTGAGCTCTGTTTCCAGCAGTCCTGCAATGGCTTTGGCGGTGGGCAACTCGGCGCGGGTGAAGATGGTCGGCGCGCTGATGCTGATGAAGGCCTCGGGCTTTTGCTCGCCGATGAACTCGTAGCGCAGTGCAGCGGAGTAGACATGGCACGCGCCGGCGCGCTGGGTTACATCCTTCACCAGATGCCCCACACCGCTGAAGAAATGCAGCGGCCGCACATCGTTGGCCAGAATTTCGCCCTGCGGATACAGGATCAGCAGCCGGGTCGGCGCACCCGTCACCCGATCGACCGCATATTGCAACGAGGCCAGCGCGCTGCGGCCGTTGCGCCGATCGACCGAAAATGCGCCGCCCCAGGCGAAAAATTGATAGCGTGCTAGCTGGGTGTTCTCGACCATCATGTAGGCGTCCATGTGCCAGCGCTCCTCGTTTAGCGCCATGGCCAGATGGCCGTCCCACCAACTGCTGTGGTTGGCGATGAGGATGACCGGGGCTGTGCCGTCGGGCGGTGGCGCGGCCTGCCTCAGATTGACTCGAAAGAACGAGGAACGCAAGCCGCTTTGCATCAGCAGCTTGTAGATCAACCAGTTGAGAAATGAGTTTTTGCGAGCCGGGATCATGTGAGTCCTATCTCAAAACAGCGGCGCACGCTGTCGAAATAATGCGTATTGTAGAATCTTGCGTGAGGCGATGAGTTTGGCGCAATCCCCGATGTGCGCGCCACATTAAGGAGTGAACACCCACATGAACAGACGATCTTTTTTGATGAGCACCGCTGCGGCAGCCCTGATTTTGGCGGCCTGCGCAGCACCGGCCGCACCTGCGCCGACCACGGCACCGACCGCAGCTCCGGCCGAAGCCACGGTTGCAGCCGTTGAAGCCACCGCAGCGATGACCGTGACCGAGGTCATGACGGCGACCGAAGCCACCACTGCCACCATGGCATTGCCCGACCTGGGCGGTCGCGAAATCGTGATTGCGATTGAGAACGCCTATCTGCCGTTCAACTTTATTCCCAAAGAGGGCGGTGACGGACAGGGCTGGGACTACGACACGATTGCCGAGCTGTGCAAGCGGCTGAACTGCAAGCCGGTCTATCAGCAGATTGCCTGGGACAACATGATTGCGGGTGTGGCTGCGGGTCAATTTGATATGGCCGCCGACGGCATCACCATCACCGATGACCGCGCAAAAGTCGTGGACTTCAGCGATGGTTACATCTCAGTGGACCAGCGTATTCTGGTCAAGAGCGACAGCCCGCTCACCAAGATCGATGAGTTTAAGGACACCACCGGCAAGGTGAAATTGGGCAGCCAGAAGGGCACCACCAACTATGACGAAGCGGTGAAGCTGGTCGGCGAGGCTAATGTGATCGGCTTCGACACGTTCGATCTGGCGGTGCAAGCGGCCATTTCCGGCGACGTGGACGGCACGGTGATTGACGACACGGCCGGCGTCGGCTATGTGGGTGCCAACGGCGACAAAATCAAGCTGCTGGACGGCAGTCTGGTCGGCCAGCAACTGGGCTTTGTCTTCCCGAAGGGCAGCGAACTGGTTGCGCCATTCAATGCCGCGTTGGCCGCCGTCAAAGCCGACGGCGCACTGGCCACGATCAACGCGAAGTGGTTCGGGGCGGACTTCGCCAGTAAGGGCATCACCTACGACACGATTCAGCCGGGCGCGACGGCGTTCCCAACTGTGACGCCGGCCCCGTAGTCGCAAAGCAAACACAAAATCCAGCTCGTTTTGTTTGAAAAGCCGAGTTGGTGTAAAACCTGACAAGCCAAAAAATGGCCTGTCAGGTTTTTTGTTTACATGGCAACGATCCCCTCTTCTGCAAAATCCTCAACCCAAAATCAATTCGTGGGCAAGCTTTCGCAACTGCCGTGGTGGCTGATCATCATCATCCTGGCCGGGTTGGTGCTGTTTTATAACTTCCTGTCCAACGAGACGTATGTGGCGATTCTGAGCCGGCTGCGCAGCGGCATTGTGCTTACCATTGTGGTCTCGCTGGTTAGCTATGCCATTGCGCTGGTGATCGGGTTGATTGTGGGACTGGGGCGGGTGTCCAAAAACCCGATCATTTATAACCTGGCCACGCTGTATGTGCAGATTGTGCGCGGCGTGCCGATGCTGGTGCTGATCTTCTACATCGCGTTGGTCCTCATTCCACCCATCCTGCAATTGCTCGGCGTTCGCCCGGGGACATTCGATTTTTCGTTTCGCGCGGTGATTGCGCTGGCCGTGGCGTATGGTGGCTTTGAAGCTGAGACGTTTCGGGCCGGCATTCAATCGATTGGCCGGGGGCAGATGGAGGCCGCGCGCTCGTTGGGGATGAGCTACCCGCAGGCGATGCGCTACATTATTTTGCCGCAGGCGGTGCGGCGCATTTTGCCGCCGCTGGGCAACGACTTCATCAGCATCATGAAAGATTCGTCGCTGGTGTCAGTGCTCGGCGTCAACGATATCACGAATATAGCCCGCCTGTATGCCTCGAAATATTTTCACTATCCCGAAACGTATAACACCCTCGCCTTCATGTATCTGGCCATGACGCTGATCCTGTCGTTAATCGTGAAAGCCATTGAGAATCGGTTGGCGAAGAGCAGCCAGTAAACAAAAGTTGTTAGTTATTAGTGGTTAGTCGTTAGTGCCTGAACCTGCGGCAAACTGTCCAACTAATCACTAACAACTAAGCACTAACAACTTGCTCATGATTGAAATCAAAAACCTGGTCAAACAATTCGGCAAGCTGCAAGCCGTGGATGATGTGAGCCTGACGGTGGGCAAGGGCAAGGTCGTGGTCATCATCGGCCCCAGCGGCAGCGGCAAGAGCACGGTGTTGCGCTGCATCAATCACCTGGAGGTGCCGACCAGCGGCGAGATCATTGTCGACGGCATCGTTGTCTCCCAGAACCACAAGAACATCAATGCGATCCGGGCCGAGATCGGCATGGTGTTTCAGCAATTTAATCTCTTCCCCCATCTCACCGCCATCGAGAACATCATGCTGGCTCAGCGGATTGTGCGCGGCCGGGGCCAGGACGAGGCGCGCAAGATGGCCATGCAACAATTAGAGCGCGTGGGCATCCCCGAGAAAGCCAGTGCCTATCCGTCACAGCTTTCCGGCGGCCAGCAGCAGCGGGTGGCCATCGCCCGCGCCCTGGCCATGAACCCCAAGATCATGCTGTTCGACGAGCCGACCAGTGCGCTGGACCCTGAGATGATCAAAGAAGTGTTGGATGTGATGATGGAGCTGGCCAAAAGCGGCATGACCATGATCTGTGTCACCCACGAGATGGGCTTTGCGCGCAATGCGGCCGATGAAGTGATTTTCATGGATCACGGTAAGATCGTCGAGCGTAACACACCAGAGGCATTCTTCGCCAATCCAAACGAAGCACGCGCGCAGGCTTTTTTGCGGCAAATTTTGCATTAGCAAAACTTAAAAATCATAATCAGGAGTGAATCAATATGGACAGCAATGAAGGCATCATCACCGGATCGGGCATGTTTTACCCCAAGGGGTTTGTCGTAGCGTTGGTGAACGAACCAGATGGCACAGACACGATTCGTCAACATTTGCGCGACGCCAATTTCGACGATGTGCGCGTGTTTAACTCACAGGAAATTCTGGCCGATGTTAAGTTGATTGAAGGCCGGCAAAGCTTCTTCGACCGTGTGAAGATGTCTTTATCCGAAGAAGGCACGCCACGCGAGATGTATCTGGAGCAGATCAAAAACGGCGCCAGCATGGTTTTGGTGCGCGCGCATTCCAATGAAACGATTGCATCGGCTCAAGCCATTTTGAAAGCCCATGGCGGTCAGCGCATGGCCTACTATGGCGAAGGCACCATCAGAGAGTTGCGCTAACGCATTCGCAACAACGGCCGCGTCAGACAGGTGGCCCCGCCCTCGGCCTTGAACGACAGCTCGGCACCGCGATAGGTTTGCACCTCGCAGCCCGCATCGATCAGGCGCTGCTGCGTGATGGGATTGCCCTCCAGCATGATGCACTCGCCAGGAGCCGTGGCCAGCACATTCGTGGCCTGGGTCTTCATAAACTCATCTTCCGGCGCTTCCACAAAGCGAATGTTGCGCCGTTGCAGTTCCTGCCAGAACGGCACGCTTATCAGCGGCGGATACACCACCGCCAACTTTTCATCCACCATGCTGATGAGCGAGAGCAGGTGCAAACACGCTTCCGGCCCTGTGAAATAGGGCAGTTCGACCGCGATCACCTGCACCCCAATCGGCTCCAGCACAGCGCGCAGTTGCCTCACCGCTTCGGCATTGGTGCGAAAGCCCAGCCCCACCGCCAGCGTGTGCTCATCCACCCACAACATGTCGCCGGCTTCGGCCCGTGCCTTGCCTTCGAGCGCCGCAAGAATGGGAATGCTCAGCCGCTCGAAGGTCTGCCGCATGGCCGCTTCCTCACCCCGGCGCAGTGGTTTGCCCATGCTCAGCAGGATCGCGCCGGCATCGGTCACCAGCGCCGGATCGAACACGAAGATGGCATCGGCATGCTGCGGCAAAGCCACCTCGTGGTAGATCACCTCGGCCCCGGCGCGCCGCAACAGGTCGCTCAGCGCAGCATGCTCCTGCTGGGCAATCTCCAGGTTGATGGGAGCGGCGTAGTGCCACGCGGCTGGGTCGGCATTGCCAAAGGCGGCGTCGGGCCGGCGCACCAACACACGCTTGAGTGGGGCAATCATGGATTGAGCGCCGTAGGTTTTCATGAGTTAATGAATCGAGTGTCTAAGGTTCGTCGGGTGGATAAAGTTGATCAGGTTTGGGTGAGCCTCATGTCGAACATCAAGCACCTGATCAACTTGATCGACCTTAAACCATGCTGTCGTGCCGGTGATGGTTCTGCAAACTGCGCACTTTGATCTCTTTGGACTTGAGCGCGCGAATACCCTGCACGGCCGCCTGCGCCGCGCTCAGCGTCGTCATCAGCGGCACGCGGTTCATCGTGGCCGCGGCGCGAATGAGCTGGCCGTCGTCGTAGGCGCGCTTGCCCAGCGGCGTGCTGATCACCAGATCCACCTCGCCCTTCACGATTAAGTCCACCACGTGCGGCGAGCCTTCGCTGACCTTGTTCACCACACTGGCCGGCACATGCACCTTGCTCAACCACTCGGCCGTGCCGCGGGTGGCCATGATCTCGAAGCCCATCTGATGCAGGTCGCGCGCGATCTTGGTGGCGGCGGCCTTGTCATAGTCGTGCACGGTGATGAGCACACGTCCCTCCAGCGGCAGGCGTTCACCCGCGCCCATCTGAGCCTTGGCGTAGGCGTGGCCGAACGTGCTGGCATGGCCCATCACTTCGCCGGTGCTGCGCATCTCCGGCCCCAGCCGCACGAATGCGCCGGGGAATTTGTTGAACGGCAGCACCACTTCCTTTACAAAGAAGCCATCCAGTTTGGGCTCTTCGGTGAAGCCGATTTCTTTCAAGGTCATGCCGCCGGCAATCTGGGCCGCGATCTTGGCCAGCGGCGCGCTGGTGGCTTTGCTCACATACGGCGTGGTGCGGCTGGCGCGTGGATTCACCTCCAGCACGTAGACCACTTCGTCTTTGATGGCAAATTGCACATTCATCAGGCCTTTGACGCCGATGCGCAGGCCGATGCGCTCGACGTAGTCGCGAATAATATTCAGGTGATACTCGCTGACCTTGAGTGGCGGCATCATGCACGCGCTATCGCCGCTGTGCACGCCGGCCTCCTCAATCTGCTCCATGATCCCGCCGATGACCAGTTGCTGGCCGTCGCACACCGCGTCCACATCCAGCTCAAATGCATCTTCGAGATAGCGGTCGATCAGCACTGGTGCATTGGGCGAGACGCGCGTGGCCTCGCTCACATAGTCGCTCAGCTCGGCCTCGTCATACACAATGCCCATGGCCCGCCCACCCAGCACATAGCTCGGCCGCACCAGCACGGGGTAGCCGATGCGCTCGGCCGCCACGCGCGCCTCATCCAACGACATGGCTGTGCCGTTCTCGGGCTGCGGGATTTCAAGCTCGTCCAAAATGGCCGCGAACTGCTTACGATCCTCGGCCAGCGCAATGGCTTCGGGTGAGGTGCCCCAAATTGGGACGCCGGCCGCCTTGAGCGACTTGGCCAGATTCAACGGCGTTTGGCCGCCAAATTGCACCAAGACGGGAACTAATTGAGAATTGGGAATTGAGAATTGAGAAACACTGCCATCCTCTCTTTTCTCCATTTTCAATTCCTCATTCTCAATTCCGCTTTCCTGCTCCCACACATTCAACACATGTTCCAGCGTCAACGGCTCAAAATACAGTCGGTCGGCCGTGTCGTAGTCGGTGCTGACCGTCTCGGGATTGCAGTTGATCATGATGGTCTCGTAACCCATCTCGTGCAGCGCGTAGCAGGCATGGACGCAGCAATAGTCGAATTCGATGCCCTGGCCAATGCGGTTTGGCCCGCCGCCCAGAATGATGATCTTGGGCCGGTCAAAGTTCACCGCGCTCTCGTCGTTGCTCTCGTAGTTGGAATACAAATACGGCGTGCTCGATTCAAACTCGGCCGCGCACGTGTCGACGCGGTAGAAGCTGGCCGTGATGCCAAGGGCGCGGCGTTTGGTGCGAACGGAGAGGGCGGAGGCGGAGGGGGAGACGACGGACGACCGACGACCGACGACAGATGAGTCGCCCGTCGTCGGTCGTCCGTCGTCCGTCGTCTCTTTCAGCAGTGTCCCAATATACGCATCGCCGAACCCCTGCTGCTTGGCCTGGCGCAACAACTCTGCCGGAATCTCGTCCAGGCCATATTGGCCGAGGGCGCGCTCGGTCTCGATCAACTGAATAAATTGCTCGATGAACCAGGGATCGAATTTGGTGGCATCTTGAATTTGCTCCAGCGTTGCCCCTTTGCGCAATGCATCGAACACCTGAAACATGCGCTCGGCCGTCGGCACCTTCATCATCTCCAACAGCTCGGCCGTCGGTCGTCCGCCGTCCGTCGTCTCCCCTGTGATCCCGACCTTGCCGATCTCCAACCCCTGCGCGGCCTTATTCAGCGCCTCTTTGAAGGTGCGGCCCATCGCCATCACCTCGCCCACGCTCTTCATTTGCGGGCCGAGGGTTGTATCGGCACCAGGGAATTTCTCGAACGCCCAGCGCGGCCACTTCACCACCACATAGTCCAGGCTCGGCTCGAAGCTGGCCGGCGTTTTCTGGGTGATGTCGTTGGGAATCTCGTCGAGCGAGTAGCCCACGGCCAGCAACGCCGCAATTTTGGCGATGGGGAAGCCGGTGGCCTTGGAGGCCAGCGCCGACGAGCGCGACACGCGCGGGTTCATCTCGATCACCAGCACCTCGCCGTCGGCCGGGTTCACCGCGAACTGCACGTTGCTGCCGCCGGTTTCGACGCCCACGGCCCGCATCACGATCTTGGCCATATCGCGCAGCCGTTGCAGCTCCTTGTCGGTCAGGGTTTGCACCGGTGCCACCGTGATGCTGTCGCCGGTGTGCACGCCCATCGGGTCAACATTTTCGATCGAGCACACCACCACAAAATTATCTTTGTAGTCGCGCATCACTTCCAGCTCATATTCCTTCCAGCCGATGACGCTTTGCTCAACGAGAACTTGTCCCATCGGGCTGGCGGCGATGCCCTTGGCGCACTTGGCGCGCAGATCGGCCTCGTCATACGCAATGCCGCCGCCGCTGCCGCCGAGGGTGAATGAGGGGCGAATCAGCACGGGGTAGGAGAGGCGCAGAGGGGGAATGGGGAATGGGGAATGGGTGGATTCCCATTCCCCATTCCCCATTCCCCCTTGTCCCATCAGCACCATCGCTTCCTCGACCGTTGTCACCGTGGCCCCCTGCGGGCACTTCAGGCCGTGCTGTTCCATCGCGTTTTTGAAGAGCTGGCGATCCTCAGCCAGATTGATGGAGTGGACATTTGCACCAAGCAGTTGCACGTTGTACTTCTGCAAAATGCCGAGCGCTTCCAACTCGGTGGCCAGGTTCAGGGCCGTTTGCGCGCCAACGGTGGGCAGCAGCGCATCTGGCCGTTCAATCGCAATGATCTTTTCGATGACTTCGGCGGTGAGCGGCTCGATGTAGGTGGCATCGGCAAACTCCGGGTCGGTCATGATGGTGGCCGGGTTGCTGTTGACGAGAATGATACGGAAGCCCTCGCGACGAAGCACCTTGCACGCTTGCGCGCCGGCGTAGTCAAATTCACAGGCTTGTCCAATTACGATCGGGCCGGACCCGATGACGAGAATGCTTTTAATATCTGTTCGCTTGGGCATGGTCGGGGCGTAATGTTAACCGAAGCGAGCGGGGGAGAAGAGAAGGGGTGAAAGTGTGAAGGGGTGAAGGGGTTCACACCTTCACACTTTCACTCCCTTCATATCAGCCGATTGACGC
>Ga0105046_10009947_pt1 | contig 14833 bp, 15 predicted proteins | sample MAT03_FD_78385 | JGI IMG/M metagenome (GOLD analysis project Ga0105046, IMG submission 78385) | Freshwater microbial communities from Lake Fryxell liftoff mats and glacier meltwater in Antarctica - MAT-03 (megahit assembly) | ecosystem: Environmental > Aquatic > Freshwater > Ice > Liftoff... | reverse complement strand
CCAGCCGTTGGCCCGATCCGCGCACGTCGAGCGTCGACCTCGGCTTCCCGCAGAACCGCTGACAGGAACCGGAACCCACATGGACTTCGGAGTCGTCCTCCAGACCACCCCACCGTCGGCGCGGGTGATCGATCTCGCCAAGCGCGCCGAGACCTACGGGTTCACCTACGTGTGGACCTTCGACAGCCACATCCTGTGGCAGGAGCCGTACGTCATCTACAGCCAGATCCTGGCCGAGACGCGCAACGTCGTCGTTGGTCCGATGGTCACCAACCCGGCCACGCGCGACTGGACCGTCACGGCCAGCGTGTACGCCACGCTGAACGAGATGTACGGCAACCGCACGGTGTGCGGTATCGGCCGGGGCGATTCCGCGGTGCGGGTCACGAACGGCGCACCCACCAACCTCGCCACGCTGCGCGACAGCATCCACGTGATCCGCGAGCTCGGCAACGGACGTTCTGTCGAGTACAAGGGCAGCGAGCTGCGCCTGCCCTGGGCGGCCAAGAGCGAGCTCGAGGTGTGGGTGGCCGCCTACGGCCCGAAGGCGCTCGCACTCACGGGTGAGGTGGGCGACGGGTTCATCCTCCAGCTCGCCGACCTCTCGATCGCCGAGTGGACGATCGGCGCGGTGCGCTCGGCGGCCGAGGCCGCTGGTCGGAACCCCGACGACATCACCATCTGCGTGGCCGCACCCGCCTATGTCACCGACGGCACCGAGGCCGGCCTCGCCCACGGGCGTGAGCAGTGCCGCTGGTTCGGTGGCATGGTGGGCAACCACGTGGCTGACATCGTCGCCCGCTACGGCGACAGCGCACCAGTACCCGCCGCGCTCACCGACTACATCAAGGGCCGGCAGGGCTACGACTACAACGAGCACGGGCAGGCGGGCAACACCCACACTGCGTTCGTGCCCGACGAGATCGTCGACCGATTCTGCATCGTCGGCCCGGTCGAGAGCCACATCGAACGGATGCGACAGCTGAAGGACCTCGGCGTCGACCAGTTCTCGATCTACCTGCAGCACGACGACAAGGACCACACCCTCGCCGCCTACGGCGAGAGGGTGATGCCGGCCGTGGCCGACCATGTGCGAGCCAAGTCCTGATGGTGGTCGCCGCTCGTCACGGAGCGTTCACAGACCGGACGCATGCGCCTGCGTATCGTCGTCGGGTCACCTGAGCGACCGATGAACGACGCAGTCCCCGCACTCGACCTGTCCGAGATCAGCAAGTCCTACCCGGGAGCGCGCGCCCTCGACGGGGTGTCGCTCCGCCTGATGCCGGGCGAGGTGCACGCACTGGTGGGCGAGAACGGCGCCGGCAAGTCGACGCTGATCAAGGTCGCGAGCGGTGCCATCCAGGCCGACAGCGGCACCGTCAGCGTCGCCGGGTCCGTGGTCACGCATGCGTCGCGGCGGGCGTTCCAGGCACTCGGTATCCGTGTGATCTACCAGGAGCGCCAGATCGCACGCGATCTCTCGGTGGGCGAGAACGTGCTGCTCGATCGGTTGCCAGGGACGGGCTTCGTTTCGTGGCGTCGCACCATGGCCGAAGCGGCCGAACGCTTGGCCGTGCTCGGCCTCGACCTCGATCCTCGATCGAGCGTGCGGGGACTGTCGGTCGCACAGTGGCAGCTCATCGAAATTGCCCGCGCGGTCGACTACGGGGCCCGTGCGGTCATCATGGACGAGCCGACGGCGTCGCTCAGTCGAGTCGAGGTGGAGCGTCTCTTCGGTGTGGTGAACGCGCTGCGCGAGCGCGCTGTCGCCGTGCTCTACATCTCGCACCACCTCGACGAGATCTTCCACCTCGCCGACACTGTCACCGTGCTCCGCGACGGGCGTCAGGTGTTCGACGGTCCGGTCACCGGGCTCACACCCGAACGGTTGGTCAGCGAGATGTTCGGCGAGCTGTCGCACGCCGTCGACCGTTCCTCCACCGTCGATCGCTCGAACGGCCCAGCGATGTCGTTGGTCGATGTGCATGCCGGCAACCGGGTGCGCGGTGTCTCGTGCGAGATCTTCCCCGGGGAAGTCGTCGGCTTCACTGGCGGCACCGGGTCGGGAACCACCGAGCTGGCCTCCGTGCTCGTCGGGGCCCGCCGACCCAGCGCTGGCTCGGTCGTGCTGTCGGGCGGTCGCCGACTCCGTTCCCGCACGGCGGCCGCTGGTTCCGTCGCCTTCCTGCCGTCGGATCGCAAGCGTCGCGGACTCCTGCTCGACAAGAGCATCGCCGACAACCTGCTCCTCGGCCAGCTGGCCGTGAAGGGATCGCCGATCCTGGCCCCCGGCCGTCAGCGCAAGCTCGCAACGATGTTGATGAAGGCTGCCAACGTGAAGTCGGACTCGGCCGATCGGGGGGTGCGCACGCTGTCGGGTGGCAACCAGCAGAAGGTGATCATCGGGCGCTGGCTCGAGGTCAACTCACCGGTGCTCGTGTTCGACGAACCGACGGCCGGCATCGACATCCCGTCGAAGCTCGAGATCTACGCCACGCTCCGGCGACTGGCGAGTGAGGGAGCAGCGATCGTCGTGTGCTCCACTGACTTCCAGGAGGTCGGGCTCGTGACCGACCGGGTGTTCGTGATGAGAGAGGGACGGATCGTGGGGGAGATCGCAGGCGTCCAGGCCTCCGAACAGCGGTTGATCGAGATGGAGATGAGCGCGTGAGCAGGATGCCCCGAGTGTTGCAGGGCGAGTTGGTGCGAGTGTTCGTCCCGCTCATCTCGGCGGTGGTGCTGCTGTCGCTGTACACCGAGTACAAGCGAGACAACTTCATCGCGTGGGCCAACCTCGAGAACATCCTCCTGCAGACGTCGGTGCTCGGCATCATCGCCATCGGGCAGACGTTCCTGATCGCCGCCGGGCAACTCGACCTGTCGGTCGGCACGTTCTCCGCGTACTGCGCCGTGCTCGCAGCCACCCAGGTCGTGAATGGCCGTTCCGAGTTGCTCGCGATCGTCGTCGTGCTGCTCGTGGGCGCCTTCGCGGGATTCGTCTGGGGTGCGGTGATCACTGCGCTACGCATCCCGCCGTTCATCCTCACCCTCGGTGGGCTCAGCGTGTTCCAGTCGCTCGCGCTGGTCCGGGCGAAGAACTCGCCGGTGCCGGTGCGCGATTCGTTCGAGTGGCTGCGCACCGGTGACGTCTTCGGCCTGCGCACCCCGATCGTGGTGCTGCTGGTCGTGTTGGTGGTCGCGTCGTTGGTGATGCGTTACACCCGGTTCGGCCGCCAGGTCTATGCGCTCGGCTCGGCCGAAGAGGCGTCGTACCTCGCCGGCCTCCCCACCAAGCGCACGAAGATCATCGTGTACATGATCAGCAGCACGCTCGTCGCGATCGCGGGTCTGATCCTCATGGCTCGCATCGGTTCCGGTGATCCGCGTTCGGGAGGCGGTCTCGAACTGAAGGCGATCGCCGCGGTGGTCCTCGGCGGAGCGACACTCGCAGGCGGCCGGGGCACGCCGATCGGGAGCTTCCTCGGCGTGTTCGTGCTGGGCGTGGTGCAGGCAGCACTCACGTTCTTGAACATCAACGATTCGTGGAGCGACTTCGTCTTCGGTGGCGTCCTCATCGTCGCCGTCCTCATCACCGCGGTCAGCGATCTTCGCCGCGAGAACAAGGGCCAGCGCGGCCGCTTGTCACAGATCTTCAGCATGCGGGGAGCGGCAACGATGCCGGCGCAGCCTGCGGAGAGCACAGCAGTCCAGCAACGACAGGAGAACACGTGAACGTTCCGGAGAATCCATTCAGCCGCCGCCGCTTCATACAGGGTGTAACGGTGCTCGGTGGCGTGGCCATCACCAGCGGCCTGTTGGCCGCATGTGGTGACGACGAGACAGAGAGCACCGCCACCGACGCCCCTACCGGCACCGACGCGCCGACGGTCACCGAACCGTCGGCGACTGACGCCCCGGCAGTGGGCCCGACCAGCGGTCTCATCGGTCTCACCCTCAACGGCCTCAACGACTACACGCGTGGCGTGGCCACCGGCGTGTACAAGGCGCTCGAGGGCACCGAGTACGAGCTCAGTGTCGTCCAGGCCAACTACGACGCGGCGACCGAACTCGCCAACATCGAGAACTTCTTGGCCCAGGGCGCAGTCGGCGTGATCATCCAGCCGAACACGGCCGAGTCCGCGGGTGCAGGTGCCAAGGCTGCGTTCGACAAGGGCGTGCCGGTCGGCAACTGCATCTGGCCGGGCCCCAGCGACGCAGACGAGTTCTTCAACGGTGTGGCCGAGATCGATTCGGTCGAAGGTGGCCGCATCATCGGTCGCTATCTCCTGGAGCAGCTGCCCGACGGCGGCAAGATCTGCGTGGTGCAGGGCGTCATCGGTCAGGGTTTCTCGGAGCGCATCGACGAGGGCCTCGATGAGGTGCTCGCCGGTTCGGACATCGAGATCGTCGTGCGCGAGCAGGGCTTCTTCGACCGGGTGCAGGCGGTCGGTGTGGTGCAGACCGCGTTCCAGGCCAACCCCGACATCGTCGCCGTGGTCGACTACGCCGCGGCCATGAGCAACGGCATCTGCCAGTGGCTGAAGGACGAGGGCAAGGACAACATCCTCCACGTCACGTCCGACGCGGACGAGGAGATGGTCACCTGGTTCGGCACGCCGTACCTGGCAGCGACCCGCTACTACAGCTCGGCCCAGACCGGTCTCATCGCCGCCAACGCCGTGCTCAACGCCCTCGCCGGTAAGCCGGTCGAGTTCCGGACCGTCATCGAGCAGTTGCTCGTCACGGCCGACAACGTCGAAGAGGTCGTGGCTGCGAATCCGTTCATCTTCACCGAGTTCAAGGACAAGGTGCAGAACATCTAGTCATCCGTGGGTGCAGTGTCGGTGGGGTCACTCGACTCCACCGACGCCGCACTCCGTCATTGCACGTCTGAAAGGGACCTCTGAATGAACACCAGCGCATCCATCAGCAACTCGGCCGGCGACGTAGTCCCGGTCATCGACGTCTCCGACTTCCTCGCCGGTGATCCGGCTGGGGCCGAGCGCGTGGCCCAGGAGATCGCACACGCGTGCGAGCACACCGGTTTTTTCCAGATCGTCGGCCACGGCGTCGACCTCGACTTCGTCCAGTCGGTGTACGACATCAGTCGCGAGTTCTTCGACCTGCCAGACGAGGAGAAGGCGAAGGTGTGCCAGCCCTCGCCCGATCAGGTCCGCGGTTGGTCGGCCGTCGGCAAGGAAGGTCTGTCGTACTCCCTCGGCGAGGCCGCTCCGGGTGACCTCAAGGAGAAGATGGACATGGGTCCGCCGGACGTTCCGGACGAGCCCTACTACTCGATGGATGTAGCGGGCCCTCACTTCGCGCCGAACGTGTGGCCGGAGCAGCCGACCGACTTCCGTCGCCTGTGGACCGAGTACTTCCTCACCATGAGCGAGCTCAGCCGTCAGCTGATGCGAATGTTCGCGGTCGGTCTCGACCTGCCCGTCGACTACTTCGAGGACAAGATCGACAAGCACATCAGCATGTTCCGCGTGCTCAACTATCCGAACCAGGTGGAGGAGCCGTTGCCAGGCCAGCTGCGCGCCGGCGCCCACTCCGACTACGGCAGTCTCACCATCGTTCGCCAGGAGAGCCGTCCCGGCGGTCTGCAGGTCGTGAACAAGGCCGGCGAATGGGTCGACGTGCCGTCCATCCCCGGGGGCCTCGTCGTCAACATCGGTGATCTCATGGCCGAGTGGACCAATGACCGGTGGGTGTCGACCGTGCATCGCGTGGTGAACCCGCCCCGCGACCTCGCACACGATTCGCGCCGTATCTCCCTCGTGCTGTTCCACCAACCGAACTACGACGCGATGATCGAGTGCCTCCCGAGCTGCCTTCTGGAGGACGGCACGGCGAAGTATGCCCCGATCAGCTCGGGCGACCACCTGTACGACAAGTTCACGAAGCAGACCTCGATGGGGGCGAGCAGCTGATGGGTGTCTCCATCTCGCTCGCCAGTTACATCAGCGACGACTTCGTCGCACTGTTCGAGTTCTACTCCAGCACCTTCGACCTGCCGGAGGTAGTCGAGCTCCATTCCGACATCTTCCGCGGGGCCGACGTGTCGGGCCTCACGCTGGGCTTCTCGGCGCCGGTCGTGTACGAGATGTTGCACATCCAGGAGTGGGCGAACCCGAAGGGCACCACCCAGTACCTCACCTTCGAACTCGAGTCCGACGAAGCGGTCACGGCCGCAACCGACCGAGCCGTCGCCAACGGCGCTCGGCTGCTGCACGACCCATACGAGACCTACTACGGCGCCTGGCAGTCGGTGATGGCCGACCCGGACGGCAACGTCTTCCGTATCAACCACTTCCGTTGATCGGCCGGCACGTGAGCGACGACGGCGATCTCGCCGACTACACCGGCAAGGGCTACCGGATCGTGTGATCGGCAGTTCGTCGTTGCCCCAGTTCGGTGTCTGGACCCATCTGGTCGACGCCGAACTCCTGCGGCGCGGGCTGCCGTCGTTCGAACAGTTCGTTGTCGACCGATGCACCCATGCCGATCTGGTGGAGTGCCTCACGTCGGTGGTGCCAGGAGCAGTCGCCTGCCGCCGGCGAGGTCGCTCCACGGATGACGCTCGGGTCGAGCCCTGGCAGCTCAGGCGATCGCGGTGCCGAAGAGGGCGCCGATGCCGTAGGTGACGACAGACGCAGCGACCACGATCACGAGCTGGCGCAGGGCGCCCCGCGCCAGCGGGCGCTCGGAGGATCGGCTCACCCATGCGCCGACGGTCATGCTCGCCGCAGCGGTCGCGGCCACCGAGATCGCCATCGCAGTGCCTCCGTCGGTGAAGAACCAGGGCATCAGCGGGATCGCCGCGCCCGCAGCGAACAGCCCGAGGGAACTGACCGCAGCGGTGGTGGGAGATCCGAGCTCGTCAGGGTCGAGCCCGAACACGAGGCGTGCCGAGAAGTCGAGGAACTTGCGCTCGTCGAGCGGCAACTCGGTCGCCGCCCGCTGGGCGGTGTCGGTGGCGAGCCCCGAAGCGACGAGCTCGTCGGTGATCTGGCCGAGCACCAGCTTCGGGTTGCGGCGCACCATCCGGCGGAGTTCGCCGAGTATGCCCTCGTAGATCTCCATCTGGCTGCGAACGCTCACCCATTCGCCCGCTGCCATCGACAATGCCCCGGCCACGAGGCTGGCGAACCCGGCGATGCGAACGGCGCTCGACGAACCGTCCGCGCCGGCAACCGCGAGGATCAGGCAGACGTTGGTGACCAGTCCGTCGTTCGCACCCAACACGGCGGCGCGGGCTCCGCCGCGGTTGGCACTCTCGACCCGCCGTTGCAGTTCGGCCGCGTCGCTGCGGTCATCGACGACACGAGGCTCGATCGGCTCGACGAAAGGGCCGGAGACGCTCACGTCGTCATGGCCGACTGCAACTCGTGCAGATCGGCGAGCACCTGGGCCGCGAAGCCGGCAACGTCACTCACGTCGTAGCTACGGCGTACGAAGCCGACCGGATCGATCAGGTACGCCACGCGTCGGGGGAACCCGGCGTACTGCTGGCCGGGTGCCCTCACCACGTCGTAGCGAGCTCCCACGCTGCGGTCGACGTCGCTCAGCAACGAGAAGCCGAACTCCTGGGCGTCCGCGAACGCCAGGTTCTCTGCGGCGGTGTCGAACGACGCGCCGAGGACGACGGTGTCGGCTGCTGCGAACTGCGGGGCGCTGTCACGCAGGCCCTGACCCTGCACGGTTCAACCGGGGGTGGCGGCCTTGGGGTACCACCACAGCAGCACCCACGAACCGCTGAGGTCGCTGAGGCGGATGCGGGCGCCGTGCTGGTCGGGTAGGTCGAACTCGGGAGCGGGCATACCGGCGACGAGCATGGTGAGAGTCTGTCAGGCCGGCTGGTCGTCAGCCCGCGGTGCCCCGTGGGGGTGCGGCGCTTCCTCGCCGCGCAACGTCTCGACGAGATCGACCAGGCGGCCCATCACCAGATCGGCAGCGTGGCGAACCTCTTCGGGCGTCGGCTCGGTGGTGGGTCCCACGTGCATCAGCGCGCGTACGTCGATCGGCGCGCCCACGCGAGTGGTCACCTTCGGCCGACGGACGATGTTGCGCACGAGTGTGCGTGCGGGTCGGCGTCGGCCGACGACCTCGTGGGCGCCGAGCATCGCAACAGGCACGATCGGCGCACCCGAGCGCAGTGCGAGACGCACCGCACCGGTCTTGGCCCGCTCTGGCCACATCATCGGATCGCGAGTGAGTCGACCCTCGGGGTACAGCCCGACCGCCTCGCCCGCCTCGAGTGCGGTCGCCGCCTCGTCGAGCGCTGTGGATGCGTCGCTCGAACCGCGGCGTACTCGGATGAAGCCGAGCCGGCGCGCCAACCCACCGATCACCGGCACTCCGAACACCCCGGCAGTCGCGAGCAGTCGCAGTTCGCGCCCGAGGCGGCGACACGCGAGCGCCAGCAAGATGCCATCGGCGTAGCTGGTGTGGTTGGAGATGACGATGATCGCACCCGCTGGCAGTTGCTGCGCCGCACGGGCGCGACCGCGCTGCTTGGCCACCTGCAGCCGGCTGAACACACCGATCAGCGAACCGACCAGGGCAGCGAGCACGCCGTACAGCACCGCGCCGGTGCGGCCGGGATGTCGCCAGCCCGAGTTCGTCATGTGGTGGTGATCAGCCCGTCACGTATGCGTCGGTCACGTTCAGCGCCTCGTCGATGATTGCGAGCCCCTGATGCACCTCGTCGACCGGCGTGGTGCACGGCGGCACGACGTGGAGTCGGTTGAAGTGGGTGAACGGCCACAGGCCGGCAGCCTTGCAGGCGTTGCCCAGCTCGATCATCGGCTTGGCGTCGGCGCCCGCGGCATTGAACGGCACCAGTTGCTCGCGGGTCTCGCGGTTCTTGACGAGTTCGATCGCCCAGAACACGCCCATGCCGCGCACGTCGCCGACACTCGGGTGCTTCGACTTGAGCTTCTCGAGTTCGGGTCCGATCACATCGGTGCCGAGCATGCGGGCGTGCTCGACGATGCCCTCCTCCTTGAAGATGCCGATGCTCGCGACGATCGAGGCGCACGCCAGCGGGTGCCCCGAGTACGTGAGCCCACCGGGGTAGGCCTTGTCCTTGAACGTGTCGGCCACGTGCTGGCCGATGACGACGCCACCGACGGGGATGTACCCGCTGTTCGACCCCTTCGCGAAGCACACGAGATCGGGGCGCACACCCCACTTCTGGAACGCGAACCACTCGCCGCACCGGCCGAAGCCGGCCATCACCTCGTCGACGATCAGCAGGATCCCGTGGCGATCGCACAGGTCGCGCACGCCCTGCAGGTACCCGGGGGGTGGCACCAGGATGCCGTTCGTGCCGACGACGGTCTCGAGGGCGATCGCGGCCACGGTGTGGGCACCCTCCACCATGAGCACGTTCTCGAGATGTTCGAGCGCACGCTCGGTCTCCTCGGCATCCGTGCTGGAGTGGAATGCGCTCCGGTAGGGGTACGGACCCCAGAACTTCACGGTGCCAGAGATACCGGGCTCGCTGGGCCAGCGTCGCGGATCACCGGTCAGGGTGATCGCGCCAGCTGTGGCGCCGTGGTAGCTGCGGTACGTGGTGAGCACCTTGTGTCGACCGGTGTGCAGGCGAGCCATACGGATCGCGTTCTCGGCGGCTTCAGCGCCACCGTTGGTGAAGAACACCATGCCGAGCCCGTAGTCCTGACCAGTGTTCGCGACCTCGACGATGAGCCGGGCAGCCTCGCTGCGCGCGTCGTTGGCGTTGTACGGGGCGATCGTGCAGAGCTTGCCGGCGTACTCCTGGATCGCTGCCACGAGCTTCGGGTGCTGGTGGCCGATGTTGACGTTCACGAGTTGGCTGGAGAAGTCGAGGTACTTCTTGCCCGACTGGTCCCAGATCCAGCTGCCCAGACCGCCGTCGATCACGAGCGGGTTCAACGCGGCCTGCGCGCTCCACGAGTGGAAGACGTGCTTGCGGTCGTTGGCGAAGGCGTTCTCGGGATGGGTCTCCAGGCTCATGCACTCATGGTATTCGCTACACGAGATGCCGTACAGACTGCGTTCTGTAACAGGACAAAGATCCTCCGGAGGCATGGCGGTGGGCGTCGACGCCGGGACTATGTTCGGCGTCATGGGTGAGATCATGACTTTTCCTTCCAACGGACACACGTGCGACGGTTACCTCGCAGGTGTCGGCTCCGGCCCCGGCGTGATCGTGATCCAGGAGTGGTGGGGGCTCGTGCCGCACATCACCGATGTGGTCGAGCGCTTCGCCGCAGCCGGGTTCACGGCGCTCGCGCCCGACCTCTACCACGGCGAGTCGACCACCGAGCCAGACGGCGCAGGCAAGCTGATGATGGCACTCAACCTCGAGCAGGCCGCCAAGGACCTGTCGGGTGCGGTGGCGATGCTGCAGCAGGCGACCGGTCGCGAGAAGGTCGGTGTGGTCGGCTACTGCATGGGTGGCGGTCTGGCACTCGTGTTGGCCAGCCAGCGCCCCGATGCGGTGGCTGCCGCAGCGCCGTACTACGGCGTGATCCCGTGGGCATCGGCCCAGCCCGACTGGTCGGCCATCGAGGCGAAGATCGTCGGCGAGTACGCAGAGCTCGACGGGTTCGCTGGTCCCGATGCGGTGCGCGCGCTCGAGGCCGAACTCCGCAGCCTGGGCAAGGACGTCACACTGCATGTGCACGCCGGCGCCGACCACGCGTTCTTCAACGACGCACGGCCCGAGGTGTACGACGCAGTGGCATCGCAGGTCGCGTTCGACCGCACGATCGCCCTCTTCCGCGAGATGCTCTGACGCGTCGCTCGATTCGACGCGATCAGCCGAGGGCAGCGATCGCGTCGGCGACGGCCAGCACGTGCTGGGCGTTGGCGACGTGGAGGTTCTCGATCATCCGACCGTCGACAGTGACGACGCCCTTGCCCTCGGCGAGGCCCTCTTCGAACGCAGCGATCACCTTGCGGGCGTGGTCGACCTCGGCCTCCGAAGGCGCCCACACGTCGTTGGCGACATCCACTTGGCCGGGGTGGATGAGCGTCTTGCCGTCGAAGCCCATCTCCATGCCCTGCACGCACTCGGCGCGGAAGCCGTCGAGGTCCTTCACGTCGTTGTACACGCCGTCGAGAATCGCGATGCCGGCCTCCCGTGCGGCGGCCAATGCGGTCGCGAGGTGTGGCACGAGCGGGTGACGACCGGCGGCGCCGAGCGACGACCGCAGCTCGCGGGCGAGGTCATTGGTGCCCATCACGAGCACGGCCACTCGGGGGTGGGCGGCAATCGAGCGCACGTCGAAGATCGCCGTCGGCGTCTCGATCATCGCCCAGATCTTCAACGAGGCCGCGGCGCCGGCGCCGTCGAGGATCGTCGAGATCTCGTCGAGGTAGGCCACCGAACCGACCTTCGGCACCACGACGGCGCTGGCGCCGCTGCCCGCAGCGGCGCGCAGGTCGTCGGCACCCCACGGCGTGTCGAGACCGTTGCAGCGGATCGTGAGCTCACGGTTGCCGTACTCGTCCGACGAGGCCGCAGCGACGGCGTTCGGTCGTGCTGCTTGCTTCGCGTCGGGGGCGACCGCGTCCTCGAGGTCGAAGATGATCGCGTCGGCCGGGAGAGTCTTGGCCTTCTCGAGTGCCCGCTCGTTGGCGGCGGGCATGTACAGCACGGATCGGCGGGGACGGAGGTCGCTCACGGGTGCTCCAGTTCTACGTGATGAGGGTCAGAAGCCGTACGAGGCGGCGAGCTCGGGATCGCGAGCAGCGAGCTGGCGGGCGAGCTCGACCACCACGTGGCACTGCTTCACGGAGGCATCGTCCTCCATCTTCCCGTCGAGCATGATCGCGCCGGTGCCGTCGCCCATCGCGTCGATCACGCGCTGCGCCTGGCGCACGTCTTCGGGCCGCGGGCTGAACACACGCTTGGCGATCTCCACCTGCGCCGGGTGCAGGCTCCAGGCACCCACGCATCCGAGCAGGTAGGCGTTTCGGAACTGGTCCTCGCAGGCGACCGTGTCCTTGATGTCGCCGAACGGGCCATAGAACGGCAGCAGGCCGAAGGTGACGCAGGCATCGACCATGCGGGCGATCGTGTAGTGCCACAGGTCCTGCTGGAACGTCGCGCGTGGCGCCGAGTACTGCGGGCCGTCGTCGCCGATCGGCGGATCCACGCGCACCACGTAGTCGGGATGGCCGCCGCCGACGCGGGTGGTCTTCATCCGGCGGTTCGCGGCGAGGTCGGCCGGGCCGAGCGACAGACCCTGCATGCGCGGCGACGCCGCGCAGATCTCCTCGATGTTGGCCACGCCCCGAGCGGTCTCGAGGATCGCGTGCACGAGGATCGGGCGCTGCAGCTTGGCCTTGGCCTCCAACTGTGCGAGCAGACGATCGACGTAGTGGATGTCTTCTGGGCCCTCCACCTTCGGGATCATCACGACGTCGAGCTTGTCGCCCACCTCGGTGACCAGGGTGGTGAGGTCGTCGAGACCCCACGGCGAATCGAGGCTGTTCACCCGGGTCCACAGCTGTGTGGACCCCATGTCGACCGTGCGTGCCACGTTGACGAGACCGGCGCGAGCCGCCTCCTTGTCGGCCATCGGGATCGCGTCCTCGAGGTTGCCGAGCAGGATGTCGACCGTCGGGATGATGTCCGGCAGCTTCGAGACGAGCTTGCCGTTGTGTGGCGGGAAGAAGTGGATCACCCGACTCGGACGGAACGGGATCTCGCGCACCGGCTCGGGGGCTCCGACGGCGAGCGGCTTGAAGAAGTCACGGGGGCTGCGCATCGATCTGCAAGGGTAGGAGCCATGCCCCGATTCGATGCAATCCTGTTCGACGCGGGTGGAATCCTGGTGTTGCCCGATCCCCACGTGCTCGGCCCGCTGCTCGAGTACTACGGCGGCGACCCGTCGGTGAACGCCCACCGTCGCGCCCACTACGCTGCGATGGCGGCGAAGAGCAGGGCCGGCAGCGGCGAGGCGGTGTGGGCCGAGTACGACACGGCCTACGTGGCATCCGTGGGTGTGCCGCACCACGACGTCGCAGCAGCCGCGACCACGCTCGGCCGCACTCGCAGCGCGTACCTCTGGCGCTGGCCGATCCCCGAGAGCGTGTCGGCACTGCGTGACCTCGCCGCCGCTGACGTGCCCCTGGGCGTGGTCTCCAACGCGAGCGGGCAGATCGAGGAGGTGCTGCGCCGCAGCGGGGTGTGCCAGGTGGGTGAGGGCCTTGGCGCGAACGTCCGCGTCGTGGTCGACAGCCATGTGGTGGGCATCGCGAAGCCCGATCCGCGCATCTTCGAACCCGCACTCGACTGCTTCGCCGAGTTCGACCGGCGCCACATCGCCTACGTCGGCGACTCGGTCACCATGGACATCGTCGGCGCTCGGGCAGCGGGCCTCCATCCGATCCTGCTCGATCCCCACGACGACCACTCCGGTGCCGACTTCGAGCGGATCGCCTCGCTCGGCGACCTGGTCGAGGGGACCTGAAGAGCGGGCGATCACCCGCGTCGAACACGCGGCCCCCGCTGCTGCGGCCGGCCTCGTGATGGTTGAGCGATGGGCCGACGTGGGAAACACCATCTCGACGGCGGCCCTGCGAGGGCGTGTCGTGGCACGCCCGAACCCGATCCTCCTGACAGCGCACCGGGGTGACTCGACCACGTTGCGGGTTGTGGTGTGAACGGCGACACGGCGAGTAACGCGAAACCCCCCACTTCGTCATGCAACCGTCAAGTCATCCGCGATCTGTGGAAATCCAAGGTCTTCTAAGATCGCTCCGCCCCCCCGGGTACCCCCGAAACAACTGCAAAGTGAGTGGATCGTGACCCACCACCGCACCAAGAAACTCGAAGTTCGAAATCTCCGACGTCGGCTGGTGGTGCTCGACACCATCGCCCTCGTGCTGGCCTGGGCGCCAGCTCAGATCTGGAAGTACTCCGAAGGCACCCCCTTCTGGAAGTGGATCCTGATCGAGTTCGTCCTCGTCGGCAGCGGCCTCCTGCTGCTCCGCTCGCAAGGTCTGTACCTGGCGCGTGTGGCCTCGAGTCGGACCGAAGAGATCCGCCGGGTCGTACGTGCTTCCATCGTGCTCGGCCTCGTGCAGGCCGCCCTCCTCGCCGCGATGAGCGTCGAGATCCACACCCGCTGGCTCGTCGCCGGCCCGGCCCTGCTCGTGGTGTTGTTGCTGTGGCTCCGCGGCGGGTACCGGGCGTGGTTGAGTGCCGCTCGCGCGGCCGGACATCACCTCCGCGACGTGATCGTGGTCGGTGTCAACGCCGACGCATCCGACCTGGTCGCGATGCTGCGTGAGCACCCCGAGGCAGGGTTCCGGGTCCGCGGTGTCGTCGGCGACGCCACCATCGCCGCCGTGCACGGCATGTCGTCGCTCCACCTCGGCAGCCACGACCGCCTCATCGAGTTGCTCCGCGAACACGACGTGCGCGGCGTGATCACGGTCATGGGTGCGCTGCCCTCACGCGAACTCACACCGTTGATCCAGGCGCTCGAGGAAGAGGGTGTGCACATCCAGGTGTCGAACGGTCTGCACGGGATGAGTCATCGCCGGCTGCGGGCCACGCCGGTGGCGTACCAGTCGCTCTACTACCTCGAGCCCTCCGACAGCAGCAGCCCGCAGTTGATGGTCAAGCGTGCGATCGATCTCGTGATCGCTGGTGTGACGTTGGTGCTCGCAATGCCGGTGATGGGTGTGATCGCGTTGGCGATCAAGCTCACCGACCGGGGGCCGGTGCTGTTCTCGCAGCAGCGGGTGGGCCGCGACGGCAAGATCTTCCAGATGCTCAAGTTCCGCTCGATGGTCGTCGACGCCGAGGCCCGCCTCGCCGCGT
>Ga0105046_10009945_pt1 | contig 14834 bp, 11 predicted proteins | sample MAT03_FD_78385 | JGI IMG/M metagenome (GOLD analysis project Ga0105046, IMG submission 78385) | Freshwater microbial communities from Lake Fryxell liftoff mats and glacier meltwater in Antarctica - MAT-03 (megahit assembly) | ecosystem: Environmental > Aquatic > Freshwater > Ice > Liftoff... | reverse complement strand
GTTTGCGACTTGGGCAACGGTTCCTGCCAAAAGAAATCGGTCCGGGGTTCTGTTTCGCCTACATCGCGGCCAATGTGTCGGCATTCCTGATTGCGTTCCAATTCCTGGGCGACCCGTTCATTGGGACTTTTCTTGGTTTGTTTATCGGTATGTTGCTGTCCACGAATCGGATCATTCAGAGCCAAAATCTCAAACCTCTTGCAGCCATAACGACCGTCTATCCGAATGACTCTGCGTCGCTGCGGCTGATCGCTACGGCTGGCCCGCGGACTGGCTTTCGACAAAGAAATTCCGATTAGATCGCGTCAAGCTGGTAGCGGCATCGCCGGACCAACTCCTGAACCTTCAAACTCATGACTGCAAGAATGACTCAAGTTGAAGTCGTATACTATCAGCGGAAGAGGCGTCCGAACGCCAACTTCAGTCTTGAGTTTGTCTTCGAAGACGTACGGCGGCGACTGCAGTCATCAATCCGTTCAAGAGTGTGTATCGCCCCTTGTTTCAGTAACGGACTGTTACGAAGGCTCTGGATTGCGGTCGATGCATGGTTTCGGCAGGGGCATGTGACGCATGTGACGGGCGATATCAACTTCGCAGCCATTTTGATGTCGCCCAGAAGCACGGTGCTGACGATCCTGGATTGCGGATTTCTAGAGCGTGCGAAGGGACTGCGGAGATGGTTGCTGCACCGCTATTGGCTCTCATTGCCAGTGCGTTCGGCGACTGTTGTGACAACGATTTCAGAAGCTGCCAAAGAAACGATCATCCGCAATTTGGGATTCGATCCAGGAACTATTGTTGTCATTCCTGTTGCGGTCTCTGACTCTTTTCAGCCAGTCTCAAAGGAGTTCAATCGGGTGTGTCCCAGGATACTGCAGGTTGGGACCGCACCTAACAAGAATCTTGAACGCGCATTAGAGGCCCTGCAGGGGATTTCCTGCCAGCTTATCATTGTTGGACAAGTCAATGAATATATTCGCGGATTGATTGACCGATTCGGGATTAAGACAGAAAACTACGTGAATCTGGGTGCGCAGGAATTGCTGCAGCAGTATGTCAGTTCCGATATAATCTTGTTTGCTTCGACCTGCGAAGGGTTTGGCATGCCCATTGTGGAGGCTCAGCGAATTGGCAGAGCTGTGGTCACATCCAGCATCAGTTCCATGCCGGAAGTCGCGGGAGCTGGCGCATGTTTGGTCGATCCGCTCGCCGTCGCATCGATCCGAGAAGGGATTCTGAAAGTGATTCAGGATGACCGTTTCCGGGAACGCATCATTGCGGACGGATTCGTGAATTCTCGAAGATTTGACCCTGAGGTGATCGCGGGGCAGTACTTGGAAATCTATAAGATTCTGGCGACACGCTAAGGGTGGGAATTATTATTGGGCCTACTGTGAAATGCCCGTCGTCATGGGGAAGTTGGCGTGATTTTATCAAAGCAACATTCCGATGGACATTGTTTTCTCCTTGAGCGGTTGGGCCAACTGCCAACTGCCAACTGCCAACTGCCAACTGCCAACTGCCAACTGTTACGGTCGAAGGTAATTCCTGATGTGTGGCATTGCTGGTATTGCTGGCATTAACCTTTGTTCGCCTGAGCTGGAAGCCCTTGCGCGTGCAATGGTATCGGCGCTTAAGCACCGTGGACCGGATGATTCGGGTGTCGAACTGCCGGACGACGGCGTGGCGTTGATCCATACTCGACTGGCCATTCTGGACCTTTCGGCAGCCGGACATCAGCCTATGAAGTCCGCTGACAGTCGCTATACGATTGTTTTTAACGGAGAGATTTACAATTTTCGCGAACTTCAAACTGAGCTCCAGCAACGAGGGAAATCTCTGAAGTCCAATTCGGACACGGAAGTCATTTTGGAATTGTTCGCACTGGACGGCGCCGCTTGTGTGGATCGTCTGGAAGGAATGTTTGCGTTTGCAATTTGGGACTCGCAGGACCAGTCTCTCTTCCTAGCGCGTGATCCTCTGGGAATTAAGCCGCTTTATGTGTGGCATCGTGGTGCGGCGATTGCGTTCGCGTCCGAGGCTCAGGCTCTTTTGAAGGCTGATCTGGGTACGGAATCCCTGAGTGCTCAGTCCCTTTACGATTTTTTCCGATTTGGCACCGTTCAGGAACCCGCAACTCTGATTGCGAACGTTACGACGCTGGAGCCCGGAACATCAATGACCTGGCGGCGGGGCGTGAGTGAAGTTCGGAAACACTGGTCGCTGAAACTTGGTTCCGACGAGATGTCACTAAAGGAAGCCACCGCGATTGTGCGGGAGTCACTGCTGCAGTCCATTGAGCGTCATTTTGTCAGCGACGTGCCGGTCGGCATATTTTTGAGCGGCGGTATCGACAGTACCGCTATTCTGGCGCTCGCACGAGTGCTGGGAAAAAAGGACCTTCGAACATTTTGTATTTCATTTGGTGATCCATCACTGAATGAAGGAACTCTGGCGGCGAAGACTGCAAAACATTTTGAGACACAGCACACTGACTGGAGAATGACGGCTGAGGACGGAAGGTCTCTCGTTCATGAGTACGTTGATGCCCAGGATCGCCCCAGTAACGACGGCTTTAATACCTATTGTATTTCGCAACTTGCAAATCGATCTGGCATGAAAGTTGTGCTGTCAGGAGTTGGGGGAGATGAACTTTTTGGAGGATATCCGTCATTTCAGACAATTCCACGATTGCTGAAGTTGCACAAGGGGCTGATGTCTGTCGGAGGAAGTCGAATCGCTTCCTGGCTGATCACCAAAGGTTCAAACAGTCCCAGGATGCGTCGTCTGGCCGAGTTTCTTGTGTCTTCAGGTTCTGTGACGGAAGGCTGGGCGGCCATGCGGGGCATTTTTTCCGCCTCCGAGTCACTCGCTTTGGTTCGTGAATATGCAGGGGCGACATGGTGTCCCGCAGAATCGACAGACACACCGTTTATCGCCGTGGAAGCGCAACCCACTGTGGCGGACCAAATTAGTGCCTGCGAGCTGACGGGGTACATGCGTAACCAATTGTTGCGAGACAGCGACGTGATGAGTATGCACTTCGGATTGGAATTGCGAACTCCGTTTGTTGACAGAGTGTTTGTGGATGCGGTCTCCAGGATTCCAGCCCGAATGCGACTGATGTTCGGCAAACAGATTTTGCGAGACGCTGTTCCTGAGATTCCTGAGTGGATCATCAATCAGCCGAAGCGGGGGTTTGTATTTCCATTCGAGACTTGGGCGGAAAATGAATGGTCAGAGACTTTTCGGGAAGTCTGCCGGAGGAGCCCGGTGGAGCCCGTGACATGGTATCGCAAATGGTGCTTGTTTGTTCTGGACCATTTTATGCAGCAAACCGGACTCAAATGTGAGTCCGGTGCTTCGCGATGAGCGAAATGCGAATCCTGCAGACGATTGCTGGGACACGCCTTGATCATGGAGGAACCTCGCGAAGTGTTCCGGCCTTGTGCGATGCGTTGGGCGCCAAGGGAGTTGATTGGCATTTAGTCACCGGGACGCCTTCAGATCCTGGAGTGCGGTGTAACTTCCCGGTCGACATGTCTCGCGTCTCCACTGTTCGTGAATCAGGGCTCTACAGGCAGCTTGGCGTTAGAAAAGGATTTTGTCGGCATCTCGCTGCACTGACTTCAGCAAACCGTCCCCAGAGTCTAGTCCACGATCACGCAGTTTGGCTTTCCACGAACCATGCGGTCGCCAGGTACTGTCGTGACGCTGGCATCACACGAATTGTCAGTCCTCGAGGGATGCTGGGTGCCTGGGCGTTGAATCATGGGCGATGGAAGAAGAAGTTGGCGTGGTGGATGTACCAGCATCGCGACTTGCTTTCGGCCGATGCGTTTCATGCGACAAGCCAGCAGGAAGCGGACGAAATCCGTGCTCTGGGCCTGACTCAGCCGATTGCCGTGATTCCCAATGGCGTGACGTTTCCCGAACTCACAACGGCGACTGACGAAGCATCTCCCGATCGGACTCGGATCATGCTCTTCCTTTCGCGAATTCACCCGAAGAAGGGTCTGCTTACCTTGTTGGAGGCCTGGAAGGCCGCGTCGCCGAAGGGATGGCAACTCGTGCTGGCTGGTCCCGACGAGAATGGTCACCAGAAAGAAGTTGAGCACCTTGCGGCGTCGCTGGGGATTGGCTCCCAGGTCAGTTTTCCAGGCTCCCTGAACGACGTGCAGAAGTGGGATTGGTACCGTAAAGCCGACGTTTTCGTTCTGCCATCTTATAGTGAGAACTTTGGAATTGTGGTGGCTGAAGCTTTGGCGGCAGGTTTGCCCGTGATCGCCACGCATGGTACTCCATGGCAGGAACTGAATACTCGAAAGGCCGGTTGGTATGTTCCGCATGATTTAACTGCTTTGGCAGATGTATTGCAACTCGCGATCTCGCTGGATGATGATGGTCGCCGGGCCATGGGAAAGCGGGGCAAGGATTGGACTCGCGCTGCGTTCGGATGGAGCGGGATCGCCGAAAGAATGGCCGTGTTTTATCAGTCGTTGCTGAGCGGAAACCCTATGCTCTCGCCGGATGCGGTATAGAACTTTGGAGCCGATTGGCTATTGGCGCTGTGCAATAAAAAAACCGTTTGGCAAGCAACTCACATAGTCTATGCAAATTGATTCAATCACACCGTTGATTCTAACCTTCAACGAACAGGAGAATCTGAGAGAAACGCTTGCAGGCTTGAAATGGGCGAAACAGATCCTGATTGTCGATAGCGGAAGTTCCGACGACACCTTATTGATAGCGAGTGAATTTCCCTCTGTTGTCGTCGTCCACCGCAAGTTTGACCATTTTGCCGATCAATGCAATTTCGGGCTGTCGAAGATCGAAACGCCCTGGGTCTTATCGCTGGATGCGGATTATGTTTGCTCTGAAAGCATGGCGGATGAACTGATGCATCTGGATGCTCAAGCCGATGGATACCGCGCCATGTTTCAATACGGAATCTATGGCCATGCCTTGCGCGGGGCGCTTTATCCACCACGTACCGTTCTGTATCGCAGGGCTAAGGCGCACTACGTTCGTGATGGTCACGCTCATCGCGTCGTCGTCGATGGTGCCGTTGTAAAGCTCCGTTCAACGATATTGCATGACGATCGTAAACCGCTTTCTCGCTGGTTAATCTCGCAGTCAAAGTATGCGGTGCTCGAAGCGAGTAAACTTCTTGAAACTTCAGCAGCGGAGCTCGGCTGGAAAGATCGGTTAAGGCTAAAGATCGTCTTTGCTCCCATCCTGACCATTGGGTACTGCCTGATCTGGAAACTCCTGATTCTGGACGGCAGAGCAGGGCTGTTCTATACAGTCCAGCGGGTCTATGCGGAACTGCTGCTTTCGCTGGAGTTGCTGGATCGGAAGTTGAGGAAGGGGGAGTAGGCAGTTGGTGAAACGGTTCTTGGTGCTTTGTGCCTGGTTCTTGGGCAGAAAACGTGCTTGGTGCATTGCGAATGCCTCCGTGAACTCTGTGATCTACGTGGTGGAAATTGCGATTTTTAACCACAAAGAACTCCATGCCGCGTGAGACAGATCGGACTGTAAAGTGGGGAAGTGTACTTAATCAAGAAGCCCGGCTTTTCGAAAAGCCGGGCTTCTACGCATTAGCGAAATCCTGATCTGAACAGATCGGGCTAGGTGGTGCGACCTGTCTCAGGTCGCATTCCTCACGGCGGAGTGATATGTTCGGCAGACGTATTTCTACCGATTGCCAAGCTTCGTCTTAAACTCACATTCCCGATTTGAGACAAATCGGGCTACGTAGCCCTGCTGCTATGGGGAAGTCCGAAGCAAATCAGTTGGAGTCGCAATTCAAATCACCGATACCTAGAATTCAGTCATGGCTACTCTTCACTCTTCTGAAACTCCCATAGTGAATGCTTCGGTTTCGTTCTCTCTTGAGGATCGAATGTACGACCTCGGGGGAATCGACGTGTCGCGTGTTCGCTCGATTCCAGCCCCGGGTTCAGCGACGGTCGCCGATTTGATTCGTGCTCAGGCAGAAGATGGGCGTTTGTACGAATTGGTTGACAATACCTTGGTGGAGAAGGCGATGGGTTGGCAAGAATCGCTACTGGCAATGGTGTTAGGTCAACGGCTACGAAATTTCCTTGACGATCATAATCTGGGCGTTGTGACTGGACCTGATGGAATGTCACGATTGTTCGCCGACACTGTTCGTGGACCAGATGTTGCCTTCGTCAGTTGGTCACGAATGCCGGGCGGACGATTGCCCACGGATCCTGTTCCCGATCTGGTTCCTGATTTTGTGATTGAAGTCCTGAGTCTGGGTAATACGCGCGCCGAGATGGCTCGCAAGCGTCGCGAGTACTTCCAGGCCGGCGTTCGCCTGGTTTGGATGATTGATCCACGACGAAGAACGGTCGCGGTGTTCACTGCTGCAGACTCAGTAACGATTGCACAGGAGTTTGACCGAATCGACGGTGGGGATGTTATACCCGGGTGGGTTGTCGATTTGGAAAAACTTTTTGCGGAACTCGATCGTCGATCTCCTGAATAGTTCTTAGTTATTGGTGCTTGGTTCTGTCGGACGGGACTTTTTGGGTAGGTCCTTTCTGCCGGAAAGGATTTTTCAGCCTTGCTGCGCTTTGGAAAAATCCCGCTCGGCAAGCGGGACTTACAAGAATCGCAGAGTCGGCCGTAGGCGGTAGCCAGTGAAAACTGCCAGCCGGAACTGGCGCTCGCTGATCATTGATTGCTGAAAGGCTTCCCGATCTGAGACACTTCGGGCTGCATGAACCAAGAACCAAGAACCAAGAACCAAGCACAAAGCACAAAGCACCAGGAACATTGTGCGTTTCTCTGAAAACTGCTAACTGACGACTGACAACTTAAAAATGAACATTATCGGAATTAATGTGTTTCACGGCGATGCTTCTGCGGCTTTGGTTGTCGATGGGCAACTTGTCGCTGCGGTTGAGGAAGAACGATTCAATCGCATCAAGCATTGGGCCGGGTTTCCAGCGGAATCGATTCGCTGGTGTCTGCAGCAGGCTGGTCTGACCGCGACGGACGTTGACCATGTGGCGATCTCGTTTAACCCGAAAGCGAATTTGCTCAAACGAGTTGGCTTTGTTGCAAGGCACATGCCATCACCGTCTGCGATTCTTGATCGTCTCAAGCGACAGGGGAAGACTCTTGGACTGGAAGACCAGTTTGCTCAGGCGGCGGGCGTTGGCCGAACTTCTTTGAAGGCTCAGTTTCATCGGATTGAACACCATCAGACACATGTCGCCGCCGGGTTTCTGATTTCACCGTTCGAAGAATCAGCAGTGTTGTCAGTAGACGGGATGGGAGATTTCACAAGCACATTGACGGCCTATGCACAGGGCAATGACTGGAAGGAATTCGATCGAGTTTACTTTCCGCATTCAATTGGTTTCCTGTACACGGCGATCACGATGTATTTGGGATTTCCGTTTTACGGAGACGAGTACAAAGTAATGGGACTGGCTCCTTATGGTGAACCGGAGTTTGTTGAGTTCTTTCGCAAGATGATTCGCCCGAAAGGCGACACGTTTGAGTTGAACCTGGACTACTTCACGCATCAGAAAAAGGGCGTGAAAATGGCGTGGAACGACGGTGCTCCGGTGATCGAGCCGTTCTACGGTCAGAAACTCATTCGTGAATTGGGGCCGGTGCGAGATCGTCAGGATCCGATGACGCCACGGCATGACAATATCGCCAAGTCACTGCAGGTCGTGACGGAAGAGATCATCATGCATCTGCTGAATCGACTTTATACCAAAACGAAATGCGACAACTTATGCATGACAGGTGGAGTTGCGATGAACTCCGTTGCCAATGGAAAGATCACGACTCAAACACCGTTCAAGAACGTCTACATCCCAGCGGGAGCTGCAGACAACGGCACTTCGTTCGGAGCAGCGTTCTACGTGTGGAACCATCTGCTGAAGAAGCCCCGAACCTTCGTGCAGGATCATGCCTATTGGGGCTGTGCTTCATCGAATGACGAATCCATTGAGGCAGCAAAGTCAGCGGGTGTGCCATATGAGATCCTGGACGACGACGTTCTGGTGGATCGGGCGACGGATCTGATGATCAATGGAAATGTCGTGGGCTGGTTTCAGGGCGCAATGGAGTTTGGGGCTCGGGCACTTGGAAATCGTACATTGCTGGCGGACCCCAGACGCACCGATATGCGGGACATCATCAATCTGCGGATCAAGTTTCGCGAAAAGTTCCGTCCGTTCGCACCGAGTATTCTGGAAGAAGAGGTCGGTGATTGGTTTGAGATCAATGAAGCCACTCCATACATGGAGAAGGTGTTCCCGATTCGCAAAGAAAAGCATGCTCTGATTCCAGCGGTGACGCATGTCGATGGTAGCGGACGGTTGCAGACCGTGTCGGCTCGAACAAATCCGCTCTACCACAAACTGATCAGCTGCTTCTTTCGCAAGACCGGCGTCCCGATTGTGCTCAACACATCGCTGAACGAAAACGAACCGATCGTTCGAACTCCGGCGGAAGCGATCAGCTGCTTCCTGCGGACCGACATGGATGTGATCGCAATCGGGAATATCCTGATCGATCGGCATCGTGCTGATTTTCCAGATGTACTTCGGAAGCGAATTTCAACGTAAGCGTACCTGGCTTTGTCAGACCCGCTGAGGCAGAACCCATATTTGCCTGAAGGCATGTGAGCACAGGTCGTGCTATAGAAACATTCAGAATTTGTCAAGGCCGATCAGCAAAAAAATAATGTTTCCGATAAAGCAGCGATCAGATTCCCGGGAAGCACCACCGGGCAAAACCAGTTTATCCGACCAAGGAACTCAATTTTTGGGGCGCAAGCTCAATGGCCTTCGATTTAGAAAGTAGCAGGCACTTTCCAGGTGCCGTAGCTCTTGAGTACAGGCGAATTGGCGGACGGCGCACGGAGTGTGCCCGCTACTTTGTTTTTAAAATGAGTGGCATTGGGCGCAAGCTAACGGCCAGATCAATTCTGATTGTCTTTAAAGCTGAAATCCTGAGGTTTAGCTGGCATAAAAGTTGTGTCGCATTCCCGCCCCGAGTAATTTCAGCAACTCCTTAGTAGTGCGTAGCACCAATTTTTGAATCGTGTTTGTCAGGTTTTAGGTCTTGTGTCACTTTGAGCAAAAGAGAATTCGGTAAGACGATGGGGCAACTCACGATGGGAGATGATATTTCGCGCACGGCGCGGATTTCTGCTGTACTCCAAAGCCCCTTGAGCATCGCATTGCTCGTTGGCGTCGGCTTTGCACCGCTAATGTACTGGCATATAGTTGGACTCCTGGAGCGACCACACTATCAATTTTTGCTGCTACTGCCTGTCGCACTGTGGTTGCTGATCAGCACCGTGCCAGCAACTAAGAGAAACGCTGTTTCCAACTCAGCGTCTGTGATTTCTATTCTCCTGCTTGCAATCGCAGCCTTGGGATTGGGTTTCGCGACATGGGCATGGTCGCCCTGGATCGCCGCTGTAAGCAGCCTGACTGCGTTTTCAGGAATACTACTAGGATGCGGGGGATGGCAAACGTTTCAGCACTGGATTCCTGTTTGGGTGTTTTGCTGGATTCTGGTGCCATTGCCGTTTGGGATGGACGAAGATTTGATCGTTCAGCTTCGCGTCGTAACAACTCGGATGACAAGCGCGGTGCTCGATCAACTTGGGATATTACACCAATCGTACGCCAGCGTGATTCAGCTTCCTCAAAAGCCTTTGTTCATCGCGGATGCATGCAGCGGAATTCATTCGCTTTATGTTCTGCTGGCAATGGCACTTTTCCTGTCAATGATGCTGCGACGTTCTATCCTGCACTCGGTACTATTGGTTTGTAGTACATTCGGTCTGGTACTGATTGAGAATGTTAGTCGAGTCGTCATTGTTGCTGCTGCACTCGGATGGAATCGAGACTTGAGTTTCGGAACGCGGCACACGGTTTTGGGGGTGACGCTGTTCTGCCTTTCGGCACTGCTGATTCTGAGTATTGATCAGTTTCTCATGTTTCTCCTGCCGGAACATCCGTTTCGGATTCTGACAAGGATCCCTTGGCCCTGGCGAAAGAAAAATTCACCTTCAAGGGTTTCTGCAAGTTCTAACTTGCAACAGTCTTCAATGGCATTAACGCTTGCCTTGCCATTTCTGGCCGCCGTATTCCCTGTTTTAGGCGTCGCTCAGGTACTTGTGCTGCCTGCGGATGCCCCCTCGCTGGCATCGATCTTTCCATCGGATTTTGAACTCCCGGAGCTTGGTAAGGATGCAATGCCAAAAGAGATTCTGGGATTCACTTTGCAAAATTACGAAATGATTCATCGCGTGGAGGGCGATCCTTTTGGAAAATCCAGTCAGCGGTGGACATATAAAAAGGGGCGTGTTGAAGCCGGCATTTCGCTCGACTATCCGTACGACGGCGTAAAAGATTTATGCGAATGCTATTCTCTGGTTGGGTGGCAAATCCCCGAGAAGGAAATGCTGGACATCGAGAGTCTAAAAGAGCAATATCAGCTCCCGGATCCGCAAGGGCCATTGTCGCGCGGAATACTAAATCGTGAGTTCTTCGGTCAGGCTCTGCTTCTGTTCAGCAGCTTTGATCTTCAAGGCAGGACGACAGCATTGGTGAAGGATGTGGCTCGCGGTGATGTCAATAAACGAGGCTGGCAACGCTTCGAAACATTTGGAGCTGCACCTGATGCTGGGAAAAAAACGCCTGATCAATCAGGGAATGCCGGACACCCGGTTTATATCCAGGTACATTTAATTGGGAAGAGTTTCGAAAACTTGACACCGGAAGTGCAGCAAGAACTCGTTCAATTGTTTGATCAGTCACGCCAAATCCTGGTCCCACAAGTAGTGGCGAGCGACAAGAATCATGTGGGTGCTGCGGCGTCAGGTATCAGTTCAAAGGGTTCGCATTGATGTTCAAGAACTTTATCAGGAGACTTAAACGAAATCCTGGACGACTTTCCTCGTCGATTTTCCGCGGAGTCGATTTCGTTTGGCGTATGATTACTGCGCCATTTGGCTGGCTTTGGCGGATGTTGACCATTGTCGGGGAGTGGCTGTACTATTGGTGGTTCTCCCGACGATGGCGTCACCTGCTGTGGGGGTTGCCAGCAGTGGCAGTCACCATAACTTCGTTCTATTTTTTATCGGCGGCCGCTACAACACGACGAATCGAACTGGCACAGCGATATGTTCAGGCAGGGCGGTCGGCTTTAGTTTCAGGCCAATGGCCAACGGCCACGCTCTATCTGGAACGAGCCCTTGAGTTAGGCATTCGTAATCGCGAAGTCTTATTCGACCTTGCCAGTGCGGCAGATAAATCTGGCGATGAAAGCCGAAAAGCCGCAGTGCTTCAATGGCTGGCACCAGATGATGAAGCAATTTATGCTCCGGCCCACCTGTGGCGAGCTATCAATGCCCTGTCCACGAACCCTGTACCACCGGAAAAACAGCGGGACGCAGAAAAACAGCTGCGGTTCGCCTTGCAGATGGATCCTTCGAATGTGAATGCTCACGCGATCCTCGGCGAATTGTACTTTCAGCGAGGTTTTATGGATGGGGCCGCGACGCATCTTGGCAAAGCTGGCAGAACAATTGCTCATTATCAATTACTTCACGCTAAGGCCTGCATCTTGACTGGGAAGCCCTTCGAAGCCAAAACAAGTGCCAATGTTGCGAGAGACCTTGCCATAAAGAAAGTCGGCGAGAACCCCGGCGATTTGGAATCGCGACTGGAACTTGGCGAAGCATACTTGATTCTGGAGCAATTTGAAAAAGCGATTGCCACGCTGAATGAAGGTGTTCGCTTAAATCCAGAAGAAGTAAACTTGCGGGCGGCTGTTTCACGTGTTTATCTGGAATGGGCGAGACATCTTAAGGATGTGGGCGGAGATCCGGTGATCGTTCGCACCCAGGCATTTCAGCTTGTGGCCGCGGCAATGAGCTGGAATCCTGATGATCCCAAAGTTTTTGACGAGATGATGAAACTCGTTGAACTGAACGACGCAACTGCAGAAAAGGCTCGCGATTTCCTGCGAGACAATATCGCAACAGGCAAAGCGACTGGTATCAGTCACTTGCTCCTTGGAACTTCTCTGGAAAAGGCCGGAGACTTGCAGAACGCCGGCTTTCATCTTGAGCAGGCATTCAAGCTGCTTCCCGAAGGCCCTATCGTTGCAAACAATTTGGCCTGGCATCTGGTCTACCTGGATCCGCCAGAGACGGATCGAGCGATGAAGCTGATTGAAGCAGTGATCAAACGATTCCCGAACGTCCCTGCATACATTGACACTCGTGGTCACGTTTATCTGAAACAACGTGATTGGAGGAAAGCGATCGATGACTTCGAAATCTCGATGACTCAGTTTGCAAATGAGCCAACTGTCCATGCCGGACTAGCCGAAGCCTATCAAAACCTCGAAATGTTCGAACTTGCAACGCGACATCGAAAAATCAGCGAACAACTTCTGTCACGGATCCCGCAAAAGACTGCTGTCCAAAATCCTCAGCCGGTACAGCCATGATGGAATTCCGCCAGACCTGCTCAACCTATGACTTACGGTTCCGCGCGAAATGGAACGGGTGAGCTGTATTCGTCGTGATTCAGCCATGGATGTGGCAACAGCATACGGCTGTGGGTGGAACTCTAATTGTTACCCGCAACATCTCCGCCCGCCGTCGCTCTGTCCGGCAGTAGCGAAGTTTTGAAATTAGCACGTGATACCATTGAATATCAGGCCCAATGTCGGCTCGTCCGGCATGAGCCCAAGTTTTAAACTTGCGTTCCGGCTCGACAAGCGAGCCAGGAATCTTGCTCAGACTGACACTGAGCTGTTGAAAATCTGTGATCGTCGTTCGTTATTGTTCACATGGGAAGTGTTCCGCTAATTCTGGAGAGCGAGTCGGCGTTTCGAGAGGAAGGTGTGCCCGAGGTGTTGCGTGATCCAGTGCTGCACGTTTTTGCCGGGGACAGAAACCAATGCCTTGCAGATCGTTTCAGGAGTCAATCTGCCGACGAGGGCACCGAAGGCGGGAAGGAGACCTGTAAAACCGCTTTTGTCGAAATCACCTTCGAAGGACTTCAGTTTCCCCAGCGACGATGCCAGAACCTCGCTGCTCCCGCGATGGCGTTCGCCCGGAGTCAGCGATACGGACTCATCCGCCATGAATGTCAATAACTGATCTTTCAGTTCACGACCGGCAATGGTCTGCACATGTCGCTGCACTCGCAGAGCCACCTGAAATACGGATGGACGCGAATAGCCATGGCGACAGATTTCATCGACCGACTCTTCAAGCAAACTCTGGTATTCGGAACACAGAGCCAAGTTCTTGCCAAACTCTCGCAGGCAGCCATACTTCGCTTCCAGTCGCTCGGCCGTGCCATGTCGCAACACAGTTTCCGGGCGTTGATCGAGCACCGACAGAATCGCTCTGCCCCAGCGCAGGAGTGAACCCAGATTCATGTGATGTGCTTTGCTCCGCTGCGAAGGCGGCACCAGAAATCCCAGTTCCACCGGCTGAACCTTGACCTCTGTCTGTACGGCCTGACTGCAGAATGAGATCCACCGTGCGTCCTTGTTCAACCGTGCTTTGAGCAGTGTGGCGGCTGCATGTGCCACCATATCGTAAAGCGAAATTGTTCCGGGATGTGACGCACAGAACAGCGTCACGCCGCCCTGTAAATCACTGCCGTGATCGCCGAGAATGGATCGGGGCACGCCGTTGATTCTCGCTGTGGATTCCAACTGTTCAAATACCACGTGCTTGTCCGAATGCGTGACCGGCAGCTGAGTCAGCAACTGCAGATAGGCCAGACACAGAACGGTTCCCGCCGCAGCCATGTCGCGTAAACGCAATCCCAGAATCACAAGGCACTTCTCCGGTCCGATCTGCACTGTGTGGCCCAAGATCCAGATAGAATCAACGCCCACCGCTTTCGGACGATGCAACTGGAACAACCCGATGCGCTGCAACCACGCGCGGCATGTCGTGTGGTGAGGAACTTCCCAAGTGAGGCCAAACATGCGGGTAACGGAACCTATCTCCCGAAACGCCACTCGAAACCCGGTGCGTGCATTCAGAATCAGTTCCTGAATGACAAAGCTGATTTGCTCCAGCGAATACTGCTGACCGAAAACGGGCGTGGATTCAATCACCGACTCCGTGATTTTTTCTCAGCTTCGCAAGCGGCCAGTCGTTCTTCAAGCTGCTTGTTCTGCACTTGCGCTGACTCCAGTTGCTGCGCGAGATCCTGTCGGAGGCTCTCGCTTTCCTCTACCTGGATTCTCCACTTCTCACAACTCACTTCTCACAACTCACTTCCAGATCCCGCACCTTGCCACGAAACGCCTGCAGCTCAACTTTTGCTACGCCACATTTTTCCTTCCATCTGCCTCGGCTCGCAAGCAGAGAATTCACCAGCACCCGAGGACGTGTCTCCAATAACCGATACTCCTTTTCGCCCAATCCAGATTCCATCTCCGACCTCCCTGTCAGATCTCGCGCAATAAATCACTCCCCAAATGCGAATCTTCACATGGCACAGATTTTGATCTTCTGTTTCGTAAACGGAGCGGTCATGATGCTTGCCTGGATTTCCCAGTTTACTTCTCAGGCAAAAGGATTTGCCCAGTATGTATCGCTCGGCCAGGAAGGTACGACAGGGGCTTTGTGCGGATGCATTGTTCAAGTTGATCCGCGAACGTTGCGAGCGTCTGCCTGATTCACGGGCCGTGCCGGTGGAGATTTCGCTGGCCGACGCGCTGCTGTCGGCCTTCGCGATGTTCTCGCTGAAGGATCCGTCGCTGCTGGCGTTTGACCAGCGACG
>Ga0105046_10009943_pt1 | contig 14836 bp, 15 predicted proteins | sample MAT03_FD_78385 | JGI IMG/M metagenome (GOLD analysis project Ga0105046, IMG submission 78385) | Freshwater microbial communities from Lake Fryxell liftoff mats and glacier meltwater in Antarctica - MAT-03 (megahit assembly) | ecosystem: Environmental > Aquatic > Freshwater > Ice > Liftoff... | reverse complement strand
TCGAAGTCATCACTCGCGGATAGCTGTCGCCCGTTCTACGGACGGACTTCGTAGAACGCGTTCACGCTGTGATCGATGTCGAGCTTGCGGAAGCGAGTGAACCCGGCCGCCTCGGTCATTTCCCGAGCCTTGTTCTCTGACAGGCCCAGCGTGCCGAGGCCCTCGCCATCAGCCTCGCTGAGTGCGGACGACATGCACGAGAGCACGCTGATGCCGTACATCAGCGAAGCCATGGGATTCTTGCGGGCATTCTCCTCGAACGTGTCGAGCGCCTTGATGTCCACCAGCAGCCACACGCCGTCCGGTGCGATTGCGCGGCGGATGGTCGACATCATCTCTGTCGGGTGCGTCATGTCGTGGATGCAGTCGAACGTGGTGATGAAGTCCACCGACCCGTCCAGCGGCATCGGTGACCGGCGCGGATCATCGAACGCGGCGTTGTGCAGCCCGCTGTCCTCCAGCTTCTGCGCGGCGCGGGCGAGTGCGTACTGCGAAATGTCAAAGCCATGGAAGGTCGATTGTGGAAACGCCTTTGCCATCAAGAGCACCGCGCTGCCCGCACCACACCCGATGTCGACGACACGTGCGCCGGCCTCCAGTCGAGCCACCAAACCCTCCACCGCGGGCAGCACCGTCGGCAGCAGATTCGCGTTGCTCCACGGTTCGAAGCTGCGCTCGATGCCCACGGCGCCCTGTGGGCCATGACTGTCGTAGTCGTGGCCAACGCCGGTGCGGAAACTGTCGCGTACTCCTTCGAGTGCCTGCATCGTCTGCGGCAAGCGATGGAACATGCCCATCCCGTACGCCGGATGGTCGGGTGTTGCGAAGACGACCGCTGCTTCCGGGGTCAGCGAGAAGCGGCCCTCGCTGTCGGCAACGATCAACTGCGCCGCCGCCTGATTGTGTGCCCACTCGCGCACCCATCGTTCGGCAAGGCCGGCCCGATCCGCCAGCTCCGCAGTCGTCAGAGGCTGGTCCGCCTGCTTCATGGTGGCGTACAACCCGAGTTGGTCACCGAGGTGGATCATGCCGGCGGTGACCGCACCCTCCAGCTTGGTGAACACCTGGTAGGAGAACATCTTCAGCGCATCAGCGTCGATCTGGTCGGTCATGGCTGTTCCTCTCAGCTGGGTTCGGTGAAGTTGGGCGCACGCTTCTCGAAGTTGGCCACCACAGCTTCCTTCTGATTGGCGCGGCCGATGAGCGAGCCAATGGCCTGACGCTCGGCGGCGAACTGCTCGGCGGCGCCCTGGTTGAACAGCCCATTCAGCAATGCCTTGCCGGCGCGCACCGCATCGGGGCTGCGGCCGGCGATCTCACGGGCCATCGCCATTGCATCGTCGTACGGCGTCTCGGAGAGCTTGGTGGCGATACCCATCGCGAAAGCTTCGCGACCGTCGAATATGCGGGCCGTCAGTACGAGCTCCTTGGCAACATCGGCACGTACCAATTGCGACAGCATCATCGAGCCGGTCATGTCGGGAACCAGGCCCCAGTGAATCTCACGCACGCTCATCTGTGTGTCGGGATGCACGATGCGAATGTCGGCGCCAAGCGCCACCTGGATGCCACCACCGAGGGCATGCCCGTGGACCGCTGCGATCACGGGCACGGGCACTTCCTGCCACACCCAGCAGACCTGCTGGCCGAGGTGCGTGATGCGGCCTTCCTCCATCGCGCCCGGGTTGCCGCCGCCCTCTGGACGATCGCCGCCACCGGCCAACGCCGACATGGTGGCGAAGTCCAGTCCTGCACAGAACGACGAGCCCTCGCCGGAGAGCACCGCCACGCGCACGCCTGGCTCGGTCTTGAGCCGCTCGCCCGCTGCTGCCAGCGCTTCGAACATCGCACCGTCGAGCGCGTTGCGCTTGTCGGCCCGGGTCATTCGAACATCGGCGATGCCGTCGGTGATGGTGATGGAGACGCGGTCTTCTGACATGCCGAGAGTTTGCCAGGTCAGTTCTTCACCGCTCGCAGCGTGTAGGTAGCCGCCAACCGCTCGGGGTTCTCACGAAGTCGGTACTCGCCCATCTCGTCCTCGACCATTGCGTCGGCGAGCGGGTTCCACGGCACGGACTGATGTTCTTCGAAGAGCGTGATCGTCATGCCCGCGTTCCACAGAGAGTTGAACACCTCGGAGAGCGAGTGGTTGAAGCTGACCAGATCCGGTGAATCCAGCACACCTTCATGCTCCACATAGGAGTGCTCTTCGACGAAGACCACCCCGTCGCTCTCGAAGTAGCCGAACTCGATCACCGCCAGCCCGTCGGGGCGCGGATCGCTGAGCGTCCACAGAATCGGGTGACCCTCTCGGATGAACAGGAAACCACCCGGTTTCAACAGCCCCGCCACCACCTGCGCCCAGCGCGCCGCGTCGGGTATCCAACACAGTGCTCCGATGCCCGTGAAGACGAAGTCGAATTCGCCGGACGGCAGGTGGTCGAGGGCTGCGTACACGTCGCTCTCCACGAAGTCGATCCGTTGGCCACAGCTCGCGGCGAGTCGGGCGGCCGCCTGCAAGGCTGGGCCGGAGAAGTCGAGGCCGGACATCTGCGCGCCAAGCCGCGCCAATGACACGGTGTCGGTGCCGATGTGACACTGCAGGTGCACTCCGCGCAGGCCAGCGATGTCGCCGAGCCTGGGCAGGTCGAACTGGACGACCCGCGAGAGATGAGAGGGGTCGTCGATGAACTCGTGCAGGTCGTAGCCGCGCTCGTGGTGGGGCACGCGACTGTCACAGTTGGCCTTGTTGATGCGTTGATAGTCGGAGACGTCGATCGGTTCCACAGCAACCAGCTTCGCGCACCGTGCAACACTGTCGAGATGGAATTGAACCTGTCTGCCGACGAAGTCCTGTCCACTACTCGTGCCGTACGCAAGCGCCTCGACTTCGACAAGCCCGTCAGTCGCGAGGTCATCGAGGAATGCCTGCAGCTGGCGCTCCAGGCGCCCACGGGCAGCAACGCGCAGGGCTGGCAATGGATCTTCGTGACCGACCCCGCCAAGAAGCAGGCGTTGGCCGACATCTACGCGAAGAACTTCGCGCTCTACCGGAACTTCGCTTCCGCTACCACGTTCGAAGAGGGTGACCTTCGCGGCGAGCAGAAGGAGCGCGTGACGGACAGTGCGCAGTACCTCGCCGACAACTTCCACAAGGTGCCCGTGCTGATGATTCCGTGCATCACCGGCAGCCTCGATGGTGTGCCCTCGTTCGCTGGAGCATCGATGTGGGGCTCAATCCTGCCGGCCGTATGGAGCTTCATGCTCGCTGCCCGCCAGCGCGGCTTGGGCACTGCGTGGACGACGATTCACTTGATGAACGGCGGCGAACAGGAAGCCGCTGAACTGTTGGGCATCCCCGACGGCATCACCCAGGCAGGGCTGTTCCCGGTGGCCTACACCATCGGCACCGACTTCAAGCCCGCCAAGCGACTGCCCCTCGAGCCGATCACTCACTGGGAGCAGTGGTAATCGAACCCGGCGGCGCACGGCTGCCGGAGTTCTGTCCGCAGAGCGGTTTCGCATATCGCGGCGATTGGGGTCTCGAAGGTTTGGAGGCCCTGGCCGCCGACTCCGCAGTCGTGATCATCGTGGATGTCTTGCGGTTCACGTCCGCCGTCTGCTGTGCCCTGGAAGCGGGTGCAGCGGTGCTGCCGTACCGGTGGAACGACGCGTCGGCGGTTGAGTTCGTGACGCTGCACCACGCCGTCCTCGCCGGCCGGAGGGAGGACAGTGTGCTGTCGTTGTCGCCCACCGACCTACTCACGATTCACGCCGGCACCAGGCTGGTCCTGCCCTCCCCGAACGGCTCCACCATTGCATTCCGCGCTCACGAGTTGGGCGTGCCACATGTGCTGGCAGGTTGCCTGCGCAACGAGACTGCGACTGCGGACGCGGCGCGACATTTCGCTGAGGGCGGCCCGATCAGCGTGATCGCGGCCGGCGAACGGTGGCGCTCACATGACAGGACGCTGCGAGCCGCCGTCGAAGACCTCCTGGGTGCCGGCGCGATCCTCACCGCACTGGACCAGTCCGCGGCAGCTACGGCACCGGAGTGCTCGCCCGAGCCCGGTGCGGCATGCGCGGCATTCGTCGCGGCTCGCCCTCGTCTCGACGACACACTGCAACAGCGCGTCGGGACGCGAGCTCCTCGCCCGCGGCTGCGAGGACGACATCGCAACCTCCGCCGCCCACGACGTCAGCACCACGGTTTGTGAGCTCATCGGGCAGGAGTTCCAGCACACATGATGCCGACGGGCGCCCTACGCTCACTCGACGAGGCGCAGGCCGCTGGGGAGCACCGATGGTTCGGCCTGCGGCAGCTCCACCACGAACTCGGTGCGGTGGGCGGGGAAGACGTGCTCGCTCAGCAGCACGGCGCGCCCATGAATGTCAGTGGTGATTCGCTCGCAGCGCAGCACCGGACTGGCCACCGGTACGCCCAAAAGTGCTGCGTCGGTGCCGTCAACAGAATCGGCGCCGATGGTCTGCGTTGCGCCGCGCAGAGGGACGCCCAGTAACTCGTAGAACGGGTGACGCTCCACGTCGCGACGGCTGAGGTGATGACCCAACTCCGCAGGGCACCACACGGTCACGACGGCGAAGGGAGTGTCGTCGGCAAAGTTGAGTCGCTTGACGCGCAGCACCTGATCGGTGCCAAGCACGGATGCCACACGCGTTGGAGCGACGCGAAAGTCGAACTCGATGACTCGGCGCTCGGTTCGAATACCGCGCTGTTCCAGCTGGCCTTCGATGGTCCCTAGTTCGTCGAGGTGCTGGCGCACTGGCTCGCCCGCCACGTACCACCCAAAGCCCTGACGAGCGTCGACCAAACCTTCGTCGCGCAGAATCTCCAGCGCGCGGCGAATCGTGACTCGGCTGACCTTGAACTCGGCGGAGAGCTCACTTTCGCTGGGCAGTACCCGGCCAACGCCCACGCTCATCAGGCGGTTGCGAAGTTCATCGGCAATTTCTTGGTACCGAATGGTTCTCATGAGACACGCACCCCGATCGGCGCGATCGTTGCACGGTCAGGCTGCCGTTCCACACGAACGCCGTCCACGCCGAGCGCTGCCTGAATCAGGTGCCACCCGCTGCGGGCCGAGATCGCGGCACGCAGCGCCGTGTTTGCTGCCGCGTCGGAGGGGCCAAGTACGACCATTGAGCCACCTTCGCCACCGGCGCCGTTGACCTTCCAACCGCTCGCGCCGAAACTGCTGGCCAGTGCGACCAACTCGATGGCGTCGCGACCAATCAAGCCGGAATGCATGGTGCGTACAGCCTCGTGGTGAGCTGAGAGGGCTGCTCCGTAGGCATCAAGATCTCCGTCGGCGAGCGTCGCGGCGGCGGCCATCGCGGCTGTACGCATTTCATCGAGGCAAGGGGCGCGCTGCGTTTCCAGCCGCGCTATCACCTCGTCGTGCAGTGCGGAGGAGGCATGCGGCGAGCCCAAGTAGGCAGTGTGTAGTCGTCTCTCGAGTTCCGCGGCCGTGGCGGCGGTGAGCACGACCGGCGTGCGCACCACCGCGGGATACTCGACCGTCAACAGACTGATGCCACCCCATGCCGACGCCCAGTGGTCCTGCACCCCGGACTGTTTGCCCGTTGATGTCTCGTAACGATGGGCTCGGGTTGCGATATCAGCCGGGTCGACCTCGTGCCCACCACACGCCAGCAGGCCGGCAACGAGCGCGACCATCACCGCCGCCGAGGTTCCGAGACCAGAGCCCGGCTCGATGCTGTTGTCAATCGTGATCGCCATAGACCCTTTAGGCATTGCGGCGGAGATCGCGTGCTCGATGATCGGGTGCCGGCCGGGCGCCGCCCCAGGGTGGAAGGAGTAGCGCTCGCCCGTGATTGCCAGCGCAAGGTCCACCGTTGCGCGCGCGTCCGGGTCGTGGACGATGGTCACCTGGGCCCGGTGCTCGATTGCGATGTTGCACACAGCCCCAACTTTGGCGAACCAGGTATCGGTCCAACCGCCGATGTCGGCGGTACGTACGGGTGCCGACGCCAGCCAGGTCGTCGCATTGCTCGTCATCAATCAGGCCTCGATCAGTTCGATCCGATTACCGAACGGATCTTCGATGTGGCACCGGACAGTACCGACGATCTCATCACTCCACGTCGCCGAGAGTCCGTTGGCGGCGATGAACTCGCTCAGGCCATGCATGAGTAACGCAGGGTGGGCCTTGCGGGCCGGCACGAATTCGGTCTCGGCCCCAAGGTGCAGCTTCACCGCACCGGCCTGGAGCCAACAGCCCCCACGAGCGGCCATCACCGGCGGCTTGGGCATCTCCACAAACCCGAGAACTCCCACGTAGAACTGCCGAGCCACGGGCTCACCGCCCACCGGTATCGCCAGCTGCACATGGTCGATGGCGACCCAATCGGGATTGTTGGTGTCGTTGAGTTGATCGCGCACTTGTATTATGCTTGTATACATAGGCCGCCAATGCAAGGGGAACTTGTGATGACTGTTACCGCTGGAACGCCGATTGAACTGGTCGAGGGTGTCTACGCCACCCTTCCCGAGAGGGTTGCCGCTGGCCGCGAGCGCTTCGGGCGCCCGCTGACCCTGACCGAAAAGATCCTGCTCAACCACCTGTACGACCCGGCCGAAGCAATCGAGCGCGGCGGCACGTACAACGACTTTCACCCCGACCGGGTGGCCATGCAAGACGCGACTGCGCAGATGGCGCTGCTGCAGTTCATGACTGCCGGCTTACCCACCACGCTGGTCCCCAGCACCGTCCACTGCGACCACCTCATCTCCGCCAAGGTCGGCGCCAAGATCGACCTCGGCGTCGCCATCGACACCAACAGGGAGGTCTACGACTTCCTGCGCACTGTCAGCGCCAAGTACGGCATCGGTTTCTGGGGCCCCGGCAGCGGCATCATCCACCAGGTCGTGCTCGAGCACTACGCCTTCCCCGGCGGAATGATGATCGGCACCGACAGCCACACCCCCAACGCCGGCGGCCTGGGCATGGTCGCCATCGGTGTCGGTGGCGCCGACGCCGTCGACGTGATGACCGGCTTCCCGTTCAACGTACGCTGGCCAAGGGTGATCGGCGTCAAGCTCACCGGTACCCTTTCGGGTTGGTCGTCTCCCAAGGACGTCATCCTCGAGGTCGCCCGCATACTGACCGTCGAGGGTGGCACCGGTGCCATCGTCGAGTACTACGGCTCTGGCGCCGACTCCATCAGCGCCACCGGCAAGGCCACCATCTGCAACATGGGCGCCGAGATCGGAGCCACGTGCAGCGTGTTCGGCTACGACGACAACCTGGCCCAGTACCTGAAGGCAACTGGGCGCGAGGCCATCGCCGACGCCGCCAACAAGGTGGCCGAGCATCTGCGCCCCGACGACGGCGCGGTCTACGACCAGATCATCGAGATTGACCTTGACGCCCTGAAGCCGCTCATCAACGGGCCGCACAGCCCGGACCGCGCCAACCGCATTGGCGCCGCAGTCGGCGCCGAGGCTCGCGCCAACGATTGGCCACTCGACATCAGCGCCGCCCTTATCGGTAGTTGCACCAACAGCTCGTACGAGGACATCACGCGTGCGGCGTCCATCGCCCGCCAGGCATCGGCTCGAGGCCTCATGGTGAAGACGCCGCTATTGGTCTCGCCGGGCAGCGAACAGATTCGCGCCACCATCGAGCGCGACGGTTTGATCGCTGACTTGGAGGCCATCGGTGCCACCGTGTTGGCCAACGCCTGCGGCCCATGCATCGGGCAGTGGGACCGCCCCGTTGAGGCCAACAACAAGCCGAACACCATTGTCAACTCGTTCAATCGCAACTTCCCCAAGCGCAACGACGGCTCGGCTCTCACGCTGTCGTTCGTCACCTCGCCCGACACGGTGGTGGCACTCGCGTTGTCCGGCCAGCTGGACTTCGATCCCTCGGTCGACACACTCACAGCCCCCGACGGCAGTGAAGTCACACTCAGTGCTCCGGTCGGCGAAGTCTTGCCGTCGAAGGGTTACGACCCGGGTAAGGACACCTTCACGGCTCCCCCGGCCGATGGCAGCGACGTCTCCGTCGAGGTCTCACCGACCTCGGACCGCCTGCAGCTGCTCGATGCGTTCACGCCGTGGGACGGCCAGGATTACCATGCCCTGCCCGTGCTGATGAAGGCCCAGGGAAAGTGCACCACCGACCACATCTCGGCCGCCGGCAAGTGGCTGAAGTACCGCGGTCACCTGGAGAACATCTCCGGCAACCTGTTCCTCGGCGCGGTCAACGCGTACTCGCAGCACGACGGCAGCGAGTATCCGGTCGGTGTCGGCAAGGACTTCCGCGATGGCAGCCACGACACGTACCCCAACCTGGCCAAGCAGTACAGCGAGGCCGGCGTGCGGTGGGTGGCTATAGGTGATCGCAACTACGGCGAGGGCTCATCACGCGAACACGCGGCGATGGAACCCCGCTTCCGCGGCGGCGTCGTCATCATCACCCGCAGCTTCGCCCGCATCCACGAGACCAACCTGAAGAAGCAAGGCCTCGTGCCGCTCACCTTCGCCGATCCGGCCACCTACGACCTGGTGGGCGAAGACGACCGAATCACCGTGCTCGATCTCCCTCCGGTGCCCGGCCGCAACGTGCGGTGCCAGATCGTCAAGCCCGACGGCAGCACCGTCGACTTCGAAGGCGTCCACACGTTCAGCCCCGAGCAGATCGAATGGTTCAAGGCCGGCAGCGCGCTCAACGTCGTTCGCAAGAAGGTCGCCGACGCTGCAGGCTGATGCCCAACTCGGGGACACCAACCCCCTCCGCAGGTCACCGAAACCCTCCAGTTGCATGCGCGCTGTACCGAATGAGTTGTCGTACCTGTTCAGTCACCCGACCGCCCGTAGCCATACAGTGCACCCATGGATCTGCTGGAGACCTTGCGATCGAACGGGGCCGTGCGCGGCTTTACGAGTGACGCCGTGAGTGACGACACAATCGCCGCGATTCTCGAAACCGCACGGTTCGCACCGAGTGGCGGCAACAAGCAGCCGTGGCGCGTGGCCGTCGTCAAGGATCCAAACCTTCGCGTCACGATGGCCGGACTGATGCGCTCGGTGTGGCAGGAATATTGTGGCGCGAACGCTGTCGGCCTGCGTCCCTTTGCGTTTGGCAGGTCTGTCGACGCTGCGCCGCTCTCACTACCCAACGCCCTCATCGATGAGATTCAGTCGGTGCCGGTGGTCCTGGCAATCGCCGCGAACCTGCAGGAGATCGCGATCATGGATGGCAATCTGGAGCGCCCGTCTGTCGTCGGTGGCGCCAGCATCTACCCGTTCTGTTGGAGCATCCTGCTCGCCGCACGCGCTCACCGGCTGGGCGGCGTGATGACGACCTTCCTCTCCCGCAACGAGCTTGCCGCGGCCCCAGCACTTGGCCTACCTCCTGATCATGCGCTGGTCGCCACCCTGTTCCTCGGTGTCCCAACTCACCAGAACACCAGGCTTGCTCGCCGACCGGTGAATTCCTTCGCTACGGTCGACCGCTTCGATGGAGACTCTTTCCCATGACCGAACCATTTCCACTTCCCACCGTCCGTTCGCAGGAGCGACAGACGTTGGAGGAGTTCCTCGACTACTTCCGTGCAGTGTTCATACGCAAGGCGGACGACATCGACGATCAACATGCGCGGCTTCGCGTCGGAGCCAGCGACCTCGATCTTCTCGGCCTGGTGCGGCACATGGCCGGCGTCGAACGCTTTTGGTTCTCGCAGGCGTTGGATGGCAGCGACCAGCCCGACTTCTGGTCGAACCCGAACGACCCGGACGACGAGGACGCCGACTTCCATCACGGTCCAGGCGACACGCTTGCCGACGCCGTCGCGGCATGGCACTCCGCTGTGGCCGACGCTCGTGAGCGCGTTGCTGCGCATGCGTCGCTCGACGAAGTTACCGCAATCGCTGTCGGCCCGCCCGACAACCCTGCTCGCTACGGTCCTCGTTCGTTGCGCTGGCTGCTGGTGCACATGATCGAGGAGTACGCCCGCCACTGCGGCCACGCCGACATGCTGCGCGAAGCGATCGACGGCGCCGTCGGCGACTGAGATCACGGAGCTTCCGCTCGACCCCGAACAGCTGCCGGTCGGCGACGAAGCAACGTTGCTGCATGCGTTCCTCGACTGGCACCGCGTCGTCCTCATCCGCAAAGCAGAGGGCATCAGCGAGGCCGGGGCTCGCATTCGCTTGCCGCCCAGCGATCTCACTCTCCTCGGCCTCGTCCGCCACATGGCCGAGGTGGAGCGCGACTGGTTCCGCCGTCGTTTCACTGCTCAGGATGCGCCGCCGCTGTATTACAGCGACGACGACGAGGACTGCGACTTCCATCCCTCCGACACCGACACGATGACCGACGCCCTCGCAGCCCTACGTGCCGAGATCGCGTACGCGCAAAACGCGACTGCCGGCGTTCCGATGGACACGCTCGCGGCGGCCGTCCCGCCAACACAGCGAATTGCGGGCTGGCAGCCATCGCTGCGTTGGATCCTCATCCACATGATCGAGGAGTACGCCCGCCACTGCGGCCATGCCGATCTCCTGCGCCAAGCCGCCGACGGCTCTGTCCACGACTGACGCTGCGCGCGCTGGCTAACGTCGGCCCGTGCGCATCGGTCTGATCATCTTCCCCACGGACAAAGGCATTCAACCAATTGAACTGGGCTGCGAGGCCGAAGCCCGCGGCTTCGATGCCTTGTGGTTTCCGGAACACTCCCACATTCCCACGAGTCGGCTCACTCCTTGGGGCGGGCGCGAAGGGGCGCCACCGCTTCCCGAGGAGTACTGGCGAACCCACGACCAATTCATCGCGCTCGCAGCCATCGCGGGCGCCACCAAAACCATCAAGCTTGGAACTGGAATCACATTGGTCGCCCAGCGCGACCCCATCTGGCTGGCCAAGGAGATCGCCTCACTCGACATGATCTCCAATGGTCGCGTCCTGTTCGGCGTCGGCTACGGCTGGAACCACGAGGAGATGCGGCACCACGGGGTAGACCCCTCGACGCGCCGACGACTCGTACGCGAGAAGGTGCTGGCGATGAAGGAACTGTGGACGAAGGAGGAGGCCGAGTTCCATGGAGAGTTCGTCAACTTCGACAAGAGCTGGAGCTGGCCAAAGCCGGTGCAACAACCGCACCCCCCAATCGTCATCGGCGCCTCCCCCACCCCGTTGCACTTCCGCCACGTCGTCGAGTTCGGCGACGCGTGGATGCCGATCGAAGGTCGCTTCCCCGTCGACGACAAATGGGTGGAGCTACAGCAGTCGGCCACCGCTGCCGGCCGCGATCCCGCCACCCTGCAACTCGGAGTTTTTGGCGCCAAGCCCGACGCCGCACACCTTTCCCACTTACGCGACATCGGCGCCTCCTTCGTTGCCTTGGGTTTGCCAGCCCTCGATCGCGATGCAGCGCTTGCAGCGCTGGAACTCTACGCCCCGCTGGTCACCGAGTTCAACGGTTGAGCACTCAGCAGACGGCTCCCATCCAGGACGGGGCACGCTCCGAGCGATCGGCATCGTGAACGTCACATTCGAGAACATCAACGCGCACTTTCGAACGTGTCGCTTTGGTTCACGTTCGTGAGTGCCTTGCAGCGTCGAGCAGTCAGCATCCCCTCACTGCTGCTGGGCGCGATCGTACTCGTGGTGCTGCTGCCCCTCTGGCTCCCCTTGGCGGCATTGGCCGACGTCGTGCGACTCCGTTGGCGGCTACCCACAGTTCGACCACTCGCAGTCGCGGTGTGTTGGACCTGGCTGGAGACGGTTGACAGCACCGCGGTGCTGCTGTACCCGACCGGTCAGCGCCCGAACCAACGCGCCCACTTCCGCCTGCAACGGTGGTGGGCGGCGCGCCTGCTGGGTGCGCTGCAGCTGACCACCGGCATCCGCATCGATGCTGCCGATGCCAGCAGCCTCTCGCCATCATGCTGTGCCGCCACGCCGGCCTTCCCGACAGTCTGCTGAGCGCATGGGTCGTCGCCTCCAAGGCACGCATGAACCCGCGTGACGTGTTGAAGAAGGAACTGCTGACCCCTGCCTCGACGTCGTTGACAATCGGCTGCCCAACTACTTCCTGGACCGCCAGGCACCAGACTCGGCCACCGAACTGTCCGCCCTCCGGATTCTCGCGGCTGGCCTGACCGACGATCAGGTAGCCATCATCTTTCCCGAGGGCACCCGCTCGTCGCCCAAGAAGCGCGAGCGCGCGATCGAGAAGATCCGCGAACGGGGCCCGGCGCGCGCTCACCGGCTGGCCAGCATGCAGCACCTGCTCCCGCCGCGGCTGGCCGGGTCGCAGGCACTCCTCGGCGGCCGACCCGGCGCAGACGTGATCGTCGCTTGGCACGTCGGCTTCGATGGCTCGACACATTCGGCGGCATTCTTCGTCATCTCGCTCGCAAGCCGCTCACGGTGCAGTTTCATGCCCGCCGCATCGCCCGGGCCGATGTGCCAGACGGCCCCGCGTTCACTCAGTGGCTCGACGATCAATGGCTACAGTCCGACCGAGCGGTACGCGGCTTGCTCCATCCTGAAAGGACACCATGATTGCCTCGGCAACCAGTACTGCACTGACAACGGCTGCGCTCACCATCGCGATCTTGATGTTGAGTACGTGGGTGGTCAGCCTGATCGTGAAGAACGCGTCCATCGTCGACATCGTGTGGGGCTTCGGGTTCGTCTGCGTGGCATGGGCTGTGCGGCTGAGCGTCGATGGGTTGGAAGCACGCCAAAACCTGCTCGTCGCGATGACAACGATCTGGGGTCTGCGCCTGGCCATCTACCTGTTCATCCGCAACCACGGCAAGGGCGAGGACTACCGCTACGTCCGCATGCGCAAGCACTGGGGTGCCCGCTTTCCGTTGATCTCGGTGGGCACCGTGTTCGCGACGCAAGGCGTGCTGATGTTCCTGGTCTCGCTACCTGTGCAGTTGGGCCAAACCGAACTCGCCCCGAAGCTGGGTCTGCTGGCCTGGGTCGGCGTTGCGCTCTGGGCGGTCGGGCTGTTCTTCGAAGGCGTCGGCGACGCGCAACTGGCGCGTTTCAAGAAGGACCCTGCCAACGCCGGCGTCGTCATGGACAAAGGCCTGTGGCGCTATACCCGCCACCCGAACTACTTCGGCGACGCGTGCGTGTGGTGGGGCATTGCCCTGGTCGCAGCGGAGACCACCGTCGGCCGCTGGGGTCTCATTGGTGCGGTCGTGATGACGACACTGCTTCGCCGGGTCACTGGAGTCACGCTGCTCGAGAAGTCGTTGGTGAAGCGGCGCAAGGGTTATGTGGAGTACGTGGCTCGCACCAGCCCATTCGTGCCGCGCCCGCCGAAGAAGGCGTCATCCAGTTAGTCGGTTCCCGGTCGACGGACCGTTTCCTTGCGCTGATCAGCTTTGTAGCCAGCAGGTAGAGCGAGTGCGATTTCTTCCTCAGTTGGGTCGCGACGCTCGCGGCTTTCGGGCGGCAGCAAGTCCATCAGCGCCTTCATGATCTTCCTCGTATCGGCATCGGCACTGCGGTAGCCGAGCTTGACGGGCGCACCGACGGTGACGGTGACGGTGGGTGGGCTGACCACATTCAGCAGGTTGGGAACTCGCGCCGATCGCGGCCACACCTTCTCCGTGCCCCACATACCCACCGGAATCACCGGCACCCTGGCCAGCGCGGCCAGCCGGGCCGCACCCCAGCGCCCCTTGAGTTGCGGCTCGTAGAACGCCTTGCCGCGCGGGATGGTGCCCTGGGGCATCATGGCCACCAGATCGCCGTTGGCCAATGCTTCAGCCGCGGCCTGCAGCGGACCATCGCTGCCGGTTCCCCGATCGACGCGGATGCCGCCCATGGCCGACGCGATCTGGCCGACGACCGGTGCGTCGAACACTTCCTTCTTGCCCAGGAAGCGAACGGTGCGGTCCGTGCGGGCAATTGCCACTGCCAGCGCCGCGGCGTCGAAGTAGCTGCGATGGTTCCCCACGATGATGGCCGGTCCTTCGACGGGAATGTTGTCGGTGCCGCTGATGCGGAACTTCGCATAAGGGAAAAACAGCGGGTGCGTGAAGCTGAGCGCCAAGCGCTGGATCTCCATGTTGACGACTGGGATCTTGGCCATCGACGTGACGTCCTTCGCGAGGTCCGCCGCGGCGGAAAGATCGAGGGTAGGCCAGCGGCGAGCAGCGGCCATGAGTTTCATCCTCGGGTCCGGGTTGACCACGAACGGATGACCCACAGCGGCCAGCAGCGGGGTGTCGTACACGCTGTCGCTGTAGGCGAAGCTCTCTGCCAGGTCGATGCCGTGCTCGACCGCCCAGTCGCGCACCGCTGCCAACTTTCCAGCGCTCCACACGAACGGCCCGTCGAGGGTGCCGTCGTAGGTGCCATCGGCGTTGAAGCCGTAGCGGGTAGCGACCACATCGTCGAGGCCCAGCAGGTCGGCCAGGGGCTTGACCAAGTCGTAGGGAGTGGTGGTGGCCATCACGATCGGCCGGCCAGCGGCGCGGTGCTCCGCGAACAGGGGTGCCGCCAGCGGCTGCACCATCGCCGCCAGAGCGCCGGCGGCCCCATTGGCAGCCTGCTGCACCACCGAGCGCTGGCGACCCTTGGCGAAGGTCACGGCCTGGCGGGCCAGCGCCATCGACGGCAGCGTCTCGCCGATGGTGTTGAACAGCTTGTACAGCATGTTCTCGCCAGGGATGCTGCGGCTGACCAGTCCGGCTTCGCGCATCGCGTGCGAGAAGACCTCGCCGGAGGCACCTGCCAGCAGCGTGCGGTCGAGATCGAAGAAGGCAGCGCCGGTGGTCCTGGCCTGGTTGGTCATGGCGTCACTGTACGGCACCGTG
>Ga0105046_10009940_pt1 | contig 14838 bp, 11 predicted proteins | sample MAT03_FD_78385 | JGI IMG/M metagenome (GOLD analysis project Ga0105046, IMG submission 78385) | Freshwater microbial communities from Lake Fryxell liftoff mats and glacier meltwater in Antarctica - MAT-03 (megahit assembly) | ecosystem: Environmental > Aquatic > Freshwater > Ice > Liftoff... | reverse complement strand
TCGGCAGCCTTCTTCTGCTCTTGGTACTTGAACTTGCCGTAGTCCATCAACCGGCACACCGGGGGATCTGCGGTAGCGGCAATCTCGACGAGATCAACGTCCAGCTCCCCTGCCATGCGCAACGCTTCCATCGTGCTGACGATGCCCAGAGGCTCGTTTTCGACCCCGTTCAGCCGCACATTCGGCGACATGATTTCCCGGTTCAGACGGTGCTTGCGCTCCGCGTTGGGTACGCGGCGGTCCATGAAAGTAGCGATGGTTCCAGCTCCTGTGGCAACCCGAAGGCAGACGGGCCACGAATAAAAACAAACGCGCGCCGGTGAGATCTACACCTTGGCGGCGATGTCGCTGTTGATCTTCTGGAGGAAGTCTGCCAGCGGCATCACACCAAGGTCTTGATTACCCCGGGCGCGCACGGCAACGGCCCCGTTTGCCTTCTCCTTGTCGCCAACGACCAGGATGAACGGAACCTTTTGCATTGAATGCTCGCGGATTTTATAGTTTATTTTCTCGTTGCGCAAATCGACCGAGGTTCTAACTCCTTGTTTTTGCAGCAATTTCGACACTTCAGCAGCATATTCGGCCTGCGAGTCGGTGATCGAGGCCACGACCACCTGCGTCGGTGCCAACCAAGCCGGCAGCGCGCCAGCGTGCTGCTCGATGAGAATGCCGATGAAACGCTCCAGGCTGCCAACGATGGCGCGGTGCAGCATGACAGGGCGGTGGCGGTTGCCGTCTTCGCCCACGAACTCGGCGTCCAGGCGCTCGGGAAGGTTGGGGTCGACCTGGATGGTGCCGCACTGCCAGGGGCGTCCCAGTGCGTCCTTCAAGGTGTATTCGATCTTGGGACCATAAAAAGCACCCTCGCCTGGAAGGTACTCGAAGTCGCAGCCTGAAGCCTTCAGGCCTTCGGCCAAAGCAGCTTCGGAGCGGTCCCAGCTTTCGTCGGTGCCGATGCGCTTCTCGGGGCGCGTGGACAGCTTGTAGATGATGTCGGTGAAGCCGAAGTCCTTGTAGACCTTCTGCAGCAGCGTGGTGAAGGCCACCACTTCAGACTGGATCTGCGCTTCGGTGCAGAAGATGTGGCCGTCGTCCTGCGTGAAGGCGCGCACACGCATGATGCCGTGCAGGCCGCCGGTGGGCTCGTTGCGGTGGCACTGGCCGAACTCGCCGAAGCGCAGCGGCAGGTCGCGGTAGCTCTTGATGCCCTGTTTGTAGATCAGGATGTGACCGGGGCAATTCATCGGCTTCAGCGCGTAGTCGCGCTTTTCCGATTCCGTGACGAACATGTTCTCCCGGTACTTGTCCCAGTGGCCGGTTTTCTCCCAAAGACCCTGGTCCAGGATCTGCGGGCCTTTGACTTCCAGGTAGCCGTTGTCGCGATACACGCGGCGCATGTATTGCTCGACCTCTTGCCACAGCGTCCAGCCCTTGGGGTGCCAGAACACAGTACCGGGCGAGTGCTCGTCGATGTGGAACAAGTCGAGCTCGCGGCCGAGCTTGCGGTGGTCGCGCTTCTCGGCTTCTTCCAGCATCGTCAGGTAGCCCTGCAGGGCATCCTTGGTAGCCCAGGCCGTGCCGTAAATGCGCTGCAGTTGTTCGTTTTTCTGGTCGCCACGCCAATAGGCACCGGCCAACTTCATCAGCTTGAAGAACTTTAGCCTGCCGGTGCTGGGCACGTGCGGGCCGCGGCACAGGTCTTCGAAGTTGCCTTCACGGTACAGCGAGACGTCTTCATTGCTGGGAATGCTGCCGATGATCTCGGCCTTGTAGTGCTCGCCCAGCCCCTTGAAGTAGGCCACGGCCTCGTCGCGCGGCAGCACGCGGCGCACCATCGGTTCGTTCTTCGCAGCCAGTTCGCCCATGCGTGTTTCGATGGCGGCCAGGTCGTCCAGGGTAAACGGCCGCTTGTAGGCGAAGTCGTAATAGAAACCGTTTTCGATGACCGGGCCGATGGTGACCTGGGCTTCGGGAAACAGCTCTTTAACGGCATAGGCCAGCAAGTGGGCCGTGCTGTGGCGAATGACCTCCAGACCGTCGGCTTCCTTGTCGGTGACGATGGCCAGCTGCGCGTCAGCTTCGATGCGGAAAGACGTGTCGACAACCTTGCTTTCGCCGCCGAACGAAATCTTGCCGGCCAGCGCGGCCTTGGCCAGGCCGGTGCCGATGGACGCGGCCACTTCTGCGACGGTGACAGGGCCGGGGAACTCGCGGCGGGAGCCGTCGGGCAGTGTGATGTTCAACATGTTCGGGATCTCCGGAAAAGAAAAAGCGCGGGGTGAGCCGCGCTTTTGTCTGGGGAAAGATGCGTTTCGACAGCGCGGCAGGGCTCAGGCCCAGCTAAAGACCTCGGCAAAGCTGCCCGTAGTCCGCGGTGTCATAACCATGATGCCTTTCCCGTCCTTATTGGTTTGAGAGGCGGGAGTCTAGCCTGTTCACTGCAGCGGCAACACTTCAATGGACGCGGCACCTGCTGCCCAGTTCGCGAATTCATCGGCCATACGGTGCGATGCGGCGACCGCCCTGCGCCACTCCCGCATGCGACCGGCGTCGTCGTCGGCGAAGGTCTTGAAGTCGGCGCGATCAGGCAATTTGCCACCCGGCAGCGACTGCACCCACTCCGGGCGGGGCGACAACAGCACCAGGTTGTCCAGCATCGGGCTTGCGTGGTGACGGCGCTTCCAGGCCTTGTACAGCCAGCCCGGCACGACCTGGGCCTGGAAATGGGGATACAGCACCAGACCGTCGCCGCCGGGCCAGCCCGGGCACGCCTGCTGAGACATGGCTGCATACGGAAGGTGCAGACGGTAATCGATGATGCCGCCATCCCAATAGGCACCGCGTGGTGCGCCGGGAATGTCGTGCACGGCATCCAGCCGAAACGGGATCGAGCAGCTGTCCAGCACGGCTGGCGTCAAGTTCTCGGGGGTCAGCGTGCGCAGGCGACCTTGGCGACCCGGCAGGTGTCGGCCGTGACTGGTGAAGACATGCAGGCGCAGCCGCGGATGCGACAACAGTTCCGCCGCACGCGCACCCAGACGCTGCCGAATCTTCAGACCGAACTCGCGGCTGACGGTGCAGGCCGTAGGCGCTTTGCCAGGCTCGTGTTCGTAACGCTGGGTGATGTAGTCCTCGGCCAACTCGGCCAACTCGGCCAGCGCGGCATCGGCGTGCGGCAACGTGGCCGCGGCCATGCGTCAGGCACCGATGGAGGCGCCCATCAGGTGCACCGACTGTTGGGCTTAGCTCGGAAGCACTCAACCAATGGCCGAAGAGGTAACGGTCCAAGGGGTTCAGGATCAGGCCCTTGGGTCCGCCTGCGGCAGCGGGAATGACACGCACGTCTTGCGCGCGCAGACCGCGGTCGCGCAGCATGGCTGCAGCTCGGGGGCCGGCATGTACCGCCAATGCTTGCAGGCCCTAATGCAACCTGGTGGCGCTCAAAAACGAAGCTGAAAACTCGCCGCCAGCTGCGCTGCACTGCTGCGGCGGGTGTCGGCACCGGCGGCAAACCCGTCGAGATCGTCCACACGGTTGCTGGACAGGCTTTCGCTGCGCAGGGCGTTGTTCACGGCCAGGCGCAAGCTGCTTTGACGGTCGAACCGCAGCAGCATGTAGAGGTCCATGCGTTGTGCGCTGCCGCGCCACACCCTTTGACGGTCGGTCTGTTGTGTCGAGAAACCAGGCGTCAGACCCAGGCTGCCGCCATAGCTGAGCAGGCTGCCCGCCACCACGTGGTCGAAGCCGAAGGTGGCACTCCAGGGGGCCTGACCTTCGAGACGCGCGTCGGGGTCGTCGATCTGCTCGACACTGGATTTGTAAAGCGAAGCGGCTGCGCGCAATTGCAAAGTCTTGGGTGCCGCCGTCCACAGCGCGCCCAAGATTTGACGGGCCTGACCCTTGAGCTCCAGCTCGACCCCCGTGCTGCGGGCGCTGCCCAGGTTGGTGGGGCGTGAAACCCAGCGCGGCACGCTGGCCTCAGCCACGGTTTCCAAGGCGATGCGGCGACGAATCAAGCCCTCGATGCGACGATGGAAGCCACCCACGCTGAACACGCCTCCGCCGAGCAGGTGCTGCTCCCAAGCCAGATCGAAGCCGACCGATCTTTCTGGCTGCAGACGCGGGTTGCCAGCGCTGTCGGCCGCGATCGGAGTGTTGGCGATATTGCGTTCGTACTGCCCGTTCAGGTTGTAGCGCGGCAGCAGCAGGCCGATGTCGGGCACGCGGATGCTGCGCGCCGCGCTGACACGCACGAGGCTGCGGCCCTGAGCGTCCAGTGCATGGCGCAGGTGCCACACCGGCGAAACAATGGTGTACGGGCTGTCGACTTCGCCCATCGGGCCACCCGTGCGCAGGCGGGCGTGTTCGACGCGCAGGCCATTCATCAACACCCAGTTCGCAGCCATTTCCCACTCGTCTTGCAGGAATGCCGTGGCGCGCGAGGTGGTGGCGGTGTAGGTCTGGTCGGCGGTCAAGGTGAACTGCTCGACACCGTTTTCGAACTGGCGTCGCAACTCGCGGCGCTGGCGCTGGTCGAGATCGAGGCCGAGGTTCAGGGTATGGGCCGCCCCCCGGGCAGTCCACGGCTCGCGCCAGCGGGCGCCCGCCGTGCCGCTGCTTTCGCGGTGGCTGGTCAGGTCGTCACGGATGATGCCGGGCACGCCGTCGGACCCCAGACCCTGCGAGCTGCCGGCACCGCGCCACAAGCTGCCCTGTGCGCTGGATTTCAACTCCCAACGGCGACCGTCGGCCTGCTTGTGCACCCACTGCGCCTGGCTGCGCAGCATCTGCCACTTGCCGCCTGAAGTTGAACGGTCGCGTGCGCTGAAGGGGGGTGGGCCCTGCAGTGCCACGGTATCTCGCTTGCCGCTGTTCTGGTTGTCGTTGCGCTGAACGAAGGCCTGCAGGTTCAGCGTGTCTTCACCGCCCAGCTTCCAGTCCAGGCGCGGGGCCAAGCTCACGCCGCCGCCACGCCACTCATCGCGACCGAGAACCTGCTGGCGTCTGATGCTGCCGTCGCTGCCGCGTGACACCCGCAAGACCTGAAGGTCGGCTGCATTGGCCCAGCTGTAGGCGCTGAGCGGCACGTAGAAACCGAGGTTTCCGATGCGGTCGCCCCAGTTCAGCGATACCGAGCCCTGCGGCACCACGGCGCGATAGCCGCCGCTGCTGCGGAACTCGCGCTGCTTCAGACGCGGCGCGTTGCGCAGGATGATGTTGATGGTGCCGGCCACACCACCGAACTCGGCGGTCGGGCCTTTCACGATCTCGATGCGTTCGATGTCGCCCGGTGCCAGTGAGTCCATCGAAAAACCTGGTGGCGCGGGCTCGCCGTTCAACAGGATCTGCGTGTACCCGCCGCCCAGGCCGCGCATCTTGGGCAGGTCGCCTTCAATGCTGATGCCGGGCAGGCGCTGCAGCACGTCGAGGATGCTGCTGTCGCCATAGGCGTCGAGATCGTCACGGCCAATCACCGTGACCGCGATGTTGCTGTCGCGCCGCTGATCGGCCGCCGCATTGCCGCGGCCCTCCACGACGATGCGCTGCGAGCCGTCTTGCGCGGAAGCAGACACCACCGCCAACAGCAGCATTGCGAGCGAGCCGAGGCGCACAAAGATCATCGCTGGCGCGCCCCGCTCGATGGCCGCAGCCCTGGACTCAGCGTTTGCCTTGCAACTTGGCAAACGCGGCGGCCATGGCGTTGCCGCCGCCTGCGGGTTCAGGGGCGCGGCTGCGCGGCTGCTCGTTGCGGCCGGCGGGGCGGTAGCTGTTGTCGCCCCGCGCACCGGCACCACCCGCATCGCGCGGGCCGGCCGCAGGTGCGTCCAGCTTCATGGTCAAGCTGATGCGCTTGCGGGCCAGATCGACTTCCTGCACACGCACTTTCACCACCTGGCCGGTTTTCACCACTTCACGCGCGTCGGTGACGAACTTGTTCGACAACTGGCTCACGTGGACCAAGCCGTCCTGATGCACGCCCAAGTCGACAAAGGCGCCGAACTGCGCCACGTTGCTGACGGTGCCTTCCAGCACCATGCCGGGCTGCAAGTCCTTGATGTCCGACACGCTGTCGTTGAAACGCGCCACCTTGAAATCCGGGCGCGGGTCGCGGCCGGGTTTCTCCAGCTCGGCCAGGATGTCCTTGACGGTGATGACGCCGAATTTTTCGTTGGCGAACAACTCGGGCTTGAGAGATCGCAGCACCTCGCTGCGCCCCATCAGTTCACCCACCGGGCGACCGGTGGCTGCCATCAGCTTTTCGACGACCGGGTAGGTTTCCGGGTGCACGCCCGTCAAGTCCAGCGGGTTGTCGCCATCGCGTATGCGCAGGAAACCGGCGGCTTGCTCGAAGGTCTTGGGGCCCAGGCCCGACACGTCGAGCAGTTGCCTGCGATTGCGGAAAGCGCCATTGACATCACGCCAACGCACGATGCTGGCGGCCACGGCCGCGCTCAGGCCTGACACCCGCGACAGCAGCGGTGCGCTGGCCGTGTTCAGGTCCACGCCTACGGCGTTCACGCAGTCTTCCACCACCGCGTCCAGGCTCTTGGCCAGGCCGCTTTGGTTGAGGTCGTGCTGGTACTGGCCCACGCCGATGCTCTTGGGGTCGATCTTCACAAGTTCGGCCAGCGGGTCTTGCAAACGCCGCGCGATGCTGACCGCGCCACGCAGGCTGACGTCCATGTCCGGCAATTCTTTGCTGGCGAACTCGCTGGCCGAATACACCGAAGCCCCGGCCTCGCTGACCACCACTTTTTCGATCGCGGCGTCGGGTGCGATCTGTTGCACGCGCTTGATCAAGTCAGCGGCCAGCTTGTCGGTTTCGCGGCTGGCCGTGCCGTTGCCTATCGCGATCAGGTTCACGCCGTGTGTGGCCACCAGGCGGCCCAGCGTGTGCAGCGAGCCTTCCCAGTCCATGCGCGGTTCGTGCGGGTAGACGGTGTGCGTGCCCAGCACCTTGCCGGTGTCGCTGACCACGGCCACCTTCACGCCGGTGCGAATGCCCGGGTCCAGGCCCATCACCACGCGCTTGCCAGCGGGTGCGGCCAGCAACAGGTCGCGCAGGTTGTCGGCAAAGACCTTGATGGCCACCGTTTCGGCGTCTTCACGCAAGCGGCCAAACAGGTCGCGTTCGAGGCTGAGTGACAGCTTCACCTTCCAGGTCCAGGCCACCGTCTTGCGGATCAGCTCATCGGCCGCGCGCTTGGCGTGGCTCCAGCCCAGGTGGCTGGCGATGCGGCCTTCGGCCAAAGACACCGAAGAGGTCCCTGACGGTCCCGTGGGCCTGCCGGGAACGACTTCTTCGTCGAGGATCAGCCTCGCGTCCAGCCATTCGTTGGTGCGGCCGCGGAACACCGCCAGCGCGCGGTGGCTGGGCACGGTGCGGATGGGTTCGGCGTAGTCGAAGTAATCGCGGAACTTGGCGGCGTCGGCGTGGTTGCCGTCCTTGCCATCGACCAGCTTGCTTTGCAGTTGGCCTTCAGCCCACAGCCAGGTGCGCAACTTGCCCACCAGCACGGCGTCTTCGGCCCAGCGCTCACTCAGCAGATCGCGCACGCCGTCCAGCACGGCATAGGCATCGGCAAAACCACTTTCGGCGCTGATGAAAGACACGGCCTCAGCGGCAGGGTCGAGCGTGGGGTTGGCAAACAGCCGGTCCGCCAGCGGCTCCAGGCCGGCTTCGCGGGCGATCATTCCTTTGGTGCGGCGCTTTTGTTTGTACGGAAGATAGAGGTCTTCCAGCTCTTGTTTGGTCGGCGCAGCCTCAATGGCGGCGCGCAATTGAGGCGTCAACTTGCCCTGCTCTTCGATGTTCTTGAGCACGGCCGTACGACGGTCTTCCAGTTCGCGGATGTACACGAGACGCGCTTCAAGTTCGCGCAGCTGGATGTCGTCCAGGCCGTCCGTGGCCTCTTTGCGATAGCGGGCGATGAAGGGAACGGAGGCCCCACCGTCTAGCAGGTCGACAGCTGTCTGGACCTGGGCCGCCCGAACCTTGAGCTCGGCGGCGATTTGCAGAACGATCTTGTTCAAGTAGCGGGGCCGCTGATCTTGTCGATCAGGCGGCTGCAAAAATGCGGGAGGGGGCGAGTTTAGTCGGCCGATCTTGGTGGGTTCCCAAGCCACGCGGCAGCGCCCTGCCCTGCGGCCTGCCCCGTGGCGAAGCAGGCCGCCAGCAAGTAGCCGCCGGTGGGTGCTTCCCAGTCCAGCATCTCGCCGGCGCAGAACGTACCGGGCAGCGCTTGCAGCATCAAGCGAGCATCCATGGCGTCCAAACGCACGCCGCCCGCGGTGCTGATGGCCTCGTCGATGGGCCGGGTGGCCGTCACCGTGATGGGCAGCGCCTTGATGGCGGCGGCGAGCTTGGCGGGGTCGCCCTGGTCGGCCTTGGGTACCGTTTCCCACAGCAAGCCGGTTTTGACGCCCGACAGATTCAGCCGGCTTTTCAAGTGCGTGGCCAGCGAACGTGGGCCACGTGGATGCGCCACTTCCTTCACCACCCACTGCGCGCTGCGCTGGGGCAGCAGATCGAGGTGGAAAGTGGCACTGCCGGCGCTGGCAATGCGTTCACGCAGCAGAGCCGATGCCGCATAGACCAGGCTACCCTCCAGTCCCGAGGCAGTGGCCACGCATTCGCCAGCCTGGTGCCAACCTTCAAATTCGATCGCCACACCTTTCAGCGGCTCGCCGGCATAGCGGCTGCTGAAGTGTTCGCTCCAACCGGCCTCGAAACCGCAGTTCGACGGCCGCAGCGGCGAAAGCGCAACACCGCGGGCCTGCATCCAAGGCCACCAGGCACCGTCAGAACCCAGACGCGACCAACTGGCCCCGCCCAGGGCCAGCACCGTCGCGGTCGGCCGCACAAGTTTTTCGCCCGTGGGCGCTGTGAAAAGCAAGGCGCCGTCTTCGGTGTAGCCCTTCCAGCGGTGGCGCATGTGCAAACGCACGCCTTGTTCACGCAGGCGGTGCAGCCAGGCGCGCAGCAGCGGCGCGGCTTTCATGTCTTGCGGAAACACGCGTCCCGAACTGCCCACGAAGGTGGCCACGCCCAGATCGGCGGCCCAGGCGCGCAAGGTGTCGGCGTCAAAGTGGCGCAGCAGCGGCTCCAGCGTGGGGGCGGCTTCGGCGTAACGCCTCACGAAGGGGTCGAAAGGTTCGCTGTGGGTCAGGTTCAGACCGCCCTTGCCGGCCAGCAAGAACTTGCGTCCGACCGAGGGCATGCCATCGAAGACGTCAGCGGCAATGCCCTGTCGGGCCAGGACTTCAGCGGCCATCAGGCCGGCCGGACCGCCGCCCACGATGGCGACGGTGGGATTCAGGGTGTCGGGAAGAGGCATCGGCGAACTCTAAGCCAGCCTGGGCTTAAGGCGGGATTGAGGCGGGATTGAGGCGGCCTGGTGCCCGCCTTGTGCCGGACAACCTGAGGCAACTTGGGCAAGCAACTGTGCAACGCCTCCTCAAGTCGACGCGCCGGTGGCCGACAAATCTCGCATGCCCTTGTCCGCCATTGATGCCGCGTCCACTTCCGGTGCCCTACCCGCCTGGGCGTGGGCGACCCTGGCTGCCCTCACCGTCGCGGTGTTGGTGCTGGCCGGACTGAACTGGAAACAGTTCCGCCGCGAGCGAAATCGCCGACTCGGCATATCCCCGGGCCAAGCCGCGCGGGCCCTGCTTTCGAGGGAGGACTTCGAAGAGGCCGTGGAAGACGCGGTCGGCCGCTGCGACGAAAGCTCGGGCACCTTGTGCGCGCTGTTGATCAACCTGGACAACTTCGACGACGTCAACCAGGGCTACGGACACCGTCAGGCCGATGAGATGATCGCCGAGGCCACCACACGGCTGTTGGCGCAGTGCGGCCAGGGCATGCCGATGACCCGGATGGGCGGCGTTGACTTTGCCTTGCTGGTGCCTGGGGACAAGAATGCGGCCTGCGCACTCGCGGCGAGACTTTGCGAAGCCCTGACCGCTCCGACGTTTGCGATCGAGGGGCGGGCCGCGACAGGCATGACATGCTCCATCGGCCTGGCCATCTACCCGCTGCATGGCGCGCGCCAGCGCCTGATCGACCACGCCAGCACGGCCATGCGGCAGGTAAAACGGGCCGGTGGCGGCGACTACATGGTGTTCGACCCGAAGATGGCGGTCGACCACCGCGAACAAGCCGAACTGCTGGCCGATTTGCGGCAGGCCGTCGAACGCGGGCAACTGGAGCTGTACTACCAGCCCAAGGTCGATGCACGCAGCATGCAGTTCACAGCGGCCGAAGCGCTGGTGCGTTGGCACCATCCGCAGCGCGGGATGATCAGCCCGGCCTTGTTCATTCCCATGGCCGAACGCCACGGGCTGATCGGTGCCATCGGCAGCTGGGTCATCGACGACGCCACCCGACAAGCCGCCGCCTGGCGCGCAGTCGGGTTGCGCATGCGGGTGGCCATCAACATTTCCGCGTACCAGATGCGACAAGACGATCTGGTGGACCACATCGAGGCGGCCTTGGCGCGGCACAAATTGCAACCCAGCCGCTTCACCTGCGAGATCACCGAGTCGGTGGCGATGGAAGACACCCGCGTCACGCAGCGCAGCTTCGAGCGCATGCGCAAGGCGGGCCTGCATGTGTCGATCGACGACTTCGGCGTCGGCCAGGCCAGCTTGTCTTACCTGCGCCGGCTGCCGGCGGCCGAATTGAAGATCGACGCGTCGTTCGTGCAAGACATGGAATGCAGCGCTGACGCCCGGTCCATCGTCGACGCCGTCGTGCGCCTGGCCCACGCGCTGAACCTTCGGGTGGTGGCTGAAGGCGTGGAAACCGAACGCCAGCGTGACCTGCTGGTGAAGATGGACTGCGACGAACTGCAAGGCTTCTTGTTCGCCAGACCGATGTCGGCCACCGCGCTGACCACTCTGGCGTCTTTGGATGACGACTCGGTGTACGGCCGCAAGTCGGGCAACATCGCCAGCGAGAAGAGCGGCTTTCGCGATTCCCTTTTCCGGGAAACGATGCCTCAGGAAATCTGACGCAACTGCGACCGCAGCTTGTGCCCTATTTCGGGTTTGGCGTGGAAAGGGTCGGTCGGGTTGCGCGGGGTGACGATGTCTTCCAGCCGCGTCTGCACGCCTGCCAGTGCGTGCGGGTGGCTGTAGATGTAGAAGCGGTTTTCGTCCATCGCGTCGAACACAAACTGCGCCACCTGCGCGGCCGTCAGCTTGCCGCGCGTGACGGCCTGGTCGCTCATGGCCTGAGCGATCAACTGGCTGCGCGTGGGCTTGACGTCTTCCTTGAACTCGGCCGGCCGGTTGCGCTCGCTCAGGTGGATGCCGGTGGGCACGAAGTACGGGCACAGCACGTGGGCGTGCACCTGATCTGTGACCAGCGCCAAGTCTTGATGCAGCGTTTCGCTCATCGACACCACAGCGTGTTTGGTGACGTTATAGACGCCCATGTTGGGCGCATTCAGCAGGCCGGCCATGCTGGCCGTGTTGACGATGTGGCCGCGGTAGCCGGGGTCGGCTTCGGCGGCGGCCAGCATCATGGGCGTGAAGATGCGCACACCGTGGGCCACGCCCATCAGGTTGACACCGACCACCCATTCCCAGTCCTTCAGCGTGTGCTCCCAGATCAGCCCACCCGCACCCACGCCAGCGTTATTGAAGAAAAACGTGGGTGCGGCGAAGCGGGCCAGCGTGGCTGCGCCCAGGGCTTCGAATTCGGCGGCTTTGGCCACGTCAAGCTGAAACGGCAGCACGGCTGCGCCATGTGCCGCAGCAAGGGCTTCGATCTCGGGCACAGCCTTGTCCAGCGCCGACTGCTGCACATCGGCCATGACGACGTTCATGCCACGCGTGGCGGCGATGCGGCTGGCCTCGAGGCCAAAGCCCGAGGCGGCACCGGTGATGACGGCCGTGGCGGGTTGGTGGGTCTTGTTGGTCATGGGGACGTTGTGGGTGTGGTCGCTCATGCAGTCTCCGCCTTGATTTGGTACCCGCGGCGCGGGAAGTGAACGTGCACGGTGCCCGCACGCGCGTCGGTGCGGGCCAATACCACCTCGTCGGCACTCAAGCCCACCAGCGTGCCGGTGCCGGTGCCGGTGGCGGTGGCGGCCAGGGCCACTGCGTCGCTGCTGCCCACAGGTGTGCAGCGGCCATGGCCGATGGCCAGCATGCGGTCCAGCCACGCAGAAAGGCGCGGCGGGATGATCCCGGCCAGCGAACCCGCACGCCGCAGGTACCAAAGGCAATGCGCCACCGAGAAGTCGGCAATGGAAGCCGCATCGCCCAGCAGGTGACTGCGGCCGTCGGCCAGTTGGGCGTCCAACTCGGCCAAGTAGCCCCGCAGCGCCACGGTGGCATCGGCTGGCGTCTGGCGCTTCATAGTCGCGGTGAAGGGCGCGCGGTCGGCGGCGAAAGCTTTCAGCACCTCGGGCGGCAGGCCCTTGAAGATGACGGCAGCACCTGTCGGCTGCATGGCGTAGGGAATCACCGTCCAGAACAGCGTGCTGTCGGCCCACTGCGCCAGGATGGGTGCCAAGGGCTGGTCGGCGGGGTACAGGGTGGGCGTGGGCATGATCACCGGCACCTTGACCGACAACCAGTCCAGAATCTTGTAACCCAGCACCAGGCGCAGCTTTTCGGAGAAAGGCGAGCCGTCGTAGTGGTGCAGGATGAATGCGCTCATGCGGTTCTTCCGATTCCGGCGGCGCGCACCATCTCGCAGTGCGGGATGCCGTCCTCGATGTAGTCCGCCCCTGCACGCAGGAAACCGTGGCGGGCGTAAAAGCTTTCCAGGCGCGACTGCGCGCCGATGCGGATGGGCTGCCCCGGCCAGGCGGCCGAACAGCGGCTGACGCCTTCGGCCACCAGCACATGGCCCAAGCCGGTTCCACGCGTGGCTGCTGAGCTGACCACGCGGCCGATCGATGGCTCTGTGAACTTCACGCCCGGGTCCACCACGCGCAGGCAAGCGTGCAGCACGCCGGCCGCGTCACGGCCCAGCAAGTGCGCGCTGGCGCGATCCGCTCCGTCCAGGTCCTGGAAGACGCAGTTCTGTTCGACGACGAAAACCTCGGCGCGCAGCGCCAGTGCGTCGTACAGGTCGTCAAGGCGCAAGTGTGGGTAGCGGGCCCACGTCCAGTTCACGCTGACCGGCACGGCTCAGACCAGCTTCACCAGTTGCTTGCCGAAGTTCTTGCCCTTCAGCAGACCGAGGAAGGCTTCAGGTGCAGCGGCCAGGCCCTGCGCCACGCTTTCGCGGTACTTCAACTGGCCGGTGGCAACCAGGCCGCCCAACTCTTTCAGCGCGGCGGGCCACAGGTGCATGTGTTCGCTGACGATGAAGCCTTGCAGCTTCAGTCGCTGGGTCAGCAGCAAACGCGGCTCGGTGATGGGCGCAGCGCCGGTTTCGTAACCGGAAATCATGCCGCACAGGGCGATGCGCCCGAAGGCGTTCATGCGCGACAACACCACGTTCATGATCAAGCCACCGACGTTCTCGAACAGGCCGTCAACGCCCTCGGGCGCTGCCGCATCCAGGGCCACTGCCAGCGAGGCGAAGTCGGGGAACTGGCGGTAGTCGATGCAGGCATCGAAGCCCAGTTCATTGACCACGTAGGCGCACTTGTCGGCGCCGCCGGCCAGGCCCACCACGCGGCAGCCGCGGGCCTTGGCCAACTGGCCCACCACGCTGCCCACGGCACCGCTGGCGGCGTCGACCACGATGGTCTCGCCGACCTTGGGCTCGATGAGGTGTATCAGCCCCACCCAGGCCGTGACGCCCGGCATGCCCACCGCACCCAGGTAGGCCGACAAGGGCACGTGGGTGGTGTCGACTTTGCGCAGCGCGCCAGGTGTTGCCGCGTTCAGCACCGTCCACTCCTGCCAGCAGCCCATGCCGGCGACCTTGTCACCCGGCGCGTAGCCCGGGTGGCGCGATTCGGCGACTTCGCCCACGGTGCCGCCGATCATTGCGTCACCGATAGCCTGCGGTGCGGCGTAACTTTTCACGTCGTTCATGCGCATGCGCATGTAGGGGTCCAGGCTGAGGTAGTGGTTGCGCACCAGCACCTGGCCGTCTTCCAGCGCGGGCAGCGGCACACCTTCGAGGCGGAAGTTGTCGACGCTGGCCTCGCCGCTGGGGCGGGAAGCGAGAACGACGCGTTGGTTCGTGGTCATGGTGGGTTCCTTGCTCAGACGGTGCCGCGCTGGCGGTTGATCAAACCGGTGGGTTGAGTTTCCGAATGCGCCGCCCGTCAGGCCCCGAGCCCACGGGCAGCGCTTTCATGTACTTGAAGGTGCCGCTGGCGTGGGCCACCAGCAGGCCCATCTCGTCGTGCACATAGCCTTCGCAGAACGCCATGGAAGCCGCGCCATGCAGGCGCTTTCCGGTGGCGATCAAACGCCCGAGGCCGGGGCGCGTGAAGCTGGTTTTCATCTCGATGGTGACCACACCAGACAGCACTTCACCGCCCGCCTCATGGGGCGTGCGCGCAGCATGCGCCATCACCACGTCCAGCAAGGCCATGGTCACGCCGCCGTGGGCCACGCCGTACGAATTGGTCAGCTCATCGCGCAGGGTCTGGTGGATTTCGCACTGCCCCGGCTCGAAGCGAATCAGCGCCATGCCCAGCAGTTCGACGAATGGGATGTGGACCTTGAACTGCATGTCGCTTTCTGCCTGCTGGCACCGTGCTGCCGCGAGCCCTGTTCAGCCGCCGTGAACGGCCGACACGCCGCCGTCAACCGCCAGGATCTGCCCGGTGATGTGCTTGCCCGCGGCGCTGGCGAACAACAGCACGGCACCCTTAAGGTCGTCGTCGTCGCCCAGGCGCTTCAGCGGCGCAGCGG
>Ga0105046_10009939_pt1 | contig 14838 bp, 13 predicted proteins | sample MAT03_FD_78385 | JGI IMG/M metagenome (GOLD analysis project Ga0105046, IMG submission 78385) | Freshwater microbial communities from Lake Fryxell liftoff mats and glacier meltwater in Antarctica - MAT-03 (megahit assembly) | ecosystem: Environmental > Aquatic > Freshwater > Ice > Liftoff... | reverse complement strand
CGCCGTTCGCGCCGCTGCCGCCAACCGTGAGACGCCAAACTTGGCGGAGGCTTACACCAAGGAAGCCGCCATAGCGGGCGCCGCACGCGCCTTAGGGCTAGCGCTCCTGCATCCAGTTGTGCCGCCTAAGGGCGCTCCCCAAAACGATGCTGCGTTGACGGCCTTACACGAGAATCCGGCGTTTGTGATTTTGAATCTCTACCGTGACGACGCTGCTGCGTTGGTTGCGAAGGGCGATATGGTGAAGAAGGCGATTTCGGGCCTGTCGAGTTAGGTTGTCATGTCTGCAGCACCGCAAATCGAGCCATTCGATGTCGTAATCATTGGCAGTGGGCCTTCGGGGCAAAAGGCTGCCATTCAAGCTCGAAAAGCGGGCCAAAAAACCGCAATGATCGAGCGCGAGCCGGGGGTTGGCGGCGCGTGTGTACACCAGGGAACCATTCCCAGCAAAACACTGCGTGAAACCGCGGTTCAGATGGTTCGGTTGCGGCGCGGTGCCGATGTGTTTAACGCAACAATTGGCGCTGGCACAGAGATCACGCGTCTGCTCACGCGCTTGGATCGTGTGGTCAATGCGCACGTCGCGTACATGCATAACCAACTGGTACGCAACGGCGTGCATCTTCTTAACGGCCGCGCCCGTTTTCTATCACCGCAAGTGATTGAAGTTGAATCGGTCACCGGTCAAGTTCGCCAGCTTTCAGCGAAGCTCGTGATCATTGCCACGGGCTCGCGGCCGCGCAATCCGGCAGAGATCAACGTGGATCACGAAAACGTTCTCGACAGCGATTCGATTTTGTCATTGTCATATTTGCCTGAATCGATGGTGGTGCTGGGCGCAGGCGTCATCGCCAGTGAATACGCATCGGTGTTTGCGTTGCTGGGCGTCAAGATCACGATGGTCGATAAAACCGATCGGCCTTTGAAGTTTTTAGATCCTGAGATGACTGTGCGTTTCATGCGCGAGCTTGAACGAAACGAAGGTCGCTTCGTTGGCGGCTGCAGCGCAAGCTCGGTGGAATTTGATGGCGTTGGCAGCGTGAAAACGAATCTCAGCAACGGAGAGACTTTGATCAGTGAAAAAGTCTTGGTTGCGCTGGGGAGAGAGGCAAACATCGATGGTTTGGGGCTAGCAGCAGCAGGACTTAAAGCCAACGCGCGGGGGGTGATCGAAGTGGATCCGAATTGCCGCACGGTTGTCCCTCACATCTACGCCGTGGGTGACGTCATTGGTCCGCCGTCATTGGCGTCGGCGTCAATGGAGCAAGGTCGCCGCGCGGTTTGCCACGCGTTGGGTTTGCCGCCTGGAACGAGCGCAGATCTGATCCCAACCGGCGTTTACACTGTTCCCGAAATTTCAAGTGTCGGTCTTTCCGCAGAAGAAGCAGAACGCCGTGGGATGAAGGTTCTGGTGGGTCGCGCGAATTTCGATCAAGTGGCCCGTGGTCAGATCTCAGGCATTGATGACGGATTGCTGAAGCTGGTTGCCGATGAACACGGCAAAAAATTGTTAGGTGTGCAGATCGTTGGCGACGGCGCAACGGATCTGGTTCACGTGGGCATGATGGCGTTGCTGGCCGGGCAAGACGTTGATGTCTTTGTTGAAAATATTTTCAATTTCCCGACGCTTGCAGAAGCGTACCGCGTGGCTGCGTTTGACGTGATCGAGCAGCGCCCAAAGGCGTAGCTCACCGGCGCTTACACCCCTCGGTGAACTTCAACGGTCAAATGCGCTAACCCCACGGCCGCTAACAGCTTGCTGCGGTACTCGCGAACTTCACGTGGAGTGTTCGTTACCAGGGTCACCACGCAGCCGAACTTTTTAGGGCCTATTTCCCACAGATGCAGATCCGTGACGCGGACGTCATCGATCGCACAAAGCGTCGCGCGTATCTTTGATTCGGTGTCCACGGAGGGGCTGAGATCAAGCAACTGCCGGGAAGCCGAACGGCACAGGTTTACAGACCAGTGCAAGATCACCAAGCTGGCCACCAAAGCAATTGCAGGATCTAAGAAGTTGAGTCCCCAGATCCAACCGGCCGTCAGGGCAGCAATCGCCAGAACACTCGTAAGTGCATCAGCTAACACATGCATGTAGGCGCTGCGTAGGTTGTGATCGTGGTCTTTGTGTTCGTGATGGTGATCATGGCCTTCATGATGATGGTGTTCGTGCCCGTGCTCGTGTCCGCCGCCAAGCAGCCACGCACACACCAGGTTCACCAACAATCCCAGCACCGCCACGGGCAAAGCCTGCGAAAACACGATGTTTTCGGGATGGCGCAACCGGTGGATCCCTTCAATTGCCATCCATACAGCCACAAACCCCAGCCCGATTGCGTTTGTGTAACCTGCAAGTGCATAGACCTTGCCTGTGCCGAACACAAACATGCGTTGTGTGGCGCGCACGCGCGCAAGCCAATAGGCGCCCGCAGAAAGTCCAAGTGCACCAGCATGCGAGGCCATGTGCCAACCATCGGCCAGCAACGCCAACGATTGCGACCAATACCCCACCACCAGTTCCAACAACATGGTGGCTACTGTGATCGCCACAACCCACAACACCCGTCGCTCTGCAGGGCGCACGTTTTCGTGTGCGTCGTGCAGGCCGCAATCCCAGGGCTTGGTGGTGGGTACGGTTGCCATCTAACCCCTATCGCCGCCGGTCAAAGAACGGTTAAGATCTCTACGCCGGTTTCGGTAACCAACACGGTGTGTTCAAACTGAGCGGATCGCCGTCCGTCAGCGGTTACAACGGTCCAGCCATCGCTCCACAATCGATCTCGCCACGAGCCTTCGTTGATCATCGGCTCAATGGTGAAGGTCATGCCAGGCACGAATTGAACCGTGGCCTGAGGATCGTAGTAATGGGGGATCTGCAAGCGGCTGTGAAACACTTCACCAATGCCGTGGCCACAGTAGCTGCGCACCACCGCAAAGTTGTTGGCCTTGGCGTGGGCCTCAATGGCGCGCCCAATGTCGCGCACCATGCCGCCTGGTTTCACGGCGGCGATGCCTAGCTCACACGCTTCCCGGGTGACTTTCACCAAACGCTGCGAAGCGGCGTCAACTTCGCCCACAAAATACGTGGCGTTCGTGTCGCCGTGCATGCCGTCCAAATACACGGTCACGTCTAGATCCACGATGTCGCCGTCTTGCAACGGGCGGTTGTCCGGAATGCCGTGGCAAATCACTTCGTTCACCGAAGTGCAAAGCGATTTTGGAAAGCCGCGGTAGTTCAGCGGACTAGGGTAGGCGCCTGCTCGAATGGTTTCTTCGTGGCAAATCGCATCCAGTTCATCGGTGGTGATGCCTGGGCGAATGGCGGCGGCTGTCTTTTCCATGACCAAAGCTGCCAACCGGCACGAGCGGCGCATGCGTTCAATGCGCTCGGCGTCTTTGACATCCGGGTACGTGATCTGGCCCGGCCGGCCGGTCTCGGCATAATCGGGCCGCGGCACGTTGTCGGGTACCAATCGCTTGGGGCTAACCACGCCAGGAACCACGGGTGTGGCCTTGCGGCGAGGCAGCCCTTCGCGCGCGGCTTCCGCGTCTTGGTCCCTGTGGCACCGTTTGTACTTCTTGGCGCTTCCGCACCAACAGGGCTCATTGGCCCCAACCTTGGCTCGCGCTGCTGGTTCGACGTCTCGCAAAACGTCCTGATCGTAGTCTATGGGTGCCCTTCCCGCTACTTCGAGCGATGTTTACAAGGGTTTTGCGGGGGCTTGGCCCTCTAGACTCGGAAACCGGCGTACGTTTTCATTAAGGACAGCAGCGAGAGCCGAGGTGGCGCCTTGTCGTGCCGAAAGGAACCGCCGCTTTGACAATTCAAAAGCCCCCATCCACGAAGGCACCGGGCAGCCAGTGATACCTGGCGATTCACAGCGCGTACCCAGTTGCACAAGCTTGTCGGTCAAGCTTTCCACCAAAAGGGCGTAACGCATCGATTGTCCGTAGCTTTGGGCCGCGGCTGGTTCGCCTTTGCTTTGTCGCAAGAGTTGTTCAACCAACTTCATGTGTACCGCCAACCCGTCCATCAAACTGGCTGCCAATCCGCTTGCTGGATCAGAGACGGCCGGAGCTTTTTCGTTCAATACACATTGTTTTTGGCGGCAAACGCCTGCGGAACACACTTCGTCTGTGATCTCGCAACGTAGTGCCGGATCGCCGCAACCGTTCCGGCAAAGGCCAAACCGCAAACCTTGTCGGTAGTCGGGGATTGATGGATCGATCAAGTACTCAAGTGCGCTGCTGCCCAGAAGTTGTAACACCGCCGCCCAACCCGTTTCCAACGTCGATAGGCGTGCTTGCGCCGAAAGGTCTGAATTCTTTGTGGCAACGAAAGAATGCAATTGGATCCATTGCTGCAAAAGCCGTGACATTGCCCGGCGAGAGAGCTGCTTCTTTTCAGCGTTTTCGTCGCTGAAAATGCCTGTTTGAGCAAGGTGCACCAACGCTGCGAAGTGCCCCATGCTGACACAATCCGCTTCGTAATTTAGGTAACCGTCGCGGAATGATTCAAACGATGCGCTGGTCTCACCGAATCGATTCGCAAACCCCAAAGGCGCACGGCGTTCAAGCTCCCCTGTGCATAGGTGGGCCAAGCGGTCGTCGTCCATCGGCAAAAGTAGCCCCGTGTCTTCGAGATCACGGCGGTTCGTTAAAGGTATGGGGCCACGCGAACGGGCGCCTGTGAACGGATTGGCTGGCTCCAAACAAAACAGATCACCCGACAAAGGCATAACGGCGCGGGCCATCGTGCCCATATTCGGGGTGGTCCATTCCCCGCGGAACCCCATCGCATCGTTGGCACACCAAATGTTCGCAACACTGAGGGTTGACGAAACTTCGGGGCCGTATGACCACGCACCAAGACCCTCGTGAACGGCCGTGAGTTCCAGATCGCCCCTAAATTCGCCCGGAGCGAAGGGCTTCGTTGCGCAGAAACCTGAAGCTGAATCGCAAACGTTGCCTGCCGAACAATCATCGTTGCATGCAACCAAATCGCGTGGGTGCAAGAAGAAGGTCAAGCGCAAGGGGGGCAAATCTGCGCCCGAGGACGGTACGCGCATCCAAGCTTCGCCTTTGATGTCTCCAGACACTGGGTGTTGCAACAGCGACCACCCTGGTGACGCAAGCATATCTCGCCCCAGCGAAATCCATTCGGCCTGAACGAAAGCACGATCGTCGTCACGAGTTAACCAGCGTGCGGTTCCCGATTTTAGCGATAGTTGCCCGTCTGCAGCAAGCGTGTTCGTGGCATCGAAGAAATACAGATCCCAGCTTTCAGCAGCATGCGAAGCGCGACCCACGCGCGCCGTGACGTTGACTCCCAGAACATCACCTGCGGGCGTGTTGAGCCAGACGGTGCCTTCGAATGTGCCCTTCAACGACGTGGCTGGTCGAAAACCGAAAGTGGGGACGGAAGGCTCTGCCATCGTTTCAGGAATGGCGACTTCGCTTGGTGCCTCAACAATTTCGTTGGTGTTGTTCGTGGCACTTTCGCACCCCGATTGCGCAACCCCAATTGTTATCAATAGTGGAACCCAGACGCAACTTAGACGGTGACTCAAGATCCTCCCTTTCCCTTACCCACAAACAACCCGGCTAAGTGGACACGTTAAACTTGGCCCTGATGTAAACGAGGATTGATGTAGGGTCAAGGAAGATTCGGCCACTTCTTTTACATGCCGTCTCTACCTCCCCGAATTTGGTTGGGAACCTCACAATTTCGCGAATTTCCCTTAAAAACTCGGTCAATCGGCCCGTTATTAGGCATGTCTAATGGATTCTTGCGCGTTTGGCCACAAGCGGCATAGGCGAAAGCGATGCGAGATCGTTTGGCTCGGTGTGGCGCAATTGTTAACAGATCTAACGGTAGGCTTGCCAAAATTGGCAGGCCGGTGCGACTTAGGCCAGCGGCCTAGAGGTTCGTAACCTAAAGGAATCCCAAGTTGTCGTAGTGAAACTTGCCGACGCCCTGGTGATCCATCCAGAACTTACAACCGTTGTTCTGCCCTTTGAGCGCAGCGACAACATTTGCAGGCAAGGTGAAGGTTAGCTGGTTCCAGCCAACGCTTAGACCTGACAACGCTTTTCTTTCGATATACGCGTTGTAAACGGCGGCCGCAGTGCATTCAAACCATAGTTGAATGCTTGCTTGGTTGTCCGGTACGGTTTCAACTCGCACCGAAAGACCAAGCTTCGTTGTGGCACCAGGAACTTCGCTCGAGGCGAAGGCGCGGCTGCGGATAAACGCGCTTGTTGCTGCGGTTGTAGTGAATCTGATTGAACTTGTTCCTTGCACCTTTTCAGCGGTGTCCTGAGTGACCGTCGTTTCTCCCGAAGTCCAATCAGCAGCTTTATCGAATGAAAAAAGTTCGTTGCTTACAACGACAGCGGCATCGAGCTTAACCACAGCGGCGTCAACGCCACCTGATCCGCCCATGGCGGACGCATCAACGATTGGCATGCCGCCATCTGTAACCGTGCCACCCATTCCACCTGTGCTGGGTGTAGAGCCTCCGCTGCCACCCGTGCCACCTGTTCCACCCAAGCCACCAACGGCACCGCCGGTTCCTAAAGTGCCTCCAATGCCGCCGGTGCTGCCAACCGCATTGGGATCACACATATCGAGTTCGCCGTTACATTTGCAGTCTTGAACTGAGTTTGGTGAAAACGCGGGGGCTGCCGGTTGCAGAGTGAGCGTGGCAGTGTTCTTGGCCCTGGCTGCCACTTTGAAACAAGCAAAGCTGCGTGCTTGCGCCAACGCCCCTCCTGAACTGCTTTCCACCCAAACGAAAACGCCTAAGCGTCCTTGGCTCGATGGCACTTGAAAGTCGATGGTTCCTGGCAGCGTGAAGGCTTTGCCATCCTCGGGAAAAGGAAAGGTGGTTGCCTGTGGCCCGGTGGAATCAACCACGCGAAGTTTTAGCGCTTGCCCCCCTGGCACGCTGCCTTCAATGCGCAGCAAGACCATGGTGTCGCCCTGGCACGATCCCAGTGCCAACAATGCCCCCATCAAAATGCCCAAGTGCGTGCGCATTCGTATCGCCCGCTTCGCCACAGAATTCGTATCGTATTGCTGGTGCATGGAAGGAGCTTCGTAGGAAGACTAGTCTGGATTAAAGACGCCGCAGGGGAACGAGATAAACACGCCCTTGCTGTCGTCGGTTTGGATCTTTGAACAGGCTGACCCGACCAACTCAATTTCTGTTGTTGAGTTCAACTTCCATCCGTCTGGATCACCATATTTTACAGTGACGCTATCGATTGCCACAATCCCCTCAGGCGCGCGGTTCATTTCAACGGCACCTTTTAGGCGAAACTTACAATCGCGTACAGTGCCAATGACCTTCTGCAAATCTCGCGCTAGCCCTGCAGGATCGTCGGGCCGGTATGCTGTTGCGTTCACGGGTGTTTGGGCCAAAGGCGCGACGCGAATCTCTTGTGAGTTTGGATCCTGAGCTAGATCGATGTATTTGCCTTTGAAGTTGGCGGGCTTGATATTGCAAGAATATCGAAGCCAGCTGTATTTGGCTTCGCCCAATACGGGTGGAAGGCCTTGGCCCACGTTGGCAAGCGCTTGCAAATGGTCTTGCCCAACTTCGTTGCCAATGGCGACAACGTAAGTGCGGATGCCTTTGGAAAACGCATCAGCAACGGCGGCCACTGATTCATCTTGCCCGCAGTTTGGATCGCGTGGGAATCCGGGGCGTTCGTGCACGGGGCAATCGCCCGTGCAGGTTCCTGGGCAACCATCGGGTTCGCCATCGGTGGCAAGCAATATGTACTTGGGTCCCTGTTCTTTCACCGCCAACAACTTATCTGCGGTTGCGCGGATGGCTTCAGCAGTTGGCGTTTCAGCTTTTACGTTAGGTGTCGTTGCTGGTCCGTAAAACGTGTTTATCGCGGCGAAGTTACCAAGCGCGAAATCGACCGAGCCCATGGCGGGGCACGTCGCCTCTTGCGGCGTGCTGGTGTACATCGCCAAGCCAAATCGAATCTGGCTTTCAAGCGGTTTGATCACGCCTTTGGTTGGATCTGGATTCAAGATGGCTTCTTTGAGCACCTCCCAACGAGTGCCCGTGCCGTACTTATTGTCCGACATGCTGCTTGATCTATCGACAAGCAGCGCCACCGTTGGAATGACACGTTCAAACTTGACCGTCAGATCGTTGCAACCTTGTCCGCCTTCTGTAGGGATACCCTTAAGCATGCCATCGAAGCCGCCCAAGTTAAATCCTGCGCCACCACTTGCACCACTGCCGTTGCTTGCGCCGCTGCCATTGTTTGCACCGGCACCATTGCCGCCTTTGCCAGTGTTGTTTGCGCCATCAACGTCGGCTTTCGCGCAACCCACGCCTAACGCCAAGCAGGCCACAGGAACGGCCAACAAATTTGTCCATCTAAGCTTGTTTTCCATAGTGACCTCTTCGATACGGGCAGAAGTTTAGAAGGTGGTGCGAAGGCCAACGTTAACGTCGAAGGCCAAAGCAAAATCAGGAACGCCAGCAAGTGCGTTTGTTTCCAGGGTCAAGTCGAACGACTCGCCAATTTGGTAAGCGTAACCAGCGCCCGCGCCAGCAACGAAAGGGCCGCCTCGCACTGTGTCCTGTTGAACGCTTGAAACACCCGTTGTGGCGTCCTTTACGACGGGGCTCATCTTTAAGCGAAACCCTGAACCGCCACCAGCTTGAGCAATTCCATAAAATCGAGATGGACCTGTGCTTGTATAGAACAACGCGCGTAACAACCCTGCCGCAGCCCCATTGGCACTTTTGCTATCGGGCCTTGGGATGTACTGAATGCGGGCTTGGGCGCTAATGCCAATAGTGTCGGTCACCATGTAACCAAGTTCCGGCAAAACGTGACCGCCACCAGCGAACAACATGCCAGGCGTGACCGTGCCACCGTAGCTGCCATAAACTTCCAACTTGGGATCAGGCGAATACCCCATGCCCGAGCCAAGTCCTAAACCTAGGAACCAACGGCCAGCGTAGATGCCTTCGCCTTCCGCTTGCGCTTTTGCCAGTGGGTTCTCGTTGTCGTCGTTGTTGCGCACAGACTTGCGAACGTCCGTGTCGCCTCCTTTCACAGTCAGAATGTTTGGGCTTTCGTTGCGCCCTGCCAGTGCCAAGGTTTCGCCGCCCTGATCCTTGGCTTCAAAGTAAAACGGCACCCACTTGCCCGAAACGTCTCTTGCTGGGATGTTGGCGCTCCACATTGATTTGTCATTGCGTGCGGCTTTGGATCGCATGGGCAAGGCCGTGAATTCTTCCTCACCTGCGCCCTTGTAATAAAGCACCACAGAGGCAGGCATGAACCCTGCGCTCGTCACACATCGAAGGGTAACGTCGTCACCGGCAAAAACGTCTCCGGAGCTTGGGCAACGCAACACGGCCGCTTGATCGCCGCCTTTAGGCCTGGCACCAGGAGCGGCTGCCGTTGTGTCTTCCGTGCTTGCTTCAGCGGCCACTTCAGTAGCGGCGACGGGACCTTTGCGTGCGGCTCTAAGGGCAGCAACGGCTTCGGGCGTACGAAATTCGTTAGGCAACTGGTAGTCGGCTTTCACGGCCAACGCAGATTGAAAATAGGCGGTGGCCTTCGCCGCGTCTTTGAAGCCGGCCGCGAATAGGATACCGAGATTGCCATAGGTCTTCGAGGCAACCATGTGCTGCTCAAGATGTGCAGAGCGAATGGTGTTGACAGCTTCGTCAAGGTTGCGTCTTGCTAGCTCGAATTCGAGCTCTTCGTAAAGCTCCATGGCCTCACGGTTCAGCGTTAGCACCTTTGACGCCTGCTCTAACCCGGCCGATTCAGCGGACGTTGGCGCGAACCAAATCAGCGTTCCGGCTAAGCAGAAAACGGTCAAGCGGCGGGCAAATTTCATTCAGGAACTCCACGAGGTTGGGACCTCGAGCCTGCCTTACAAGCAGGCCCGTTAGATACAAAACACCGTCATGGCTCTAAATGGGAATGGGCGACTGGGACCGCGGGAAGTTGACCTAAGGCAAACAGATAATGCAGTGCGGCCTAGCATTGCTGCCAATTATGCAAAATTTCATCGACTGGATTATTTATCCATAGAATGATAATTGATCATAATTGATGAAGTACTTTGCAAGAAAAGCCCTTGCGGCCGAACTCGTGAGCGCTCTTCGAGGGGAGCTGGCCTTCAACGATGCGCACAATGGGCTATTTTTGGCAGCGCCGCGGCGAACGGGAAAGTCCACCTTCTTACAGCGCGAATTGAAGCCGGCGCTTGAGCAGCAGGGCGTTGTGGTGATTTATGTCGATCTGTGGGCTGACCAACAGCGCGATCCGGCAACTTTGATCGCAGCGGCCATTGGAAACGAACTTGCTGTTCACTTGGGCGTTTTCGCAAAAACGGCCAAAGCCACCGGAGTGCAGACAGTGACTGTTGCAGGAATCAAAGTTGATACTTCAAGCATTGGCAAACTTGACGGGGTCACATTGACGGAGGCGCTTCGTGCATTGCACATGAAGGCGAAAGCGCCAATCGCGCTGATTGTTGACGAAGCTCAGCACGCGTTAACAAGTTTGGCAGGAGAGACCGCGATGGCCGCGCTCAAGTCTGCCCGCGATCAACTCAATAGCCCCGGCAATGTGAATTTGATGCTCATCATGTCAGGTTCGGATCGCGACAAACTGTTACGATTGGTCAATACGACTGGTGCGCCGTTTTACGGTTCTCGCATTCAGCTGATGCCCGAGCTTGCCAGCGACTTCATTGAACATGTGGCACAGCTAGTCGAGGCACATCGACCCGACTTGAACCCTGTTGATCGCGGCCTGCTGATTCAAGCATTTAAAACCTTCGGTAGTCGTCCACAGTTTTTCGCGACCGCTATCGATCACGCGCTTAGCCCGTTGACGGGAAACACCGAAAGATTCGAGCTTGTTTTGTTGCAGTTGGCACAAGGTCAGCAGCAGCAAGACGAGTCTCACATGTCATCAGAATACCTGTCGTTGAGGCCGGTCGAACAGGCTGTACTTTGGCGGCTGTTAGATCAAGGTTCTCGTTTTCGCCCTTACGACGCGGAAGCCTTACGCTTTTACAAAGCAAAGGTTGGCGCACCTGTTTCGCCCGCAAAGGCACAAGCCGCGCTTGAAAGTCTGAGGGAGCGCTCTCCTGCTCTGGTCTGGAAGTCCGCACGCGGCGAATACTCGCTAGACGACATTGCGATGATTCAATGGTTCGAAAAACTGCTTGCCGCAGAATCCTGGCCTCCCATCGTCGAGATCTTGTGAATTAGTGGGATGGGCCACCGGTGCTGCCCACTTTCTTGCGAGCCAGGATCGCAAAGGTCAGCATCGTCCCGCCGAAAAGCGCCATGGCGGCGCCCCACAACAGATTGATGTTGGTGCCTTGGGTGCGGGCCAAGTCTGGATGCCCAAACAAGCCGTAGCCCATCAAGATCAAGCCATCGACCAGGAACATGCCGCCAATAGGGATTCGGATATCCAGTTTCATCGTGGGCTCCTAGAAAAACACTAAGTTAAGGATAAGCGTCATCACCAAAACAATGATGGCCAGCAAAGCGGGTTGCTTGTGGAAAGCCACTTCTTCTCGGGGTCGAGGAGTTAAACTGTGCACTAACCCCTTTAGCTCTTCGTCGGTCTTTTGTTGTTTTGTCAGCAGCGAAACCACCGTGGTTACGAACATGCAGCTTCCGAATGAAAAGATTGCGGTCCAGAACCCTTGCGCCATTTCGCTGGGGTACGTGTGCATCACAGCGATATAGCCGCCCTTGATGATGCTGTCTGCACCAACGGGCTTGGTCAACGCGTGATGGATGGCAGCGCCAGTTGTGCCGCCCAACAAACCGAAGAACGCGCCATGTCCGGTGGCGCGCTTCCAGAACATGCCCATCAAAAACGTTGCGAAAAGGGGCGCGTTTACGAACGCAAACACCAACTGCAACATATCCATGATGTTGTTGAAGGCGCTCACCACATAGGCCGCCCCGATGCTTAAGATCAGGCCCACAACTGTGGCCATGCGGCCCATCTGCAAGTAGTGCGCGTCCTTCTGGCCAGGGCGAATGTAGCTTTGGTAAATGTCGTAGGTCCACACTGTGTTGAACGCTGTGACGTTGCCGGCCATGCCGCTCATGAACGAAGCCACCAAGGCCGTCATGCCCAATCCCAAAAGACCTGAGGGCAAGAACTCTTTGAGCAGCATTGGGACCGTGCTGTCGTAATTCGTGGAACCATCCGGCTTTAAGGGAAGGTGAAATCCGGTGCCCATGTGTGAAAGCGCGATGGCAATCATGCCGGGCAAAATCACCAAGAACGGGAAGAACATTTTGGGAATGGCGGCAATCAACGGCGTGCGACGTGCAGCTGACATTGAATTGGCGGCCATTGCACGCTGAACCACCAAGAAATCCGTGCACCAATAACCAAACGAAAGCACGAAGCCAAGGCCCATCACCAATCCAAAGCCTTCAACACCCATGGGGTTTGATTGCGCTGTGCCCAAGTGCTTCCACGATTCAGTCCACGCGCCGGGGGCGAAGTTGTTCATCGTTGAATGTTGCGCCAACTTCTCCGTCAAACCATCCCAACCACCAACCAAACGCAGGCCGATAAACACCAGTGGTGCGAGACCGAAAACAATCAAGAAGAACTGCAAAACTTCGTTGTAGATGGCAGACGTCAACCCGCCCAAACCGATGTACGCCAAGATGACAAGGGCCGATACGGTGACGCTGAAAGTGAAGTTCCACCCCAGCAGATCCTTCATCATGACGCCCATGCCGTACATGGAAGCGCCTGAAGAGAAAATGGTCATCGCGGCAAAGGAAAGCGCGTTAAGACCTCGGGTTTTCTCGTCGAAACGCATCTTCAAGTATTCAGGAACCGAGCGCGCTTTTGAACCGTAATAAAACGGCATCATGAAGATACCTACGAACACCATCGCCGGTATCGCGCCTATCCAATAAAAGTGGCTGGTCATCATGCCGTACTTGGCGCCGGAGGCACCCATACCCATGACTTCCTGAGCACCTAGGTTGGCCGAGATGAATGCCAACCCGGTGATCCAAGCTGGAATCGAACGCCCAGACATGAAGAATTCATCGCTCGAAGTGGTGGTCCGCTTCAATGCGAAGCCAATGCCCAACACGAACACGAAGTAGACCAACAACAATACGTAATCGACAAGAGCCAGTGAAAGATGCATGCGGTATCCCTGCGGTGGTGGTTGCGCGGAGAGGGGAACTATGTGCGCGCGGAGCGGTTCTTGAGGTAACTGATGATCGCGGGCAGAAGTGATAAAAAGATAATGACGAGCGCTAGCAGTTCAATGTGTTTGGTGACTCCTGGCGCCACGTAGGCCAGAACGTATCCAGCCATCACCATGCTGACAACCCAGCCTATGGCGCCACCTATGTTGAAGCGCACGAAGCGGCTGTATTCCATGTTGCCAACACCGGCGACGACGGGCGCGAAGGTGCGAACGATGGGCATGAAGCGCGCCATCACGATTGTTTTGCCGCCATGCTTTTCATAGAACTTCTGGCTGGCCAACAGATGCTTTCGGTGAAACAGAAATGAATCTTCACGGCTGAAGATCTTGCGACCCGCTTTCTTGCCGATCCAATAGCCCACGGTATCGCCGACGATTGCCGCGATGATTGCCAAAGCGATAAGCAAAGGCGCATTGAGCACGGCCTTGCCGATGGGGTTATGCGGCGTACAGAAGATCCCGGCCGTAACCAACAACGAGTCTCCGGGCAGGAAGAACCCCACCAAAAGGCCTGTCTCGGCGAAAATAATCGCCACGATTCCAAACAGCCCCACCAAGGGAACAAGAACTTCAGGTTTAAGCAATTCGCGTATTTCGTGCATGTGAGGGCAGGTCTTTTATCACGACGTGGGGCTGATGCGGCGTTTGCAATGTAGCCGAAAAGGTAACGCTTTAAGGACTCCTTGACTGGTTCACTTGCCTGGTCCACCTTTAAACACGTGGACGTTTACAACATTCATGAGGCAAAGGCACAGTTTTCTCGCCTAATGCGTAGCGTTGAAGGGGGCCAGGAAGTGGTTATTGCCCGCGACGGGGTTGTCATCGCACGGATAGTTCCTGAAACCCGGAGCGTTGGCATCAAGCTTGGCCGCGACGTGGGTGCTGGCAGCATCAGCGCAGACTTCGACGCGCCCCTAGACGACTTCGCCGAGTACACAAAAGAATGAAGGTGTTGCTCGACACGCATGCGTGGCTTTGGATGATGTTTGAGCCGCAGCGAATTGGTTCGGAAACACGGCGCTTGGTAGCGGATCCAAGTAACGCGTTTTATCTTTCTGTTGCGTCTGGTTGGGAGCTTGCCGTCAAACATGCTGCGGGCAGGCTGATTCTTCCGGAACCTCCGCTTTCCTACATTCGCAGCAGAACGCGGGCAGATGGTATTTCAATGCTGGCGGTTTCGTTGGAACACGTTTGCAAAGCTGCGGCACTTCCGCGGCACCACGCTGATCCTTTCGATCGCTTGCTGGTGGCTCAAGCAGAACTTGAACAGCTGGTGTTATTGACCCACGATCACCACATTCCTGCTTACGGGATCAAAACGTTGGATCCGGTGCAGTAGGTCCGGAACAAACCGGTTTGCCGTGGCCCACTTGGAGCTTTCGGGCAAGACGAAGGGCACCAGACCTAAGCGCCGCAAACCGTGAGTCGGATGGTCCTCGACGCTGGTGCATTCATCGCATTTGAGCGTGGTGACACCGTATTACGTGCTCGACTTACAGCGGCCCGCAGGATGGGGATGGACGTTGTAACCACATCGCCTGTGTGAGCATTGGTGCTATCCACCT
>Ga0105046_10009938_pt1 | contig 14840 bp, 14 predicted proteins | sample MAT03_FD_78385 | JGI IMG/M metagenome (GOLD analysis project Ga0105046, IMG submission 78385) | Freshwater microbial communities from Lake Fryxell liftoff mats and glacier meltwater in Antarctica - MAT-03 (megahit assembly) | ecosystem: Environmental > Aquatic > Freshwater > Ice > Liftoff... | reverse complement strand
TGCCCGCATGACCGTGCCCGCCATCGAACTGAAAGGCATTTCGAAATCCTTTGGCCCGGTGCAGGCCAACAAGGACATCTCGATTGCCGTGATGCCGGGCACCATCCACGGCATCATCGGCGAAAACGGCGCGGGCAAATCGACGCTGATGTCGATCCTGTACGGGTTCTACAAGGCCGACGGGGGCGAGATCCTGATCAACGGCACCCCCACCACCATCCCCAACAGCCAGGCCGCGATCCGCGCCGGCATCGGCATGGTGTTCCAGCATTTCAAGCTGGTCGAAAACTTTACCGTGCTGGAAAACGTCGTGCTTGGGGCCGAGGATGGCGCAATGCTGCGCAGCAGCCTGGCCAAGGCGCGGGCCGAACTGACCCGCCTGGCGCGCGACTATGAACTGAGCGTGGAGCCCGATGCCCTGATCGAGGATATCGGCGTGGGCATGCAGCAGCGGGTCGAAATCCTCAAGGCGCTGTATCGCCGGGCCGATATCCTGATCCTGGACGAACCGACCGGCGTGCTGACCCCGGCCGAGGCGGATCACCTGTTCCGCATCCTGCGCAGCCTCAGGGATCAGGGCAAGACCATCGTCCTGATCACCCATAAACTGCGCGAAATCATGGACAGCACCGATACCGTCAGCGTGATGCGGCGCGGTCAGATGGTGGCGACGGTCACCACCGCCGAAACATCGCCCCCCGAGCTGGCCGAGTTGATGGTGGGCCGCAAGGTGCTGTTGCATGTCGAAAAGCGGCCCGCGACCCCGGGGGCCAAGGTGCTGGAGGTGCGCGACCTGCGCGTGACCGATGCCAAGGGCGTGCAGCGGCTGAAGGGCGTCAGCTTTGACATCCGCGCCGGGGAAATCCTGGGCATCGCGGGCGTGGCCGGCAATGGCCAGTCGGACCTGCTGCATGTGCTGGGCGGCTATGGCCGGGCCACCGGCAGCATCACCGTGAACGGCACCCCGCTGGACCTGACCGGCGCGCGGTCGGATGGCCAAAGCCGCCGCGCCAACGGCATCGCCCATGTCCCCGAGGATCGCCAGTCCGAAGGGCTGATCATGGACTATACCGCCTGGGAGAATGTGGGTTTCGGCTATCACACCGATCCGCGCTATCAACGCTCGCGCCTGTTCATGAACAGTTCCGCGATGCGCGCCGATTGCGTGGGCAAGATGGAGCGGTTCGACGTGCGCCCGCCGAACCCGCTGCTGACCGCCAGGAACTTTTCCGGCGGCAACCAGCAAAAGATCGTCGTTGCGCGGGAAATCGAGCGCAACCCCGACATCCTGCTGATCGGCCAGCCAACGCGGGGCGTCGATATCGGCGCGATCGAATTCATCCACAAGCAGATCGTGGCCTTGCGCGATCAGGGCAAGGCGATCCTGCTGGTATCGGTCGAACTGGACGAGATCATGAGCCTGTCGGACCGCATCGCGGTGATGTTCGATGGCCAGATCATGGGCGAACGCCTGCCCGGTGCGACCAATGCGCGCGAACTGGGCCTGCTGATGGCCGGGGTTGCGGGGATGGCGGCCTGACATGGACAAGATGCCGAAATGGGCGGACGTGATCCTGATCCCGGTGATCAGCCTGCTGTTGGCCGCGATCCTGTCGGCCATCGTGATTCTGGCCATCGGCGAAAGCCCGGTCGAGGCGGTCAAGCTGATGGTGACGGGGTCGCTGGGGTCGACCTATGGCTGGGGCTATACGCTGTATTACGCCACCAACTTCATCTTCACCGGCCTGGCCGTATCCATCGCGTTTCACGCCCGCATCTTCAACATCGGCGGCGAAGGCCAAGCGATGCTGGGGGGGTTGGGGGTCGCGCTGGTCTGCATCTACATCCCGTGGCCGCACTGGTCGCTGGCGCTGATCGGGGCCACGCTGGCGGCTGCGGCCTTTGGTGCGGCATGGGCCACTGTGCCCGCCTTCTTGCAGGCCAAGCGGGGCAGCAACATCGTCATCACCACGATCATGTTCAACTTCATCGCTGCCGCGCTGCTGAATTACCTGCTGGTCAACGTGCTGAAACCGGTGGGCGCGATGGACCCGGCGACGGGCAAGTTCCCCGAAGTGACCTATATCCCGTCGTTCCAGGACATGTTTTCCACTGCTGACACCGCGCTGTTTCGCGGCGCGCCGGCCAACATCACCTTTTTCATCGCGGTGGCCGCCTGCATCGTGGTCTGGGCGGTGATCTGGCGCACCCGGCTGGGCTACGAACTGCGCGCATTCGGCTTTTCGGAATCCGCGGCCCGCTATGCCGGCATTCGCCCGACCCGGATGATCATGATTGCGATGATGATCTCGGGCGGGCTGGCGGGCATGATGGCGATCAACAACGTGCTGGGCGAGGCTGAGCGGCTGGTGCTGAACGCGGTCGAGGGGGCGGGCTTCATCGGCATCGCCGTGGCGCTGATGGGGCGCAACCATCCGTTCGGCGTGTTCGTGGCGGCGATCCTGTTCGGGTTCCTGTACCAAGGCGGCGCGGAACTGGCGTTCTGGACCAATATCCCGCGCGAGATGATCGTGGTCATCCAGGCGCTGGTGATCCTGTTCACCGGCGCGCTGGACAACATGGTGCGCGCGCCCTTGGAACGCATCTTTCTGTCGCTGCGCCGCGCACCTGCGCAGCCAAAGCCCCCGGCGGAATAGGATCATGGACCTGCAGACCCTGATCCAGTTGCTGGATTCGACCATCCGCCTGGCGATGCCGTTGTTGCTGGCCTGTCTGGCGGGCCTGTATTCCGAACGGGCCGGGATCTTCGACATCGGGCTGGAAGGCAAGATGCTGGTCGCGGCCTTCATGTCTGCGGCTGTGGCGGCGGTCGCGTCCACCGCCGATCTGTCTGGCGGCGCGATTGCCGCGCTGGCCGGTTTCCTGCCGATCTGGCTGGCCCAGATCATCGCCTTGCCGTTGTCGCCGGTGTTTCTGGGTCTGCTGGCCGGGATCGGCGCGTCGCTGGTGTTTGCGGGCATCCACGGCCTGGCCTCGATCACCTTCAAGGGCAATCAGTTGATCTGCGGCGTGGCGCTGAACTTTCTGGCCGCCGGGCTGACGGTGGTGGTCAGCCAGGCCTGGTTCGGCGAAGGCGGGCGCACCCCGCAACTGCCCGCAACCGCGCGGTTCAACCCGATCACCCTGCCCGGGGCCGAGGCCATTGCGGGCGTGCCGGTCGTCGGCCCGCTTTATGCCGATCTGATCAGCGGCCACACCATCCTGGTCTATGCAGGCCTGCTGTTCGTGCCGCTGACCTGGTGGATTCTGTTCCGCACCCGCTTTGGCCTGCGCCTGCGCGCGGTGGGGGAAAACCCTGCGGCGGTGGATACAGCCGGGATCAGCGTGGTGCGGTTGCGCTTTGCCGCCGTGGGCATCTGCGGCATCCTGTGCGGCATTGCCGGGGCCTATATCGCCACCGCGCTGCAGGCGGGGTTCATCAAGGACATGACGGCGGGGCGTGGTTTCATCGCGCTGGCCGCGCTGATCTTTGCCAAATGGCGGCCCTGGTATGCGCTTTACGCTTGCCTGCTGTTCGGGTTCCTGCAGGCCATCGCGTTGCGCCCCGATATCTTTGAGGCGACGATCGGCATGCGGGTGCAGGTGCAGTTGCTGGATGCGCTGCCCTATATCCTGACCGTGATCATCCTGGCCGGCTTTGTCGGCAAGGCCGTTGCGCCGCGCGCCGGGGGAGAGCCGTATGTCAAGGAGCGTTAGTTCGATCATGGTCTGTGCGCTTTGCCTTTGGCCGATTGCGGCCCCGGCACAAGACGGGCCCGCCGATTTTGACAGCTTGCGCGCCGGGCTGGCAGGGACCGAGGTGATGCTGGACGGCTACATCGGCACCGGTCTGGAAATCATGGACGACGAAGCAATCAATTTCGTCGTGCCGTCAGACCGCGCCACGTTTGCTGTGGTGTTCGACGCTGGCCGAGACGCACGGCGGCAACTCGAAGGCTGCGTTTTCAACAGCTTTACCGGTGGCACGCCGTGCAGGATCACTGGCCGGGCCGAACTGGAATGGGATGGTGGGCGGCTGCGCCTGATCCTGTTCGCACTTGACACCATCGCCCCACCAGCCGGTATGGACTGAGCATGTCAGCGGACGCAGTCGCAGCCCTGATCCGCGCCCGCGCCGGGCCGGCACCGGTGCGGCTGGGGCTGGTGCTGGGGTCGGGGCTGGGGCATCTGGCGGGGGCGGTCGACGGGGTGGCGATCCCTTATGCCGACCTGCCGGGATTTCCCCATGCGGGGGTGTCGGGGCACAATCCGCATCTGGTGATCGGCACGCTGGAAGGCCGGCGGGTCGCGGTGTTCGGCGGGCGGGCGCATTACTACGAACAGGGCGATGCCGCCGTGATGCGGCTGCCCCTGACCGTGCTGCGCGCGCTGGGGGCCGAGGGCGTGATCCTGACCAACGCCGCCGGGTCATTGCGCCCCGACATGCCGACCGGCAGCATCATGTGCCTGTCGGACCACATCAATTTTTCCGGCCTGAACCCGCTGATCGGCGAGGCCACCGATGCCCGTTTCGTGCCGATGACCGCCGCGCATGATCCCGCCTGGCGCGACGCGCTGCAGACGGCGGCGGCGCGGGCCGGGGTCACGATGGCCAGCGGCGTCTATGCCTGGTATTCCGGCCCGTCCTTTGAAACCCCGGCCGAGATCAGGGCGATCCGGCTGTTGGGGGCCGATGCCGTGGGCATGTCGACGGTGCCCGAGGTGATCCTGGCGCGGTTCCTCGGCCTGCGCGTTGCGGCGATCAGCGCGATCACCAACATGGCGGCAGGGCTGAGCGGCGAGGCAATCAGCCACGCACACACCAAGGCGATGGCCCCGATCGGTGCGGCCAAGCTGGAACAGGTGCTGCGGCGGTTCCTGCGCGATCTGGACTGACGGGGCCGCAGGGCGGGCAACCCGGCCTTCTTGACGCGGGAACGCCGCCCGGCGCGGTTGCGCACAGCGCGTTCGGGCCGCATCGTGCGGTGATTGCAGCAGGCGGGGATGGCGTTTTCACCCAAGGGGTGATTCAAGGGTTGCAGCCTGTCCGCAAAGGGCCAAGATGCTGCTGTACCTGCCCATTGCCGAGGTTTCGGTCAACGCGTTCCTGCTGTTCGGGATCGGCGGACTGGTCGGTGTGCTGTCGGGCATGTTCGGCGTCGGCGGCGGCTTTCTGATCACGCCCTTGCTGTTCCTGATCGGGGTGCCGCCGGCGGTGGCGGTCGCGACCAGTGCCAATCAGGTCATGGCCTCGTCGTTTTCCGCGCTGCTGGGGCATCTGCGGCGGCGCAATGTCGATATGCCGATGGGGCTGGTGCTGGTCGCCGGCGGGCTGGTCGGCTCGGCGGCGGGGGTGGCGCTGTTCAACTGGCTGAAACAGGCCGGTCAGGTCGATCTGCTGGTCAAGCTGTGCTATGTAGTGTTTCTGGGCACCGTTGGCGGGCTGATGCTGGTGGAATCGCTGCGCGCCATCCTGCGCGCCCGCGCCGGGGTGCCGCCAACCCGCAGGCGGCACAACTGGGTCCACAACCTGCCGTTGAAGGTCAAGTTCCGCGTGTCGGGCCTGTACATCTCGGTGATCCCGCCGGTCATGGTGGGCATGCTGGTGGGGGTGCTGGCCGCGATCATGGGGGTGGGCGGCGGCTTCATCATGGTGCCCGCGATGATCTATCTGCTGGGGATGCCGACCAAGGTCGTCATCGGCACCTCGCTGCTGCAGATCCTGTTCGTCACCGCGTTTACCACCATCCTGCATGCCGTCACCAACCAGACCGTCGATCTGGTGCTGGCGCTGCTGCTGATCCTGGGCGGCGTGATCGGCGCACAGATCGGCACCCGTATCGGCGCGCGGATGAAGGCCGAACAGTTGCGGGTGTTTCTGGCGCTGCTGGTGCTGGCCGTCTGCCTGCAACTGGCGGTCGGGCTGGTGCTGCGCCCAAGCGAACTTTACTCGGCCGAGCGAGAGGGCGCGCTGTGACCGGGGCGTTGCGGCTGGTGTTGGCGCTGCTGGCGCTTGTCCCGACCGGGGCACGCGCCCAGGCCGAACAGATCGTGCTGGGCCTGTCGGCGAACGAGGTGGCGATCACGGCGGTGTTCGACGGGTCCGACATCCTGATCTTTGGCGCGGTCAAGCGTGACGGCCCCCCGCTGGGCCCCGCACCGCTGGAGGTGATCATTACCGTGTCGGGGCCGCTGACGCCGGTGACGGTTCGGCGCAAGGCCCGGGTCTGGGGTCTGTGGCTGAACACCGCAGCCGCGCTGATCGACGCGGCGCCGTCATTCTATGCCGTGGCCACCACCGGCCCGCTGGATCAGGTCCTGACCCAGACCGAGGATCTGCGCCAGTCGATCACCATCCCCCGCGCGATCCGGTCGGTGGGCAATTCCGTGACCGATTCGGCCGACTTCACCGAAGCGTTGATCCGCATCCGCGCGGGCCAGGGCCTGTACCGGATCATGCAGGGCGAGATCGACTTTACCGAAGAAACCCTGTTCCGCACCCAGATCAGCCTGCCCGCCAATCTGATCGAGGGCGAGTATGACACCCGCATCTTTCTGACCCGCAACGGCCTGGTCGTGGACCGCTATGAAGCCAAGATCGACGTGCGCAAGGTCGGGATCGAACGCTGGCTGTTCAACCTGGCCCATCAGCATCCCCCCGCCTATGCCGCACTTGCCCTCGCTCTGGCCATTGCGGCGGGCTGGGGCGCATCGGCCGCATTCCAGGTGCTGCGCCGCTAGGCCCGCCCGCCTGTCCCGCTGTCGCGCCCCGTTTTATCAATTGCTTGCCCCGCACCGCCCCCCCCATTTCGGGGGAGGGAAAATTCGCGAATGGTGGGCCAATTACCGCCCTGCTAGGCTCTGTCATTAAGAAATCATTAACCATTGGGACGGACTGTGCACATGGGACAGAAGTGGATCATCGACGTTCTTGCCGATCTGCGCGACTTTGCCGACCAGAACGGCATGCCGCTTTTGGCGGCCGAGTTGCGGGATGCCGCCCGGGTGGCCATGCTCGAATGCGCGAAGATGACCGAAACAGCGGTGCCGGGGCATGGCGACGACGGACGGGATGATCGAGGCCGCGACCGCCTGGGATACCGGCAGGTTTCTTGAACTGGTCGAGCAGGCGCGGGGGCTGGAGGATATCCAGACCCTGATCGTCGCGCTGCGCGATCACTACAGCGTCGATCACATCGTTTATCACTGGGTGTCGTCGGACGGCGAACAGTACGGCTGCGGCACCTATGATCCGGTCTGGGTCCAGCGCTATGTCGAACAGGATTACCTGCGCATCGACCCGGTGATCATCGGCTGTTTCCAGCGGTTTCACCCGGTGGAATGGAAACGGCTGGATTGGTCGGGCAAGCAGGCCCGCGCGTTCCAGGCCGATGCCATCGCGCACGGCGTCGGCAATCAGGGCTTTTCGATCCCGATCCGCGGCCCGAACGGGCAGTTCGCGCTGTTCACCCTGTCGCATGACTGCGGCGATGCCGACTGGGCACGGTTCACCCAGGATCATCAGCGCGAACTGATCCTGATCGCGCATTACTTCAACCGCAAGGCGCTGGAGTTCGAACGCAATCGCGCACCCGAACCCGCGCGCGGCCTGTCCCCGCGCGAGATTGACGCGCTGACCTTTCTGGCCATGGGCTATGCGCGCGGGCAAGTGGCCGACATGCTGGACATCTCGGAACACACGCTGCGCGCCTATATCGAAAGCGCCCGATTCAAGCTTGGGGCGATGAACACCACCCATGCCGTCGCCCGCGCCATGGCCGAAGGCCTGATCGTCGTCGGTGGTGCGGCGCGCGGCGCGCAAGGCGACTGGCCGGGCAAGGCAACGCACGAACCCCAACGCCGCAATGACCCCCAGCGCAACGACCCCGCGCGCAACGACCCCGCGCGCACGGGCACAGCCGGACGCTGAGCCCAGCGCCGACGCCCGTGCCAACGACATGCCGACGCCAGTGGCGGTGCCGGTGTCGGTGCCGGTGTCGGTGCCAGTGTCGGTGCCAGTGTCGCTGCCGGTGTCGCTGCCGGTGCCGGTGCCGGTGTTGCTGCCAGTGCCAGCCACCGCACCGCCTCCACTTCAGCCCCCACAACGGCCACCGCACCTGCCTCCACTTCAGCGCCCACAACGGCCGCCGCTTCGGCCACTGCAACGCCGCGTTAACCACGCGCGTCGCGCTAGGGCCAAATTAACCATGTCTGCTGCATCCTGACGCCCAGCCGGCAGGCCGGATGACAGGAAAGGAACGGGCGATGTTGCGGTATCTTTACGGGGCAGAGCTGGAGCAGTTTCCGCAGTTGCGCGACACGATGTTTCGCGACCGTGCCGACCAGTTTCACCGCCGGCTTGGCTGGGATGTCAACATCGATGCCCGTGGGTGGGAGGTCGACGAGTACGACGCGCTGAACCCGCTTTACGTGATCTGGCAGGGGCCCGATGGCCGCCACGGCGGCTCGGCCCGGTTTCTGCCGACCACCGGGCAGACCATGGTGAACGACCATTTCACCCATCTGTCCGCCGGTGTCGCGTTCTGCAGCCCGTTCATCTGGGAATGCACCCGGTTCTGCCTGGCCCCCGGTGCCGGCGGTCGGGTGGCGGCGGCCCTGATGCTGGGCGGAGGAGAGATCATGCGTGCCCATGGCATCGACCATTTCGTCGGCGTGTTCGACGCGCCGATGCTGCGGGTCTATCGCGTGACCGGGGCGGCGCCGGATGTGCTGGGGCAATCGGGCACCGGGCGCAGCGCGATCGGCCTGGGCCTGTGGACCTATGACCCCCACGCACGGGCGCGGCTGCTGCATCGGGCGGGCGTGTCGTCCGATCTGTCGGACCACTGGTTCCAGCGCGCCTTTGGCCACCAGGCCGCGCCGCCGCAGGCCCTGCGCAAGGCGGGCTGAGGCTGCATCATGGCGGTTGGCATTCTGCCTGAGCCATACCGGCGCAATCATGGGCTGACCTGACCGGAACTCCGGTACGGCGCCCCGCCGCCCTGCCAGTGCAAGGGGCAGGCAGGTCAACCTCATGTCGCTGGCCGGGGCGACCATGCCATCGTGCCGCGGCCTGTGCGGCTTACCCTACCGCCCGCCAGATTGCTGCTTTAAGATGGGGTCATGTCCCTGCCCGCTTTGTCCTTTTCGCCCGATCAGGCCGATGCCTGGGATGCCGCCGCCGCCTTGTTGCGCAGTGCGGGCGTCGATCCCGATGACGCCACCACCACCAGCCGCGCCGAAGACGACACCGCCAGCGCCGTGCTGGCGATCACCGGCAAGGCGGGATCGGGCAAGACGATGCTGCTGGCCGCACTGACACGCGCACTGCGCGCGGCGGGCGTCAGCATGGTCACCGGCGATTGGGAGGGGCGCCGCCGCACCGACCGCCGCAGCCTGGCCGTGCTGGCCCCAACCAACAAGGCGGCATCGGTGCTGCGCAGCCACGGCGTGCCGGCGACCACGATCCACCGCATTTTGTACACCCCGGTCTATGACCCCGCCTATGAACGCATCGCCGAATGGCTGGCGGCCGAGGCCGAGCGGCCCGCAGCAGGCGTGCTGACCGAGACCCAGCTTGACCGGGCGCAGGCCAGCTATGCGCTGCATACCTCGGTGCCCGCTGCGCTGGCGGCGGCGGGCTTGCGCGGGTCGGATTTTATCACCGGCTGGAAACGGCGCGATGCGCCGCTGGACATCGGGTTCGTCGATGAAAGCAGCATGCTGGATGACCGCCAGTTCGATGACCTGAAAGAGATATTTCCAACCCTGCTGCTGTTTGGCGACCCCGCGCAATTGCCGCCTGTGCAAGGGACCGGCGGCATGGTGTTCGAACGCCTGCCCGCCCCGTGCGTGCTGAACCTCAGCCGCGTGCACCGCCAGGCCGCCGACAGTCCGATCCTGGACCTGGCGCATGCACTGGCCGATCCGTTGCTGGGCTTTGACGATTTTCATCAGATGGTGGCGGACGCTGCCCGGTCCGATGGTCGGGTGGTGGTGGCCGAACGGGCGGTCAGCGACCTGATGGCGCGCAGCCCGGTGCTGGTCTGGCGCAATGCGACCCGGATCCGGCTGATCCACGCCTTTCGCGCGGCCTTTGGCGCGCCCGAGGATCAATTGCTGCCGGGCGAGCCGCTGATCTGCGACGGAATCGAACTGCCGTTGAAGCACCGCAAGAAGCGGCTTGACCTGGAGGCACGGGGCCTGATCAAGGGCGCGCAGGTCGTCTATCTGGGCGAGGGCCGCAGCCCCGGCTTTGCCCGGCTGCATGTCTTTGGGGCCGAAGAGCCGCAGGTATCGGCGGCCGCGATCATCCGGATCGAAAAGGGCGGCGACGAGGAACCCTTCATCCCCAGCGCGGCGCGGATGGGGGCCACGTTCCTGCATGGCGCGGCGGTGACGATCCACAAGGCGCAGGGTTCGCAATGGCCGGTGGTGCAGGTGTTCGCCCCCGATATCCGCATGGCGGCCGAAATGGGGCGGGTCGAGGCGGGGCAGCCGCTGTGGAAACGGCTGGCCTATGTGGCGATCACGCGGGCCGAACAGGAACTGCGCTGGGTCGTGCGGCCGGCGTTGGCGCGGCCGACGGCACCCCTGGGGGTGGATGATCTGGCCAGCCCGGCCGCCCCATTGCGGCTGGATGCGGGCGAGGACTGACAAGAGGGGCACGGGCGCGGCCCGATTGGCGTTGCCCGTGCCCTTGCGCAGGCAGAACCGTTGCGGCCGGCGGGGGTGCAGCCACGCCACCGTCGCGCGGCAACCACCGAAGGTCAGCGGCCGTTCCCGGCCCCATCGGCAGCGAAATGATGCGCGATCGAGGCGGCGTAATAGCGCAACAGCGCCTCTTCGCCGGGTTTGACGGCAATGGCCGCCCCCTGCGCCAGCACGCCGCGCCCGCGCAGCATCGCCAGCGCATCGTCGGTCACTTGCGCTGCCGACCGACGCGGCACCGCTACGCCCTGCGCGGCCAGTGCGATCAGCGTCGCGCGCACAGCGTCTTGCAGACCGGCGCGGGTCAGGCCAGGCTGCTTCAGCACCAGCCGGCAGATCAGCGGCACCCCCAGCACCGGGGTCACGCGCGCCAGACGGGCCATCACCTCGGCGGCCAGCGCCTCGGTCGGGCTTGCCCGCGCCTCGGTCAGATAGGATGCCAGCGACAGCGGCGCGCCGAAACTGACCGTCGCGGTACCGAAACGGACAAAGCGGCGGGTGATGCGCTGCCACAGATGCACCAGCAAAGCCCGCAGCATCACCCCCAGCGGCGGGCGGAACCTGCGCACCCCGGCGGCATCGGCGGCGACCAGGAACCGATCCTCGATCACCCGGTCATAGTTCAGCGCGACAGGCACGAAGATCACGTCGCGTCCGCCGGGGCGGTAATCCTCGACGATATAGGACAGGATGCCCAGCCGCGCAGGCGCAATCCGTCCGGTCAGCGACAGCCCGCCTTCGGGGAACACCGCCTGCGTGACCCCTGCCGCCGTCGCCATCTGCACATATCGCGCCAGGACGCGGCGATACAGCAGACCCAATGACCTGCGCCGGATGTAATAGGCCCCCATCGCCCGGATCAGCCAGGACAGCGGCCAGACCCGCGCCCATTCGCCCACCGCATAGGACAAGGCCGAGGCGCCGGCGACCAGATAGGTGACCAGCAGGTAATCCATGTTCGAGCGGTGGTTCATCACAAAGATCACCGTCGCGTCCGGGTCGATCCGTTCCAGTTGATCGCGGTCGAACGCGCCGACCCGCACCCGGTACAGCGACCGCGCAATCCACCGCGCCAGCCGGGTGCCGATGCTGAAATAGACCGTGGCCGAAAACGACGGCACGATTTCGCGCGCATGGCGGCGGGCCTGCTCAAAGGCCACATTCTCGGGGATGCCTTCGGCGCGGGCATGTTCGACCACCGCCGCCGTGATCGCCGGGTCATAGATCAGACGCTGGATGGTATCGTGCCGGGTCGCCAGCTTGAATGGCTGGATCGGCCGGGTCAGCCGCAGGTTCAGCCGCGCCACTGCCCGTTCCATCCGGCGGCGAAAGAACCAGCGCACGGACGGGAACAGGAAATGGCTGGCAAAGGTGACGCCTGCAAAAAGCAGCACGATCGCAAGCAGCCACAGCGGGACGGGCACGGTCTGGGTCATGACGCCAGACCGTGACAGGGAACCGCGCTTGCGTAAATCCACCGCCATGTCAATGCCGTGCCAGCGCCGTACCACCGCCGTGTCAATGCCGTGCCGACTCTGTGCCGACTCTGTGCCAACTCTGTGCCAACTCTGTGCCAACTCTGTGCCTTTGCCGCGCCAACTCTGTGCCAACTCTGTGCCAACTCTGTGCCATTGCCACGACATTGCGGCGCCAATACCGGGCCACCGGCATCCCAATGCGGCGGCCAAAGCGGGGTTGCGCGGCCCGATTGCGACCGGATCGACATGGGATCGACCCGGCCCTCTCAGGCTCCATAGGCGACAGCCGTATTGCTGCATTGCCGCTTGCCGGGGTGCCGGGTTGCCAGATCGCCCCGATCTGGCCCCGGCTTGCCGCCCCGAGCCGCCCTTGGGACGCAATGGCGGCCCAATTCGGCATCCGCATGGGCAGAAATTGGCCGATATTCCCGCCGCACCCATCGTTCGCGCCTTGCCGTCAAACTGGTGATTTGCGCTTTTGTGCAGATCAGTGCATTTTCTTGTGGTAAATGGATGTGCGATCGGCTTTACACAGTCACACGAGTAGTCTGGAGCTGAAACTGAATGACAAACGACCTGAATGCGATGTCGCGCAAGGACCTGTCGAAACTGCGCGGCGATGTGGACAAAGCCCTGGCCAGCGTGGCCGACCGTGAACGCAAGGCCGCGCTGGATGCGGCTGAACGGGCCGTGGCCGAACACGGGTTTACGCTGTCCGATCTGACCGGTATTGCCGCGTCCAAGGGCAAGGGCCGCAAGGCCAAGGGCGCTGCGAAGTACCGCAACCCCGCCAGCCCCGATCAAACCTGGTCGGGCAAGGGACGCCGCCCGAACTGGATCAACGCTGCTGATGCCGCCGGGCGCGATATCAGCGATTTCCTGATCTGACCCCACTTGCGACCGGGCCAATGGGCAGCCTGCACAAGGGCCTGCCTATTGGTCCAGTCGGGCGACCAATGCATCGAACGAATAGTATTTCGCGACCAGCCCTTCGCCCAGCTTGCTGTAGCCGGGGGCAGTCGCCAGACAGTACCGCGCGCAGGCCTGACGCGTTTCCATGCGGGCCGAATCCACATACCACAACCGCCCGCCCGGCGTCGCCACCCAACCGTTGACGGCCAATGACTGGTCGCTGAGCATGTCCTGGTCTGAAGGCATCTCGGCCACGTAATCGGGATCGTAAAGGCCGTGGGTGTGATAGCTGGCCGTCACGGTGATATCGTCCGGCCAGTCAATCAGGCAGCCGGCATATTCGCCCGGATCGGGACCGGAATGCGCCAGCCGCCCATCGCGGTCATAGCCGATAAAGCCGCAGACTTCGACGCCCCGGGCAAAGGACAGGGCCTGCGCCTCGGCCATCAGGGCCACGACATATTTCATCTCGTCCCAGCTTTGCGCGGGCAACGCCGCAGGCAACAGGATCAGGGCAATGGCTGCGGAAATCTGCGGGTGGCGCATTGGTTTGTCCGGCAAGCAAGGGTATGCAGGACCACGATAGCAAACCGGAACAAGGCAAGCCAAGCATGACCTTTCACATCGGTGCCGCGCCGGGCGACATTGCGCAAACCGTCCTGCTGCCCGGCGATCCGCTGCGGGCGAAATGGGCGGCCGAGACGTTTCTGCAAGACGCCGTTTGCGTCAATCAGGTGCGCGGGATGTACGGGTTCACCGGCATCTGGCGCGGAAACCGCGTCACCATCCAGGGTTCGGGCATGGGGATGCCGTCGCTGTCGATCTATGTGAACGAACTGATCCGCGACTATGGCGCGCAGACGCTGATCCGGATCGGCAGTTGCGGCGCGATGCAGCCGCATGTCGCCATCCGCGACCTGATCCTGGCCACCGCCTGTTCGTCGGTTTCGACCCCGTCGCGCGGCATCTTTCGCGAATTGAACTTTGCCCCCTGCGCCGATTTCGGCCTGTTGCGGGCCGCCTGGGATGCCGGGCAAGGGCGCGGGGTCACCGTGCATGCGGGCGGCATCTATTCGTCGGACGTGTTCTATGACGAACGCCCCGACCTGAACGAACAGATGACCCGCCACGGCATTCTGGGGGTCGAGATGGAGGCGGCCGAGTTGTACACGCTGGCCGCCCGCCATGGCCGCCGCGCGCTGGCGATCCTGACCGTCAGCGACCATCTGCTGACGCACGAGGCCCTGCCCGCCGAAGACCGCGAGCGCAGCTTTGCCGACATGGTCGAGATGGCGCTGACGGCGGCCTTTGCCTGAAAGCCTGTATGAGCAAGGCTACAGCGGCTTGGCCTTGCAGTGACCAAGGGCCGGGCTGGCAAAACTGCATACTTCCCAAGGTCATGTTCCAACCGAATTGAAGTGTGTCGCAAGTCAGGCCACCAGAGCCATTCCAGTTCTGGTGCAAGACATCTTATGCCCCGCCGCCGCGTGATCCCGCGTTTCATCGCCCCGAACCATGCCGCCAATTGCCGGGCCATCGACGGGTTTAAGGCTTTTGCGCGCAAGCGGGATTTTGGCGTGGCGGTGGCGACGCTGGCCCGGGTGCCGGACCGGGGGCCGCATCCGATCCCGATTGCGGGCACCCGCAGCGCGCCGCATCTGGCCGACCGGGCGCGGGCCGACCGGATCGGTCTGACCCCGGCCGACCGGGCCAAGATCGCGCGGCTGCTGCCGGTGGGAT